>Ga0070694_100000983_pt1 | contig 16186 bp, 10 predicted proteins | sample KBSK1251metaG_FD_65470 | JGI IMG/M metagenome (GOLD analysis project Ga0070694, IMG submission 65470) | Corn, switchgrass and miscanthus rhizosphere microbial communities from Kellogg Biological Station, Michigan, USA - KBS K1-25-1 metaG | ecosystem: Host-associated > Plants > Roots >... | reverse complement strand
TCTGTCGGCGCGCGTGGCCAATGGCGTCACCGAGACGTTCATCGCCCAGCAGCTCGATCACCGGGTGGAGGCGACGCGCCACGCCTCGGACTTCCTCTCGACCCACGTGGAGGATGCGCGCCGAGCCCTCGAGGGGGCGGAGACCCAGCTGACCCGCTTTCTCGAGGCGAACGACATCCTGTTCGTCGCCAGCGACCGGGTCAACGACCGTTCGGGCGAGCGCCAGTCGCTCGTCGGGCAGCAGCTCGTCACCCTGTCCGAGGCCCTCCTCAAGGCCCGGGCGGAGCGGATCGCCAAGCAGAGCCTGCTCGCCCAGACGGGGCGAGCGGACGCGGACTCCCTGCCCGCGGTCCTGCAGAATCCGCTCATCACCCACCTCAAGCAGGAGATGACCACGCTCGAGGGCAAGTACCGCGAGCTGAGCCAGACCTTCAAGCCGGAGTATCCGCGTCTGCAACGCCTCGGCGAGAACATCGCCCAGATCCGCCGACAGCTCCGGGAGGAGGTGCGGCGCGTGGTCGAGGCGATCCGCAGCGAGTACGGCAGCGCGCTGCAGAACGAGACCGAGCTGAGCAAGCTCATGGACGAGCAACAGGGGCGGGTCAAGACGGTGGACGCCCAGATGGCCCGCTACAACCTGCTGCGTCGGGAGGTGGACGCCAATCGCGAGCTCTACGCCACGCTTTCCACCCGGCTGAAGGAGACCCGCATCTCGGGCACCCTTCTCGCGTCGAACATCTCGGTCGTCGACCGCGCGGAGGTTCCGGTGACTCCGACGCACCCCCGCACCGTCCTCAACCTTTTCCTGGGCGGCCTCATCGGAATCTTCGGGGGCGTCATGGTCGCGTTCTTGTTCGAGTACCTGGACACGAGCATCCGGGACCCCCGCGAGGTGGAGGCGCTCCTGCGGCTGCCCACCCTCGGTCTGGTGCCCGCGCGGGCCGCCCTCTCCGGCCACGCCCTCGAGCGCCGGGCCAACGGCCCCTTCGCCCTGGTCGCGCACGACTCGACGAGCTCGATGCTCGCGGAGGCGTTCCGCGGCCTCCGCACGAGCGTGGTCTACGCGACGCCGGAGCGGCCGCCCAAGACCCTGCTGGTGACCTCCCTCCAGCAGCAGGACGGGAAGACGTCGGTCTCGACGAACTGCGCGATCAGCCTGGCCCAGCTCGGAGGCGACGTGCTGCTGATCGACGCGGACATGCGGCATCCCAACCTGCACGAGATCCTCGGGGTGACGCCGGTCCCCGGGCTCTCGGATCTCCTGGCCGGCGGCGTGGAAATAGGCGAGGTGATCCGCCCGACCAAGATCCCGGGGCTGTACGTGATCCCGGCCGGTCCGGTGCCCGTCAATCCGACCGAGCTCCTCGCGTCCCGTCGGCTCACCGACGCGCTGGCGTCGCTGGAGAGCCGTTTCGCCCACATCGTGATCGATACCCCACCGATGCTGGGGATCAGCGACACCCTGGTCCTCGCCCCGCGGGTAGAGGGGGTCATCCTCGTGCTGCGGCACGGGCGGGCCAACCGGAACTCGGCGCAGCGCGCGGTCCAGATGCTGGGCGCGGTCCGGGCGCGGATCCTCGGGGTCGTGCTGAACCACGTGGACGCGGGAAGTTTCCGCGGTGAAGGCTACGGATACTACTACCGCCACGACAACGAGTCGGCGTCCGCCGGCCGGGCGGAGGGTGATCGCTCGGGCTCGAGCCGCGGGCATCGATGGGACCGGCCGTAGGCGGCGGCCCTCGTGACGCAAGCCCTCTTCCGCCACCGGCGAGTCCTGGTGATCCTCGTGCACGCCGGGCTGATCGTCCTCTCGAATTATCTGGCGTTCTGGCTCCGATTCGACGGGGCGATCCCGGACGCGTACTGGGCGGTCTGGCTCGAGACGGTGCCGTGGCTGGTGGCGATCCGGACCCTTCTCTTCGTCGCGGCTCACCTCCATGAGCGGATGTGGCAGTACGTGGGGTTGCCTGATCTCCGCGCGATCCTGACCGCGGTGGTGGCGAGCAGCGCGGTGTTCTTCGCGCTGGTCTATGGGGCCTTGGGGCGAAGCGCCTACCCCCGGACCGTATTCGTTATGGACGCGGTGCTCCTCGTCCTGCTCATGGGCTTGGTGGGGCTGAGCGGACGGCTGTTCCGAAGCTCTCGGCCCGCGGCCCGCATCCGGCGCGTGCTGATCTACGGAGCCGGTGACGCGGGCGAGATGATCGTTCGGGAGATCGGGAACGCGGGCAAGCACGGCTACCGGGCGGTCGGGTTCGTCGACGACGATCCGGCCAAGGTGGGCGGCCGGATCCACGGAGTGCCGGTCCTGGGTACGCGCCAGGACCTGGCCCGCGTCATCGGACAGACGAAGCCCGACGAGCTCCTGGTGGCGATTCCACGAGCCGTCCCCAGCACGCTCCGGGCGGTGGTCGAGGCCCTCGAGCCCTACAAGCTGCCGATCAAGGCGCTCCCGAACGTCCGGGACATCCTGGACGGTCGGGTCACCCTGAACGACGTGCGGGACCTGGCGGTCGCGGACCTGCTCGGCCGGGCTCCGGTCGGACTCGATGCGGAGCGGATCCGCGGCCTGATCGCGGGCAAGCGGGTGCTCATCACCGGGGCGGGCGGATCGATCGGCTCGGAGATGAGCCGGCAGGTCGCGCGGCTGGCCCCCAGCCGGGTGGTGCTCCTCGACCGATACGAGAACGCGCTGTGGGCGGTGGAGCGCTCGCTGGCCGGCCTCGCGACCGGGGTGCCGGTGCACCCGGTGATCGCGGACATCACGGACGAGAGTCGGGTGGACGCGGTGCTGCGCGAGCATCGGCCCGAGCTGATCATCCACGCGGCCGCCCACAAGCACGTGCCGCTCATGGAGCTCAATCCCTGCGAGGCGATCAAGAACAATGTCCGGGGCACCCGGATCGTCGGAGAAGCCGCGGTCCGGCACGGGGTGGAGCGGTTTGTCCTGATCTCGAGTGACAAGGCGGTCAACCCCTCGAGCGTCATGGGGGCCACCAAGCGGGTCGCGGAGCTGCTCGCGATGGGCCTGGCCGAGCACGGCTCGACCGGGTTCGTGGTGGTGCGCTTCGGCAACGTGATGGGGAGCAACGGCAGTGTCATCCCGCTCTTCCTCGAGCAGATCAAAGACGGGGGGCCGGTCACCGTCACGCATCCGGAGATGCGGCGCTACTTCATGCTGATCCCGGAAGCGGTGCAGCTCGTGCTGCAGGCCGCCGCGCTCGGCGAGACCGGGGCCCTCTATGTCCTCGACATGGGAGACGAGATCCGGGTGGTCGACATGGCGCGGAATCTGATCCGCCTGTCCGGCTTCATCCCGGAGCGGGAGATTGCGATCGTCTACACCGGGATGCGGCCGGGTGAGAAGCTCTCGGAGGAGCTGGTGGCCTCGGACGAGACCATCGAGCCGTCGCGCCTGGAAGGCATCAGCCGGGTCCGCTCGTTCGGGGACCGGTCGGCCGCGAGCCTCGAGCGCGGCGTGGCGGATCTGGAGCGCTTCGCCGAGAAGGGCGCGGCCGGCGCGGTCATGAAGCAGCTCAGCGCAATGCTTCCGATGTTCCGGCCGGTCTTGGCGGAGGCCCCGGAGGTCGCGAACGGTGGACCCGTCCTTCCCCTGGGCGTGGAGGTGCCCGCCGCCGTGATCGGCGAGGCGCGAGGCGCCGCGTGAGGGGCGTGATGAAAGCGTCCGCGCCACCGGCCGGATGGCCGGGCTGGCCCAAGCGCGCGTTCGACCTGGTGGTGGCGTCGGTCGGCCTCATCGTGCTCGCCCCGCTGCTGGGGGTGACCGCGCTGGCGATCCGGCTGAGCCTCGGCCGGCCGGTGATCTTCGCGCAGCGGCGGCCCGGCCGGCACGCGCGGCCGTTCACCCTCTACAAGTTCCGCACCATGAGCGGCGCGGGCGCGGCCGACGGCCGGCCCCTTCCGGACCGCGAGCGGCTGACCCGTCTGGGGCGGCTGCTCCGTCGCACGAGCGTCGACGAGCTGCCGGAGCTCATCAACGTGATCAGGGGTGAGATGAGCCTGGTGGGGCCGCGGCCGCTCTTGATGGAGTACCTGCCGCGCTACACGAGGGAGCAGGCCCGCCGGCACGAGGTGCGGCCCGGGATCACCGGATGGGCTCAGCTCAACGGCCGTAACACCCTGCCGTGGGAGCATCGGTTCGCGCTCGACATCTGGTACGTGGACCACCAGTCGTTCCGGCTCGACGCCCGGATCCTTCTGCTGACGGTCTGGAGGGCGCTCGTGCAGGCCGGCGTCAGTCAGCCCGGGGAGGGGACCGAGGAGCATTTCTGGGGGAGCGGCACGCCGGCGCCGGCCGCCCCCGCGCCGGACGTCGAGGTAACCCGGTGAGCCGGGTCGCGCTCGTGAAGGTCCAGAGCGCCGGGATGTCCGTGAACCCGCACGTGCGGCGACGCCTGGCCGCCGCGGAGGCCCATTGATGGAGATGATGCCGATCATTCGCCCGACCCTGCCGGACTTCCGCGAGTTCGAGGAGCTCGTGCGCCCGAGCTGGGACGAGGGTCAGGTCACCACGGGGCGGATCGTGCGCGCCTTCGAGGAGGAGATCCGCCGGCAGACCGGCGCGAGCGAAGCGGTCGCGATGTCGTCGTGCACCGCGGGGCTGATGCTGGCCGCGAAGGCCATGGACCTGCCGGCGGGCGCCGAGGTCATCGTGCCGTCCTTCACCTTCGCGGCCACCGCGCAGGCCCTGCTGTGGAACGGCCTGGTACCGGTCTTCTGCGACTGCCGGCCGGAATCCCTGACCCTCGATCCGGCCGACGTCGAGCGGAACCTGACGCCGAAGACCGCCGCGATCTGCGCGGCGTATGTCTACGGCGTCCCCCCGGATATCGAGGAGCTCACCGAGCTGGGCGAGCGGCGCGGTCTGCCCGTGTATTTCGACAGCGCCCAGGGACTGGGCGCCGAATACCAGGGCCGGAAGGCGGGCGGCTTCGGGGCCTGCGAGATCTTCTCCCTGAGCCCGACCAAGGTGGTCACCGCGATCGAGGGCGGCGTGATCTGCACCAGCGACCCCCGGCTGTCGGCCCGCCTGCGCTCGATGCGTGACTACGGCAAGGACACGCAGAAGGGGGAGGACATGGTCTACCTGGGCCTCTCCGCCCGGATGAGCGAGCTCCACGCCGCGGTGGGCTTGCTCTCGCTGCGGCGCATCGACGAGCTGGTGAAGGCGCGGCGCCAGCTCATCGAGATCTACCGGGCGCGGCTCGGCGCGCTTCCCGGATGTCGCGTGCAGGAGCTCCCCCCGGACCGGACGACCAGCGGAAACTACTTCGTCCTGTTCATGACCGCGCGGGCGCGCGCGAGCCGGGACGAGGTGTACGCGGGTCTCGCCGCGCGCGGGATCCAGACCAAGCGCTACTTCTATCCGCCGGTTCATGAGCAGACCCTGCTCCGAGGCGTGGCGCATCGGGTGAGCGACCGGATGGAGCAGACCGTCACCGCGAGCCGGGAAGCCCTGGCCCTGCCGCTGTACTCGCACATGACGGCGGAGCAGATCGACCGGGTGTGCCAGGAGGTCGAGTGCCTCCTGGCGTGAGTCGCGCGTGACCACCGCGACCAAGAGCGGGCCGGCAATCGCCGCGATGCGCGGGGATTCGACCGCGATGCGCTTCGCGGTCGGCGCGTTCTGGGCTCTGGTCGGTGCCGTGGTGTCGCGCGGCCTGACGCTGGTCTCCTCGGTGGTGGCGGGCCGGCTCCTGGGAACGACGGGCTTCGGCGAGATCGGCATGATCCAGAGCACGCAGGGCCTGTTCGGGATCGTGGCGGGCGCGGGGCTGGGGCTGGCCGCGACCAAGTTCGTCGCCGAGTCTCGCTCGGTCGATCCGGCGAAGGCGGCCCGCTGCGTCACCCTGGCCGGCAGGATCGCCCTGGTGTCCGGCACCCTGATGGCGGCGGTACTCCTTGCCCTGTCCGGAATGATCGCGGCGAGCGTGCTGAACGCCCCGCAGCTGACCCGGGAGCTGCAGGTGGCGGCCGGCCTGGTCCTCTTCGGCACGATCAACGGCGTGCAGACCGGGGCTCTCGTCGGCTTCGGGGCTTTTCGCACCCTGGCGGTCCTGAACGGCATCCGCGGCGCGTGCCTGTGTGTCGCCTTGACCGCCGGTATCGAGGTCGGCGGCGTCCTGGGCGGCGTCATCGGCCTGGTGCTGGCCGAGGCGAGCGCGGTGCTCGCCAATCACGTCGCCCTGCGCCGCTTTCTCCCCGGGACGGCCCTCTGGAGGGATCGCGCGGCCACCCGCAGCGAGCTGCTGACGCTGTGTCGGTTCGGCGGTCTGAGCCTCCTGGGGAGCATCTGCACGATGTCGGCGATGTGGTTCGCCAACGTGATGCTGGTCGCGCAGCCGGACGGCTACGCCTCGCTCGGCGTCTTCAGCGCGGCCGAGCGGTGGCGGCAGCTGCTGCTGTTCCTGCCCGCGTCGTTCTCGCCGGTGATCCTCACGATGCTCAGCAACCTGCACGGCACGAACGATCCCGGCGCCTACCGGCGACTCTTCGGCCTCAACCTGGCGGTCAGCATCGCGGTGGTGGTGATCCCGTCGATCGGCGTCATGCTGTGCGCGCCATCCGCGATGGCCCTGTTCGGCGACGAGTATCGCCAGGGGGGAACGACCCTGGTCATCCTGTCCGCCTCGTCGATCGCGGTGGTGCTCAACAACCTCCTGGGCCAGATCCTGGTGAGCCGAGGGGCCATCGCGGGACGCTTCGCCCTCGACGTCCTGCTCGCCGGGATCCTCGCCCTGGCGTCGTGGCAGCTCATCCCGGTCTATCGCGAGGAGGGGATGGCGCTCGGCAGTCTGATCGCGTTCGCCGCGACGTCGGCGGTGCTGATCGCGACGACCGCCTACCTCATGAGGAAGCACGGGAGCCCGCGATGACGATCGGGAGCGGGAACCCGATGCCCCGCGGCACCCTCTGGGTGCTCGCGATCAACGTGGCCGCCCTGATCGCGTTCGCGAGCGGGCCGGCCGCGGTGGAGTATCCGGTCGCCGCCGCCGGCATCCTGGCCGTCCTGTTCGCGCAGCTCGGTCTGCCCGCGTGCCGGATCCAGACGGCCGCGCCGTTGTGCCCCGCCAATATCGCCCAGGGCTACTACTGGATCCAGCTCGTGCTCGTGACGGTCCTGGTCGGCCACTTCGGCTTCAGCCAGGGAGTGTTGCCGTATCTGCCGTCGAAGGACTCTCTCAACCTGGCGATCGCGGTTCAGGTCGTGGGGTATCTGTCGTTTTGCATGGCGTACCAGTGTTTCAGCCTCGGGACCGCGCGACGCGACCAATCCCGCGGATCGATGCCCGGGACCGCGTTCCTGATCGTGCCGTTCGCGGTGGTGGGGGTGATCGGGTTCCTGCTGGCGCACGGCGGCCTCGGGGGGTTCCTCGACTATGTCTCGTCGCCGATCGAGCAGCGCCTGCGGGAGGAGGAAGCGACGACGCTGGCAGGGGCGGCCGGGAACTTTCTGAAGCACTTCCTCGGCTTCGCGGTGGTGCTGGCCTGGAGCGCGTGGCACGGCCGGGCGCGGCGCCGGATGGTCCCGATCGTGCTGGTGTCGACCGCGGTCGTGGTCATGCTGCTCGTGGCCAATTTCAACTACAACCGGGGCACCATGCTCGGCCCGGTCGTCGGCCTGGCCGCCGCCTTCTCGTTGCACGTGCGGCGCATTCCGTTCAAGGCGGTGGTCCTGGCCGGCGTGCTCGCGCTGTCGATCGCGTTCGCGTTCGGCTCGTACCGGGCCAGCGGCGTCGACGTCACCGAGATGTCGGCCTCGGTGATCGCGGAGGCGTGGAACGCCGAGAACATCGTCGAGTTCGTGCAGATCTACGCCTCGGCCCCGCAGATGTCCGCCTACCTGATCGAGGCGCTCGAAGGTACCTTCTACTACGGCAAGACCCTGCTCCCGTCGCTGGCCTACCCGATTCCCGTGCTGGGCAAGCCGTATCGCGACGCCAGCGGCCCCGTGATCTTCAACGAGGCGATCTACGGCACGTCGGAGCCCCTCGATCAGGTCATTCCCCTGAACGGGGAGCTCTATATCAACTTGCACCTCGCCGGCGTGATCATCGGGAACGTGCTGCTCGGTGGGTTCCTGGTCTGGCTGCAGGGCAAGTTCATCGCCGCCCCGAATCTGGTGGAGACCTACGCGTGGGCCATGATGGCGCTGTGGACGGTGTTCCCGGGCAGCCTGTCCGTCACCAGCCAGATATACATGTATTCGTTCTGGCCTATCTATACGTACTTCATCATCAAGAGGGCCTCGCGGTGGAGCGCGGAGGGAGTCTCACCCGGTGAGCCCGAGGCGGTTCGGTACTCGTGAGGGGCGACGGGTGAGAATCTGCCTGGTGGGCGGCATCTTCGATCGGCCGGAGGCGGTACGGTCCAAGCAGCTCGTGACGCCGGAGACGGTCTTGCTCGACGGCTTCCGGAAGGCCGGCGTGGACGTCGACGCGGTCGGACACGCCAGGTTCGAGCCGTCGGACGACTACGACATCATTCACGTCCATCACTTCGGGAGGGCCGCTCTCAAGATGGCTTCCGCGCGCGGGCGGGCGCGGAGAGTCTTCACCGGCCACAACGGAACGATTCCAACCGGGTGGGAACGATCGCGCCTCCGGCGCTACCTCTTCCGGTATGTGGTGGACCGGGCGGATGCCTTCGTCGCCCTGTCGAACGCCGAAGCCCGGTACTTCGCCGACGTGACGATTGCGGACAAGATCCACACCATTCCCAACGGCATTCCGGCCGACGTGTTCCGGGCCAACGGGGATGCGGGGAAGCGGTCCGACGAGGACCGCTATGACGTGCTCTACGTCGGCCAGCTCATCCAGTGGAAGGGGGTCCACGTCCTGCTCGAGGCCATCCGGCAGCTTCGGGGCCGGCGCCACGTTCATCTTCGTCTCGTGTACCACAACGCGCAGCTGGAAGCGGAGCTCAGACGGCAGGCGGTCGACCTGGGAATCGCGGAGGACGTGGAATTCGTCGGGATTCTCGATCCGATCGAGCTGGCCCGCGAGTACCATCAGGCCGACCTGCTGGTGCTGCCGAGCTTCGCCGATTGCCTCCCGAGCGTGGTGACCGAGTCGCTCCTGTGCGGCACGCCGGTGGTGGCGGGCGGGGTGTGCGGTGTCCCGGACCAGGTCGGAGCCTACGGCCTGGCCGTACCGCCCGGGGATGCGGTGGCCCTGGCGCACGCAATGGACGCGGTACTCGCCGATCGGCCTCGCTGGCGGGCGGCGGCGGCCGAGATGCGGGCGTACGCGGAGCGGACGTTCAAGCCGGAGACGATGGTCGCCCGTCATCTCGCGATGTATGAGGAGCTGCGGCGAGGGGACCGGCGGGCGGCGAAGCGCGGAGCGTTCTGGGTGGACCTGGCGGTACGCCTGGCCATCGAAGGGTACTGGCGTCGCGGCCCGGGCCACCGTGGGGACCGGCGGCGAGGCGGCCCCGAGAAGGCGACGGTCGATGCGCATTAGCCACATCAGCGTGAGCACCTTGCCGGTTCTGCACCGCTTCGGCGGCGCCATCGAGCGGCGGATCGTCGAGATCGCGCGCGAGCAGGCGCGGCGGGGGCATCGCGTCCGCGTGTACTCGGTCGGCGACACCACCCACACTCGGGAAGTCGATGGCGTGACCTATCACTTCCTGAAGTGCCGTACGCGCATGCCGCTCCGGCATCTGGAGTTCCAGTATCGAGTCGTGCGCGAGCTGAAGAGGCGCCCGGAGGAAGTGCTGCACTTCCACAGCCAGCCGGAAGGCGCCTGGATGAGCCGGGCGGTGGCGGCCCGGAAGGTGCTCTCGTACGATTTCTTCCAGTTCCGCGGCGGGCGCGAGACGCCCCTCTATCACGTGTACAAGCGAGCGCTCCGGCGCTTCGACCTGCTCCTGCCGTGCTCGCAGTACTGTCTGGAGGAGTCGCGGACCTTCTGGAGCATGCCCCCGAGCAAGCTGCGGATCCTCTACAACGGGGTCAACGTCCGGCAATTCAGGCCGGACCCCGGCGCGGCGGCCCGCGAGCGCGAGCGGCTCGGCATCGACCGGAAGGTGATGCTCTACGTCGGCCGGGTCTGCGAGCAGAAGGGGAGCGACGTGCTGCTGGAGACCGCCCGGACGCTCGGAGAGCGGCGCCGCGATGTGCAGCTCGTGATCGCGGGCCCGATCGGGCAGTTCGGCTTCCGGGACGATCCGGATCACTGGATCGAGCGCATCGAGGCGGTCGGCGGCCTCTACCTCGGCGCGGTCGAGGAGAGCCGGCTCAGCGCGATCTACAACCTCGCCGACGTGTTCGTGATGCCCACCCGCGCCTACGAGATGTTCGGCATGGCCGCGGTCGAGGCGCAGGCGTGCGGGAAGCCGGTGGTCGCGAGCGACTCGGGCGGCCTGCGGGAAGTCGTGCCTTCGAGCTGCGGGGCGCGGGTCCCGGTCGGCGACGCGGCCGGAACGGCGGACGCGATCGAGCGGCTCCTGGACGATCCGGTTCTCTACGCAGCCTGTTCCGCGAATGCGCGGGCCAACGCGGAGACCTATGACTGGGCGCGCATCTGTGATGCGTGTGATGAGCTGTACCGGACCGCGAGCTGAGTCCCGTGAGCGAGCGCGTGTCCGTCACCGTCGGCCTCCCGGTCTTCAACGGGCGGCGATGGCTCGCCGATGCGGTGCGCTCCGTGTTCGCCCAGACGTGTTCGGAGTGGGAGCTCGTGTTGATCGACGACGGGTCGACCGACGGGACGAGCGACGTGGTGCGACGGCTCGACGATCCGCGGGTGCGCGTCTTGCGCGACGGAAGGAATCGGGGGCTCTGCGCGCGGCTGAACCAGATCGCGTGGCTGGCCCGGGGCGCCTATCTGGCCCGGATGGACGCCGACGACCTCATGCATCCCGAGCGCCTCGAGCGGCAGCTCGCGTTCTTGCGGGCGAATCCGGAGGTCGATCTCGTGGACACCGCGATCTACACGGTGGACGACGACCTCACGCCGCTGGGCATCCGCGGGGATCGCCCGCTCGACGCGCGTCCGGAGGCGGTGCTGCGGAACGGCCTGCTCATTCATCCGACCGTGATGGGGCGCACCGAGTGGTTTCGCCGAAATCCGTACGATCCGGTCTACGTCCGTGCCGAGGACCGCGAGCTGTGGGTCCGGGCCGGCGCGACCGCGAGGTTCGCCCGGCTGGGCGTGCCGCTGCTCTTCTATCGCGAGAGCCCGGCCGGCAACCTGGGGAACTATCTTCGGACGGAGAGGACGGTACGCGCCATCCTTCGTCGTTACGGTCCGCCGCGGGTCGGGCCGTGGCGCTCCCGGGTCTGGGTAGGGCGCTCGCGGATGAAGTCGGCCGCCTACCTCATCGGCACGAGGCTCGGGCTGCAGGGCCGTCTCATCGGGCGGCGGAACCGCCCGCTCGGGCCGGCGGAGATGGATGAAGGGCGCCACGTGCTGTCCGCGATCCGGAGGACGACGGTGCCGGGCTTGGAGGCCGATGGCTCTCGTCCCCCCGACGGATCGGCCGCCCCGCCGCGAGGCGACGGCTCGAGCCCGAGGGTGCTGCACGTGACCACCGTCCCGCTGACGCTGCACTTCCTGGCCGGCCACGTGGTCCACGCCAGGAGCAGGGGGTTCGCGGTCCACGCGCTGTCGTCGCCCGGAGAGGCCCTCGACGCCTTCGGCCGGGACATGCAGATCGACGTGCATGCGGTTGCGATGTCCCGGCGGATGACCCCGCTGGCGGATCTCGCCGCGCTGTGGCGGCTCGTCCGGGTCATCCGGCGCGTTCGACCGACGATCGTGGATGCCCATACCCCGAAGGGCGGCCTCCTGGGTATGATGGCGGCGGCCCTCTGCCGGGTGCCGGTCCGGATCTACCATCAGCATGGGCTGCCGCTCATGACCGCGACCGGACTGAGACGGCGCATCCTGCGCGGGACGGAACGGACCGCGTGCCACCTGGCGCATCAGGTCATCTGCATCAGCGGATCGCTCCGAGACGTCCTGATCGCGGAAGGACTGTGCGCGCCGTCGAAGATCCGGGTGCTCGAGCACGGAAGCATCGACGGGGTCGAGGCGGACCGGACGTTCGATCCGGCGCGCGTCTCCCCGGAGACGCGCGGACGGGTGCGCGCCCACTACCGGATTCCGCCGGACGCGCTGGTGGTCGGCTTCGTGGGGCGCGTCGTCCGCGACAAGGGCTTGATCGAGCTGACGCGCGCCTGGAGCGCGCTGCGCGAGGAGTATCCGTCGCTGCACCTGCTGGTGGCCGGCCCGTTCGAGAGCCAGGATCCGATTCCGGCCGACGTGGAGGCCGCGCTGCGGACCGACCCGCGCGTCCGACTCGCCGGGATGGTGCACGACGTGGCGAGCGTCTATCGGGCGATGGACCTGTTCGTGCTGCCGACGTATCGGGAAGGCTTCGGCACATCGCTCCTGGAGGCGGCCGCGATGGAGCTGCCGGTGATCGCGACGCGGATTCCGGGATGCGTCGACGCGGTACGTGACGGGGAGACCGGCGTGCTGGTCCCCGCGCGCGACGCGGAGGCGCTGGCCGCCGCGATGCGGGTGTACCTGGGCGACCCGGAGCTCCGGCGGCGGCACGGGGCCAGCGGGCGCCGGCGCGCGCTGCGCGAGTTCGATCCCGAGACGCTGCGCGAGAGTCTGGTTCAAGAGTACGTGCGCTTGCTGGGCGGACGCGGTGGCACCGGCGCGGAGCGGGCGTGCCGCGTGCCGCCGGGAGCGAGTCGATAGCGTGGCGGCCACCGCATGATTCGATCCGCCCCGCGGTTCCGCGTGCTCAAGGGCGCCCGCCGAGGTTCCGGAGTTCGCGCGCGCGGGAAGGAGGAGATCGTGGTCATCGGCGCGGGCGGCCACGCCAAGGTGCTCATCACCACTCTCACCGCGCGCGGGTTCTCGATCGCGGCGGTGTTCGACGACGATGACACCAAGTGGGGCGTGGACGCCCAGGGAACCCGGGTGAGCCGGATCGATCGCGAGCGGGGCGGCAACGGGATCATCGGCATCGGGGACAACGCGCAGCGCCGGGAGATGGCGAGGGCGCTGAGCTTCGAGTGGCGGACCGTGGTTCACCCGTCCGCCTTCGTGCACCCGTCGGCGAAGCTCGGGCGGGGCACCGTGGTGTTCGCGGGCGCGGTCGTGCAGCCGGACGCGGTGATCGGCGACCACGTCATCGTGAACACCGGGGCCACCGTCGACCACGACTGCGTCGTGGGTGACTACGCGCATCTCGCGCCCGGCGTTCACCTCGCCGGCTCGGTGCAGGTCGGCGAGGGCGCCTTTCTCGGCATCGGAAGCGTGGTGATTCCCGGGGTCCGGATCGGGCACTGGAGCACGCTCGGAGCGGGCGCGGCCGCGATTCGTGATGTGGCGGATGGGGTGGTGGCGGTCGGCGTGCCCGCCCGCGCGCTGAAGCCATGAGCCGCCCTCGGTCCGCCCTGACGTCCGCGCAGCTGGCGCTCTTGCCCGATGAGTCGGACGTGGCTTCCTACGAAGAGAACGGCTACTACATCTCCAAGGAGGGCGTCGTGCCGGAGGCGCTGATCGACGCGGCCTGGGAAGGGACGCAGCGCTTCTACCGGGGCGAGCGGGATGGCGCCCTCCCGGTCGACCGCGGCTTTTCGAACTGGATGCCGGCCGATGGCGACGGCCCGCGGAACAACGAGTTCGTGTCACTGCAGAAGAGAGAGCTGAGGGAGCTGGCGGTCTACCCGCTCCTGGGGGCCATCGCGGCGCGATTGACCCGGAGCTCCGCGATCCGGGTGCTGGACGATCAGCTCATCTACAAGCCGTCCGATCCGGGTGACGCATCGAGCACGGTGACGGGCTGGCACGCGGACCGGGCCTACTGGGCGACCTGCAGCTCCGACAAGATGATCTCGGTGTGGATTCCGCTGCACTCGGTGGACATCACCCGCAGCCCGCTCGTGGTGATGGCGGGGAGCCACCGCTGGCCGGACCTGCAGGACGTGCGGTTCTTCAACCATCACGATCTCCGCGAGATCGAGGAGAGGTTCCGCGCGCATGGGCGCGAGGTGCGCATTGTCCCGATGACCTTGCGCAAAGGGCAGGTGAGCTTTCATCACGGGTGGACGGTCCATGCCAGCTACCCCAATACGAGCGGCCGGCCGCGGGTGTCGTATGCGGTCCACCTGCAGGACGGCGACAATCACTACCGTCCGTATCGAAACCGCGACGGGATGGAGATCCACATAATCGACGAGCGGTTGTGCCGGAGGCTGCCCAACGGAGATCCTGATTTCAGCGACCCGGACGTGTTCCCCACCATCTGGGCGGAGGGGCACTGATGGACGTCGCCCATCTCGAGATCGACGATCCGCAGTGGGGCGACGCCCTGGGACGGCTTCGGCACGACATGTATCACCTTCCCGAGTACGTGAGACTGGACGGCGAGTGGAACCGGGCCCAGCCCAGGGCGTTCCTGGCCAGGGCCGGAGATCGGGAGCTGTTCATCCCGTATCTGCTCCGGGACTGCGAGGACCTGTTCCCGGAAACGGTGGGCGGCGAGCGGGTGTACGACGTCGTGTCGCCCTACGGCTATCCGGGGCTACTGCTGAGTGACGCGGCCCGCCGATCCCCGAAGTTCGCGCGTGAGGCGATCCACCGATTGAGCGAGACCCTCCGCGAGATGGGAGCGTGTTCCGCGTTCTTCCGCATGCACCCCCTGCTGAGCGACGGGTTGTCGGAGCTCTTTCCGGAGGGCTTCTTCACCGCGGGCGGCGAGACGGTGGCCATGGATCTGCGCCGGGACGAAGGTGAGCTGTGGAAGGGGATCCGGGAAGGGCACCAGTGGACGATCAAGAAGTGCCGGAAGCTGGGGTTCGCGGCCCGGATGGTGCCCCTTCGCGCGCACCTCGAACCCGTGATGGAAATCTACCGGGAGACGATGGATCGGGTTCAGGCCAAGAAGTCCTACTATTTCGGCCGAGAGTACTTCGAGCGGCTCGGGGAGATGCCCGGACGGGTGCATTGCGGCGTGGCGGAATCGGGCGGTCAGGAGGCGGCGGCCTGCATCTTCTTCGAATGCGGAGGAATCGTCCAGGCCCACCTGGGAGGTACCCGGTCGGAATTCCTGGACAAGTCGCCGTTTCATCTGCTGCTCTACTTCGCCGCGATGTGGGCCAAGTCCCGTGGAAATCGCTACTTTCACCTCGGCGGGGGCGTCGGCGGCTCCAGCGACCGCCTGCTCCACTTCAAGCGCGGGTTCTCCCAACTCCTGTTTCCCTTCTCGACCCTGCGCCTCGTCACCGATGAGGCCAAGTACCGTGCGCTGACCGCCCGCCGGGCGCAGGCCGCCGAGGTGTCGGTGGAGCAGGTGGCGTGCGGCGACTACTTTCCCGCCTATCGGGCGCCTCTGTGAGCCCGGCTCAGCAGGCCGCCCCCGGCCTCGGCGTTCCCGGCGCATATTCGATCGCGAACACGCGCAGATCGTAGGCGGGCACGCTGGCGGTGACCGACACGCTGGGCCCGGCGCGGCGACAACCGGCCGCGGTGTCCGCGGTATACTCGCGGACCGCCGCCACCGGGCCGGGGATATTGGCGGTGATCGAGCCGTTCCACGCCATCCCCGAATTGTTGATGATCGTGGTGATGAGCTTGCCCGGCCCCGTCGAGAACATGTACTGGGCGCCCGGACCGGACACGAAGGCCGGCGCGTACTCGCGGCTGAGCTGGTCGAACAACCGGACGCCGATCTCCACCAGCCGATCGCGCGCGGTCGTCTGCAGGTAGTCGGGCGTGGTCAGGATGACGCGACCCGCCCCGACCGCGTTGGAGGTGATCAAGGGGGCGCCGTCGCCGGCGGTGGCGAGGACGCGCGCGGAAACGAGCGCCACCGGCTTGTACCTGAACGGCCGCTCCGTGTACGCGGTATTGTCGGCCGACCACCTCGAGGCGGTCCCGCTCAGATAGGCGGCGCCGAGCCGAACCCCGAGCAGCGTTTCGTCGGCGCTGGTCGCCTGGCGGGCGTTGACGACGAGCGTCCCGCCCGCCCGCACCCAGGCTTCGAGAACCCGGCGCAGTCGCGCGTCGATGACGACGTCGCCCAGAAGGGCGATGACCTTGTAGCGCCGCAGCGAATCGAGCGTCGCGCGGTTGAGCGTCACGTCGAGCGTGTCGCCCCACCGGGTGAGCGGCATCGGCTCGTAGGGCCTCGGATC
>Ga0070694_100000980_pt1 | contig 16208 bp, 12 predicted proteins | sample KBSK1251metaG_FD_65470 | JGI IMG/M metagenome (GOLD analysis project Ga0070694, IMG submission 65470) | Corn, switchgrass and miscanthus rhizosphere microbial communities from Kellogg Biological Station, Michigan, USA - KBS K1-25-1 metaG | ecosystem: Host-associated > Plants > Roots >... | reverse complement strand
TCGTTCTTCTTCAACGCCCACAACAACCTGATCGAGGAGGTGGCGAAGTACCGGGCCGCGCGCCGGCTGTGGGCCCGCATCATGCGCGAGCGGTTCGCGGCCCGGGACCCGCGCTCCCAGATGCTGCGCTTCCACGCCCAGACCGCCGGCAGCATGCTCACCGCGCAGCAGCCCGAGAACAACATCGTCCGGGTGGCGGTGCAGGCCCTGGCCGCGGTGCTGGGCGGCTGCCAGTCGCTGCACACCAACTCGATGGACGAGGCGCTCTCCCTGCCGAGCGAGCGGGCGGTTCGCATCGCGCTCCGCACCCAGCAGGTGCTGGCCCACGAGTCCGGGGTGGCCGACGTCGTGGATCCCCTGGGCGGGTCCTATACCATCGAGCGGATCACCCGGCGGCTCGAGGAGGAGGCGGAGACCTACATCGCCAAGATCGACGGCCTCGGGGGCTCGGTGCACGCGATCCCGTTCATGCAGCGCGAGATCCAGGAGGCGGCCTATCGCTACCAGCAGGAGGTCGAGGGCAAGCAGCGCGTGGTGGTGGGGGTCAACGACTTCGTGATCGACGAGCCCCCGCCCGCGAACCTCTTCCAGGTCGATCCCGCGGTGGGGGTGGCCCTGGCCGAGCGCCTGGCCCGGGTGCGCCGGGACCGCGACGCGGACCTGGCCGCGCGGTCGCTGGACGCGGTGGACCGGGCCGCGCGCGGCCGAGACAATCTGTTGCCGCCCATCCTGGCCGCGGTGCGGGCGAAGGTGACGCTGGGCGAGATCTGCGACACGCTCCGGCGGGTGTTCGGCACGCACCAGCCGTCGGTAATCTTCTAGGATGGCGTGGCGCCGGGCCGCCGCGCTGTCCTTACTGGTCCTCGCGCTGACCTGTCTCGGGGGGCCGGTCGGCGCCGGCACCGCGGACCAGGTGGGCGCCACGTTCGGCCTCCTGATCCAGGACGTGGTGGGCGCCTTCCCCCCGGTGGAGGGTCTGGTGGTGCAGGTGGACGGCGACCGGCTCTTCATCGACCTCACCGAGAAGAGCGGGGTCCGGCCGGGTCAGGAATTCTCGGTCTTCCGCAAGGGCGAGGTCTTCCGCCACCCGATCAACGGGCGGCCGCTCGGCCGCTTCGAGGACGTCCTGGGCTACGCCCAGATCGTCCGCATGCATCCCCAGTACGCGGAGGCGCTGTTCGTGCCCGAGGAGGGCAAGCCCCCGCCCCAGCCCGAGGACGGGGTCCGGATCACCAAGGGCCGCATCCGGGTCGCGGTGGCGCCGCCGACCGACCTGACGAAGGGCGGGAACGCGGACCTGCGCCGGGTGCCGTTCATGATCGCTCACGCTCTCGAGCAGACCAAGCGCTTCCAGGTCGCCGATCCCTCGACGGTGCAGGAGCAGCTGCTGAGCCAGAAGACGCGCAGCGAGGAGCTGCTCGTGAGCCCCGGCAAGGCCAAGACCACCGGCAAGACCCTCGAGGTCGCCGGCTGGCTGGTGCCCGTGCTCCTCGAGCGTCGCGGCGTCACCTATCTCGACGTCACCTGGGTCTCCGCGGTGACCGGCACGGCCCTCTTCTCCCGCCGGGCGGCCCTGACCCGGGCCGAAGGCTCAGCCGAGCAGCGGTTCCCGTGGGAGCCCGTCCCGACCGACTAGCCGCCCCGGAAGCCCCGGGGGAGACAGGGGTTCTGTTATGCTGTGGGACGTCATGAAGACCTTTCAGCGTGTTCGGTGGCTCGTGCTGGCCGGCATCCTGCTGCTCACCGCTTCCGGATGCGGCCGGGGCTGGCGAGAGTACCTGGGGCTGGCCAACCCCAACGATCCGTCGGTCGCCATCCGGGCCGCGGAGCCGAAGTGGCTCCTGATCAAGAACCCGCGGTGCTGCGACGTGGCGAGCGAGCCCGAGTACATCTGGGTCGAGGAGGACAAGGTCCCCACGACCGTCAAGTCGTTCGTCTTCGGCCAGTCCAGCCTGCTGGCGCCGCCGGACATCGTATCCAAGTACGGCCCGCCTCCCGGGGGCGGGCGCATCAGCCCACGACAGGGCGGCGCCTACAAGGTCGAGAACGTGGTGCCGACGGTGCCGACGTCGCGAAGCGCCTCCGTGGTGACCAACACGAGCCGGACCGACGCCGCCGCCGGCGCCACCCGGCCGCCGGCCACCCGGGGCTATGTGGTCTTCGTCGACACCTCCCGGGTCGTCATCGACCTGGCCGCGGCGGACGGAGTCAAGCTCGGCACCGGGGTGAGCGTCCGGCGCGACAAGATCGCCATCGTCCACCCCATCACCGGCGAGCTGCTCGGCGAGCTGGACGAGGAGGTGGCCACCGGCCGGGTGGTCGAGGTCCGCGACAAGTTCTCGGTGGTCGAGGTCCAGAAGGCCGCCGCCGGGGCGCAGGTCCAGGTCAAGGACCGGGTGGTGCTCCGGTAACCGGCGGGCTCCCGCCTCCTCTGGTGAAAGCGCCCACCCCGCTCGAAGCGCTGCTCAAGGACCGCGTCGCGCTGGCCATCGGCGACGAGCTCGGGGCCATCGAGGCCGCCATCGGGCGCGAGATCGACTCGCCCGTCTCCCTGATCCACGACATGGGCGAGTTCATCGCGGGGGCGGGGGGCAAGCGGCTGCGCCCGATCCTGCTCCTGATCGCGGCCCGCCTCGTCGGCTATCAGGGTCCCCGCGCGGTCCGGATGGGCTGCGTGGTGGAGCTGCTCCACACCGCCACCCTGATCCACGACGACGTGGTGGACCAGGCCCCGCTCCGGCGCGGCCGGCCGTCCGCCAACGCGCGGTGGGGCGACGACGCCTCGATCCTGGTCGGCGACCACCTCTACTCGAAGTCCTTCGCCCTGATGGTCCAGGATGGCGATCCGCGCGTTCTCGAGACCCTCGCGCGGGCGACCGTGTCGATGACCGAGGCCGAGGTCTTCCAGCTCGAGCGCAAGCGGAGCGGCACCACCGGGGAGGCCGACTACCTGAGAATCATCACCCAGAAGACGGCCTCGTTCATGTCGGCGTGCTGCCGGATCGGCGGGCTCCTGGGGCGGGCCGACACCGAGCAGGTCGAAGGGCTGACCCGCTACGGGCTCGACATCGGCATCGCGTTCCAGATCAGCGACGACTCCCTCGACTTCGTCGCCGACCAGGCCCGTCTGGGCAAGGCGGTGGGCGCCGACCTCAAGGAAGGCAAGCGCACCCTGCCGCTCATCGCGACCATCGAGCGGGCCGGGCCCGCGGATCGTGATCGCATCCAGGCGCTGCTCAAGCAGCCCGCGCTCGGCCCGCAGGCGATCGAGGAGATCCGCCGCCTGGTCGTCGAGCACGCCGGGGTGGAATACGCGCTGGAGCGCGCCCACCAGTATGCCCAGAGCGCCAAGGACGCGCTCCGGCCCTTCCCCGACTCGGAGGACAAGGAGACGCTGGTGCTGGTCGCGGACTTCGTGGTCGATCGCGACCGGTAGTCTCCTCTCTCTCGCCAGAGGCGAGAGGGCCGAGGGAACACCGATGCCGCCCATCATCACCCTGACCACCGACTTCGGCCTCCGCGATCCCTTCGTGGGGGTCATGAAGGGCGTCATCCTCTCGATCTGCCCGAGCGCCCGCCTGGTCGATCTCACCCATGAGATCGAGCCGCAGGACGTGCTCGGGGCCTGCCTGGCCCTCGAGGCGGCGCTTCCGTTCTTTCCCGAGGGCACCGTGCACCTGGCGGTGGTCGATCCCGGCGTCGGCGGCGCGCGCCGGCCGATCGCGCTGCGGGCGGGCGGGCACTACCTGGTCGGCCCCGACAACGGGGTGCTGACTCCCGCGCTCCGGGGCGCCGGGTGGAGCGCGGTCGCGCTCGCGGCCCGCGAGTACCGGCGGGCCGAGGTCAGCCGGACGTTTCACGGCCGCGACGTCTTCGCCCCGGCCGCCGCCTATCTCGCGGCCGGCATTCCGCTCGAGCGACTGGGGCCGGCGGCGGCGGGCCCGGTCCTCCTGCCCATCCCGGGCAGCTGCCTCGAGGCCGGCGTGCTGGTGGGAGAGGTGCTCGATGTCGATCGCTTCGGCAACCTGCTCACCTCGATCGACGCCGCGCGGCTCGCCGAGGTTCCCGGCGATGGGCCGGCGACCGTGGAGGTGGCGGGCCAGCCGGTGGGCCGGCTGGTCGACGCCTACGTGGAGGGCCCGGCCGACCGGCCGGCCGCGATCGTGGGGTCGACGGGCCGTCTCGAGGTCTTCGTGCGATCCGGCAGCGCCCGGCTGACGCTGGGCGCGGGGCGTGGGGCGCCGGTGCGCGTCCGGCGCTAGGTGCTCGGGCTCGACTTGGTGGTGGAGGAAGCGGAGCCGGTACCGCCGTCCGTGCTAGACTTGCTCTCCGATGACGCCGCCGGCTTCGACTCGGCGCTTCCGCCATCTTTCGACGATGTCTTCGACGTCGAATCTTTCGCCGTCGACTCCTTCGCCGTCGACTCCTTCGAGCCCGACTCGGACGATGCGCCCTTCTTTCGCGCCTCGGAGGGATAGTCGGTGACGTACCAGCCTCCACCCTTCAGGATGAAGGGCGCCGGCGACAGGAGCCGGTGGATCGGGCCCCCGCAGCGATCGCAGGTCTCGAGCGCGGGCTCGGTGATGCGTTGGCGCACCTCGAAGACACGCGGACACTTCGGGCACTCGTACTCGTAGGTCGGCATGGATCAAAGGAATACATGGCGAGCATGAGAGTGTCAAGGCGAGCACGGCTGCTCCGGCTGCTCTTCCCGCTGCTCTTGATGGTCGCGCTGCTCCCCGCGTGCGCGACGACCTCCGCCGACGACGAGATGCGCCGCCTGGAAGCCCGCTCGGCGTACGAGGCCGGCGTCAAGAGCATCTCCGAAGGGCGGGTCTCGCTCGGTCTGGCCTCCCTCCGGCAGGCGGCGGAGGTCGAGCCCCAGAACGCGCTCTATCACAACGCGGTCGGTGCGGTCCTGCTCAACGTGGGCCGCTTCCCCGACGCGCAGGCCGAGTTCCAGAAGGCGGTGGAGCTGGATCCGACCTACGCCGACGCCTACCACAACCTGGGCTCGACCTACGCCGAGCAGGGCAAGTGGGAGGAGGCGATCACCGCTTACAAGAAGGCGCTCGCGCAGACCATCTACACGAGCCCGGAGACCACCTACAATAACCTCGGGTACGCCTACTGGGCGCTCGACCGCCGCAAGGAGGCCGAGGAGGCGTTCCGGGCAGCGCTACAGCTCGAGCCGAAGCTGGTGCCCTCCCACTTCTGGCTCGGGGTCTTGCTCCAGAAGGAAGGGCGGAAGGACGAGGCGAAGCTGCACTTCCAGGCCGCGCGTGACCTGGAGCCGACTTCCCTGCTCGGGAAGCGGGCAGCCGAGGTGCTGAAAGCCATTGGAGACGGAGGGTAACTAGCTGGTTTAATTAGCCGTATCCCGCAAAGTGCGGCCCGGCTTTTTTCTTGACCCCTGAATAGGATTCGCGGTAAAAAGGTCAGGCGTTTTCCTATTCTTTTCTCCCAAGGGGGTGACAGGGAAAAACACTCGTCTCTCCAGCCGTACCGTCGTTGCGCACACCGCGGGAAGTCAGTCAGCACACGCTGAAGCAGATTGCACGTCATCGACCTGATTGAGGAGAGCCTTCATGAAAAGGACGAGTCTCGCCGTCCTGATGATCGCCTTGGCCATCCTGGCCCTGGCGGCGCCCCTGGCATACGCCCAGGCGCCCGCCCCGAAGGTGACCATCAACGGCCTCATCGACAACGTCACCTCGTACTCGCAGAACATCAGCAACTACAACACCGGGTTGTTCAATCGCGGCGACAGCATGTGGTACGCGCGGACCCGCGGTCGCTTCGACTTCATCGGTGAAGTCGGCAAGGCCAAGGGCGTGCTCGGCATCGAGCTCGACCACGTGTACGGCCAGACCGGGTCCAACGACTCGACCATCGTCAACGCCGGCGCCGCGTCCGGCACGGCCGTGCAGACCGGGTTCGGCACGGACGGCAGCTTCGACCTGAACACCGACTCCCGCGGCATCATCGAGGTCAAGTGGCTGTACGTCGAGTTCCCGATGCCGCTGATTCCGGTGCCCACCACGGTGCGCCTCGGCGCGCAGCCCTTCGGGGCGGCGTCCAGCTACAAGGGGTGCGTGTACACCTGCAGTGACTTCCCGGGCGTGAACGTGACGAGCCAGATCACCCCCAACGTCAAGCTGCTGGCGACCTACGTCAACGTGGAAGAGAACCTCACCGGGACGGGGTCGAAGAACAACCTGTCCGGGCCGTTCGGCGTGGCCAGCACGCAGAACCGCGGTGACGACTTCGCCTACATCTTCTCGGGCGAGATCACGCCGTTCAAGGGTCTGGACCTGAAGCCGGTGTTCTCGATGTTCTACGCGTCGGGTACGACGAACGGTAACGCTCGTCAGGGCCGCGGTGGTATCAACACCACCACCGCCTACAGCCCGGCCGGTGTCTCGCTCGGCGGCATCAACGAGTACCGCTACACGGTGGGACTGGACACCCGGTTCCGCATGGGGCCGTTCTCGTTCGATCCGACCGTCCTGTACCAGTTCGGTAACAAGGCCGTCGTCGGCCCGACCGACGCCCAGTTCCAGTCCAACGGCGTCATCGCGGGCCGCAAGTACTATGCGGACATGGATGCCTGGCTCATCGACCTCCGGGCCGGGTTCCAGATCGGCCCACTGCTCCTCGAGGCGCTGGGCGTGTACAGCACGGGTAACAGCCGCCGCAACAACACCCTCGGCACCGTGCGGTACTTCCAGCCGCTGACCACGGACACCGGATACCTGGCCGACTGGGGCACCTCGCTCTCGTCCCTAGGTGTCGACTACCTCAACGCCTGGAACGAGGCTGGCGGCCGGATCGCATATCCGGGCGTGAGCATCGGCTGGGACAAGTACGGGCGCGCGCAGCTCGGCGTCAAGGCCACCTATGCCATCACCCCGGCGCTGAGCGTCATGGCCGGCGCGAATGGCCACTGGACGGCCGAGAAGGTGGATCGTGACGGCACGGCGACTGCCGGCGCCGGTATCACGCCGCAGTTCACGGTGCCGGGCGGGGGCTCGCAGACTCGCGACGCCAGCCGCTACGTCGGTACCGAGCTCATGGCCCAGATCACCTGGCAGTTCGCTCCTGGGCTGCAGTGGGCCAACCAGTTCGGCTACATGTTCATGGGCAAGGCGCTCGATGGTGTGACGGACCCGGCCGCGGGTGGCCGCAACACCAACGAGCCGTTCATGCTCACCTCGCGCGTCCGCTTCACGTTCTAGCCGCGCGAGCCCAGTCGGAAGCGGGCCCGGGGGGAGACCCCCGGGCCCGTTGTCTTTCCTCCAGTCTTTCGATGGTTTCTTGCCGCGGTCGGGTAGGCGACGTATAGTCACCCCCATGCATCTGCTGCGCCGCCGCGGCGCCGACCGCTCGAATTGCAAGGAGGCGCGCTGAGGGAATGAGGCAACGAACGGTGTTCCGACGCCTGTGCGAGATCCTGCCCGGTCTCCTGATCGCGCTCGTGGTCGCCGGGAGCGCGGTGGCCCAGTCCCGGCCCACCCAGCCCCCGGCCGGGCCCACGACGTCGGCGTCGATGACCGCGCTCGTCGACCAGCTCCTCGACCTCTTCCCGAAGTTCCAGGGCGAGGTCCTCGAGGCCCAGAACGGGGCCCTGACCCTGGGGGCGGGCGTCAAGGCGGGAGCCCGGCCCGGGCTCGAGGTCGAGCTGTACCGGGAGGGGCGCGAGATCAAGCATCCGCGCACCGGCGAGGTGCTCGGCCGGGCCGAGGACGCGCTCGGTACGGCCCGCATCACCCAGGCGCACGAGGGCTTCTCGGTGGCCCAGGCCCCGGCCGGCGCGCAGGTGAAGCCGGGCGATCGGTTCCGCGTGTCCTCGGCGAAGGTCAACATCGTGCTCCTGCCCCTGCTGGGGAGCCTTCGCGAGACCCTGGTCGAGACCGCGACGCAGGAGCTGGTCGAGCTGCTGGCCGCCACCGGCCGGTTCCGGGTCACGATGGGGGACTCCATCAACGTCTTCCTCGCCCAGCAGCGGCTGAGCGCGACCGACTTCCTCGCGGGCAAGGGCGTGCGCGAAGCCTCCGAGCGCTTCAAGGCCGACAACATCCTGGCTGTGTACTTCACGCGCGCCCAGGGCAAGCCGTTCATGGATGTGCGCTTCTTCGCGGCGCCCCGTCCGGATCCGACGATCACGACGTCGTTCTTCGTGCCGCCGTCGACCCTGAGGGCCGCCAATCCTGGTCCGCGCTTCTCCCAGGGCGGCCCCAACAACCCGCCTCAGGCCAGACCGCGCTCGCTGCTGCAGCGCCTGCTGGGCGGCGACCTGGAGGCCGGCAGCTACTCCACCGGCGACAACTCCCTTCCCCTGCGCGAGGTGGCGAAGTTCAAGTTCCCGGTGCTCGCCATGGACATCGCGGTGGCTCCGAGCGACAAGCTCCCCCACATGGTGGTGAGCGACGGGGACCAGATCTACATGTACCGCATCGTGAACCAGAAGATCGAGCCGGAGTGGACGAAGTCGATGCGCAGCCTCGGGCGGGTCTTCTCGCTCCAGCTCGCGGATCTCGGTGGCGACGGCCAGCTCGAGGTGATCGGCAATCGCTACGGCCCGGCCATCGGGTTGAACTCCTTCATCATCGAGACCAAGGACGGCAAGCCCTCCGTGGCGATCGAGTACGTCTCGGACTTCCTCTTCGCGGTCGACCTCAAGGGCGGGGGGGTGAAGCAGACCCTTTGGATGCAGCGCTTCAGCACCGAGTACTTCTTCACCACCGGCCAGGCCGACCAGGTCACGCTCAAGGACGGCAAGCTCACCGTCGAGAAGTCCCTGCGGGTGCCGGCCGCGTTCCGGCCCATGGGAGCCGCCTTCTCGAACGTGATGGGCAAGGACACCCGTTCACTCGCCCTCATCGACGAGTTCAACCGACTGGCCATCGTGAACGAGGGCGAGGAGCTGTGGCGCTCCTCGACCTCGGTGGGCGGCGGTTACATGACCGTCGAGCTCGCGGACGCGTACCGATCGTCCAAGAACGACCGGAGCAGGTTCTTCAAGATCGAGCCCACCCCGCTGGCGGTGGATCTGGACGGCGACGGCATCGACGAGCTGATCGTCCCCCAGAATCTGGTCCGGGAAGGGCTCCTCGCGGTGGTGTTCAAGGGGCCGGCCGGCTTCCGGCTGCAGTCGATCAACTCGGGCTTCGAGGGCGGCATCACCTGCCTCGGCGCCTACAAGACCGAGGATTCGGTCCAGCCGACGATCATCGCCGCGGTGGTGCGGTTCAGCGGCATCATCCTGAAGTCGGCCGGCGAGACCCAGATCATCATGACCGTACCGCAGGAGTAACATGCCGATCGACGCGCGCCAGCAACCCCCCGCGGGTCATATCGTGCTCACCTACGAGGATTATTGTGCCTTGCCGGACGACGGGAAGCGCTACGAGATTATCGAGGGAGAGCTGTACGTGACCCCTTCGCCGAGTCGGAAGCACCAGGATTTTGCCGGGAATCTGCTCGTCATCCTCAAGCCCTTCGTGACTGCTCGTCGACTCGGTGTGGTCTACATCGCCCCCTTCGGCGTGATCTTCGAGGAGACGTCCGTAGTCGTGCCGGACTTGCTTTTCGTTGTCCAGGATCGCTTGGGAATCGTCACGGAGCGCGGCGTTCGAGGCGCTCCGGATCTGATCGTGGAGATCCTGTCGGCGGGCACGGCCCGCCGTGACCGCGTCGAGAAGGCCAAGCTCTACGCCAAGCACGGTGTAGGCCACTACTGGCTGGCCGATCCCGAGGCCCGCATTCTCGAGGTCTACGAGTTGAGCGAAGGACAATATCGTCGTTCGGCCGGCCTGGCCGGTGACGACACCTTCACTCCATCGTTGTTCCCGGGGCTCGCTATGCCGCTGCCCTCTCTGTGGGGGTAGCCTCCGAGGGTCCCCGCTCGATCCCCGCCGTTCCGTGGCATGCGCGAAGCCGCTGTTTTGAGGGTGATCGGACTTGACTGCGCGCCGGCGGCGCGGCAGCATTCCATCCAAGCGGACGTGGCCGTCCACGACTGGATCCCCGCGTCCCGCTGCCGTTACATGACGAAGGTCTCGTCTCTCACGCTGGCTCGCTTCATGCGCCTGCCGCGCCGCTCCGCGGATACCTGGCAGGGGGGCATCCTCCGCATGCCCATGTGGATGGACGGCCCCGACGGCACGCCATATCGGCCCTGGGGCGCCGCGTGGGTCAGTCTCGAAACGGGCCTGGTCAACGTGAAGCTCGCCGAAGCGGACTCGGGCGACTGGACGCTCGCGCTCGATGCGCTGCTCGAACTGGCCTTCAAGTTCGCTCGGACGCGCCCGGCGGCGCTCCAGGTGGCGGACAAGGCGCTGGGCGAGCAGCTCGTCCGCGCGGTAGGCGACACGGAGCTCTCGGTGACCGTCGACTCCCGCCTCGCAGAGGTCAAGGCGATGGTGGAGCAGATGGCGGTGGGCACGAACGGCGCGCCGCTGCCTGGCGCGCTCGAGGGGCGGGGTGTGACCGTGGAGCGCATGCGGGCGTTCGCCGCCGCGGCGCGTGATTTCTATGGCGCGATGCCGTGGCGGCACCTGAGCGACGAGGACCTGATCCACGTGGAGACACCGAGAGTGGGCGAGGGGTTCCGTCATGTGACAGTCCTCGGGCGAGCCGGCGAGACTTTCGGGCTGGGATTCTTCACCTCCGAGAAGAACTTCGAGAAGCTCCACGCCTCCCCCGACCCGGCGACCCTCCTGGAAGGGCGGGGACGGTGGACCGTCCTCTTCGGCGCGCCTTGGGAGACGCCGATCTCCGACCTCGACCTATGGCAGGAGCATGGGTTCCCGGTAGCGGGGCCCGAGGCCTACCCGGTGGCAATGCAGGTCGGCGCGTCGGGTCGCGTGCGCCGGCCGAATTCGCGCGAGTTGAGCGACATCGAGACGATACTGCTGGCGTTGTCCCGCACCTCCGAGGTCGAGATCGACCAAGGCCGCTGGAGTCACCACGTCATGACTCACGATGGCCCATGCCGGGTCACCCTCGCCATCCCGGAGCTGCTCTGCTCCTTCGACGCACCTCCTGACCGCGCCCGCCGCGGCATGCCCGACCGTCGCGTCATGGAGCGCCTGCTGCTCGAGATCCAGCGCTTCGCGGCCGCGCGGGAGTTCACCAGCGAGGCCGAGCTGAATGCCGCCGTCCAGGAGAAGTTCAGGGGACCCATGGACGCCATCCCGTCGACGGCCGGGACGCCCCTCGAGCGCGCGCAGGATCTCGTCTACCGGGCTTTCGACGCGCGCGGCCGGCGGCGCGTTCAATTGGCGCGCAAGGCTATCGAGCTGTCGGGCGACTGCGCCGACGCCTACGTCCTCCTCGCCGAGGAGTGCGCCGACCTCGGCCAGGCGCGCGACTTGTATGCGCAGGGTGTAGCGGCCGGCGAGCGGGCTCTCGGACCTGCGGTCTTCGCCGAGGAGGCCGGTCACTTCTGGCAGGACGTGCGTACGCGGCCGTACATGCGTGCGCGCTTCGGCTTGGCGCGGTGCCTCGATGACCTGGGTCAACGTGACGAAGCCGTCACCCACTACCGAGAGGTGCTCCGCCTCAATCCCGGTGACAACCAGGGCGTCCGCTACGCTTTTCTCAACGCGCTCCTTCTCACGCGACGGGAGGACGAAGTGGAAACGCTGCTCCGCCAGTTCGAGGACGAGCCGACGGCACTCTGGCAATACGGCCAGTGCCTCTGGACCTTCCGCCGCGAGGGTGATTCCCCGGCCTCACGCCAGCGGCTGCGCGCGGCGCTTCGCTCGAACCGTCACGTGCCCGACTACCTCGGGGGCCGCCGCGAGTGGGCGGGACCCTCGCCTGCCTCGTATGCCATGCGGAGCAGGGAGGAGGCCGTGATCTGCGTGGAGGAGCTTGGGGAAGCCTGGAGGGCAACGCCGGGCGCCATGGATTGGCTTGTGACCCACGGGCCCGCCGGCCGGCGGCGGAAGCGTCGCCGCCGCTGACGCGGGGTGCGTGCCCCTGGACGTGAAAGGGTTTGGACCCGGCGTGATATGCTCCCTGCTGGAGGGACGAGCCTCCTTGACCGACCAGCAGCCGCTGCCGGCGGCGGAGGTTCCGCAGGAGTGAGCCTGCCCTGACGATCTCTGAGGAAGCCCGGGGGCACGAGCCCCGGCTCGACCCCACGCCGCCCCGCGGCATGCGGGATGTGCTGCCCGACGAAGTGGCCCTGCGCGACTGGGCCATGGCCCAGATCCTGGCCGTCTACCGTCGCCACGGCTTCGTCCGTATCGAGACGCCCGCGGTGGAGAGCCTCCGCCTCCTGCTCCGGAGCGACGGGGGCGAGAACGAGAAGCTGATCTTCAAGATCCTCAAGCGTGGCGAGAAGCTTCAGACCGCCGGCCGCCCGGAGGACATGGCCGACCTGGGCCTGCGCTTCGACCTGACGGTGCCGCTGGTGCGCTACTACGCCCACAACCTGGCGCGCCTGCCCCAGCCGCTCAAGGCGATCCAGATCGGGCCGGTGTGGCGGGCCGAACGGCCACAGCAGGGGCGTTACCGCCAGTTCACCCAGTGCGACATCGACGTCCTGGGGGTGGCGTCCGAAGTGGCCGAGATCGAGCTCATCCTCGCGACCACCGAGGCCCTCGCCGCCCTGGGCCTCAAGGACCTCACGGTCCGGCTCAACGACCGGCGCGTGCTGAGCGCGATGGTCGCGCACTGCGGGTTCGACCCGGACCGGGCAGGATCGGTCTTCATCGGGCTCGACAAGCTCGACAAGATCGGGCGGGACGCCGTCGCGGCCGAGCTCCGGGAGGCCGGCCACGCGGCGGACGCGGTCGACCGGCTGCTGGCCCTGCTGGGATCGGCCGCCACCCCGGCGGCGCTGCGGGACCTCCTGGGCTCCCGCGCCGACGAGGGCGTGTGGCGGGGCCTGCAGCGCATCCTGGACACGGTGACCGCCCAGGCCTCCGGGCGCTTTCGGCTCGCCTTCGACGCCACGCTTGTTCGGGGGATGGGCTACTACACCGGGCCCATCTTCGAGGTCCAGCACGGGGACTCCACCTCGTCGATCGCGGGCGGCGGACGGTACGATCGCATGGTCGGCAAGTTCATCGGCCGCGACGTCCCGGCCACCGGCTTCTCGATCGGGTTCGAGCGGGTGATCGGGATCCTGATGGAGCGCGGGCCCTCCACCGAGGGCGACGACCTGCGGGTGGTGCTGGTGTTCGACGATACGATGGAGCTGACCCCGGTGCTGGGCCTGGCCCGCGACCTGCGGGAGCAGGGCCGGCACGTGCTGCTGGAGATCCGCGGCAAGCGCCTCGGCAAGCAGCTGCAGGAGCTCGAGGCCCGCGGGTTCCGGCGGATCGGGGTGATGGGCGCGGACGGGACGGTCGAGTGGCGCGGGCCGCGGGCGGCCGGGGCGGGGGAGACGAGAGCGTGACCGAGAGCCTGGGCGGCTGGCGGCGTACCCACAGCTGCGGTGCGCTGCGGAGCCTACACGTGGGGCAGGTGGTGACCCTGATGGGCTGGGCGTACCGCCGGCGGGACCACGGCGGCCTCGTGTTCATCGACCTCCGGGATCGCGAGGGCCTCACCCAGTGCGTGTTCAACCCCGGCGCGGGCGGCGGATCGCACGCCAAGGCGGAGGCGGTTCGCGCCGAGTTCGTGCTGGCGGTGCGGGGGACCGTCGGCGCCCGGCCCGCGGGCACCGAGAATCCCAAGCTCGCCACCGGCGCGGTGGAGGTGCAGGTCACCGAGGTCCGGATCCTCAACGAGTCGCGGCCGCTCCCGTTCCAGCTGGAGGACGACGCGGACATCGACGAGACGCTGCGGCTCAAGTACCGCTACCTGGACATGCGCCGGCCTCACGTGCTGCGCGCCTTCCAGGTCCGCGACCAGGTGTGCCGCGCGGCCCGCGACTACCTGCACGCCCAGGAGTTCCTCGAGGTGGAGACGCCGTTCCTCACCCGCTCGACCCCCGAGGGCGCGCGCGACTTCCTGGTGCCGAGCCGGCTGCAGACCGGGAGCTTCTACGCTCTGCCCCAGTCCCCCCAGCTCTTCAAGCAGCTGCTGATGGTGGCGGGCTTCGAGCGCTACTTCCAGATCGTGCGCTGCTTCCGGGACGAGGACCTCCGCAAGGATCGGCAGCCCGAGTTCACCCAGATCGACATCGAGACCTCCTTCCTCGACCGGGACGACTTCCTCCCCATCGTCGAGGGCCTCGTGGCCGAGGTGTGGCGGCGGGTCAAGGGCGTCGAGCTCACGCGGCCCTTCCCCCGCATCGCCTACGACGAGGCGATGGCCCGCTACGGCTCCGACAAGCCGGATCTCCGGTTCGGCCTCGAGCTCGCCGACTGCTCGGCCCTGTTCGCGGGGAGCGAGTTCCAGGCCTTCGCCCAGACGGTTGCGGGGGGCGGCGCGGTCAAGGGGCTGCGCGTGCCTGGAGCGGGGGGCATGAGCCGCAAGGAGCTCGACGACCTCACCGCGGAGGCCAAGCAGGCGGGGGCCAAGGGGCTGGTGTGGATCAAGGTGACCCCCGAGGGCGTGCAGTCCCCGGTGGCCAAGTTCATGACCGGTATCCAGCCGCGCCTGCTCGAGACGCTGGGCGCCGCCCCCGGGGATCTGCTGCTGCTGGTCGCCGACGCCGCCGCGGTCGCGGCCACCGTGCTCGGGCGCCTGCGGGTGGATCTCGCCCGACGGTTCGACCTGATCCCGGCCGACCGTGACGTCTTCGCGTGGGTCATCGACTTCCCGCTCGTGGAGTGGAACGCGGACGAGAAGCGCTGGGACGCGGTCCATCACCCGTTCACCGCGCCGCGCGACGAGGACATCCCGCTGCTGGAGTCGGACCCGGGGCGCGCGCGCGCCAAGGCCTACGATCTGGTGCTGAACGGCCAGGAGGCGGCCGGCGGCTCGATCCGCATCCACCAGCCGACGGTCCAGGAGCGGGTCTTCGGCCTGATCGGCATCTCGAAGGAGGAGGCCCGCGCGCGCTTCGGCTTCCTGCTCGACGCGCTCGAGTTCGGGGCGCCGCCCATGGGCGGCATCGCCTTCGGCCTCGACCGGCTGGTGGCCAACCTGGTCGGGCAGGAGTCGATCCGGGAGGTCATCGCCTTCCCCAAGACGCAGAAGGGCACCTGCCCGCTCACCGACGCCCCCGCGCCGGTCGACGCCAAGCAGCTCCGCGAGCTCGGGATCCGGGTCGTGGAAGGGCTCGGATCCGCGTGATATGCTTGCCGGCAAAGGCCCCCGCATAGGAATGATTGCTCGTTGACCGAAGCCACTGGCGTCACCCGGCGGGTCGTCCTGCCTCCGGATCTCAATCACCTCGCCCTCCTTGGCCGTCACGACGAGCACCTGCGCGCGCTGGAGGCCCAGCACGACGTCCGGATCACCGCCCGCGGCCACGACGTCACGCTCCGGGGCGAGGAGCGGCAGGTGGTCGAGGCGGAGCGCGTCCTGCGCGAACTGGTGGCGATGCTGCGGGAGCGACCCTCTCTCGGGGCCGCCGACATCCGCTCCGCGCTGCGGATCGCCTCCAGCGAGCCCGGCGGCGACGTCAAGTCGGTCCTGTCCGACGCGATCGCGGTGCCGTCGCGCCGGCGGTTCATCACCCCGAAGACGGCCAACCAGCGGCGCTATCTCGAGGCGGTGCGCGGCAACGACCTCGTCATCGCGATCGGGCCCGCCGGCACCGGGAAGTCGTACCTGGCGGTGGCGATGGCGGTATCGGCCCTGCTCAAGCGAGAGGTGGCGCGCATCATCCTCACCCGGCCCGCGGTGGAGGCGGGCGAGCGGCTGGGCTTCCTGCCCGGCGACCTGGTGGAGAAGGTGCACCCCTACCTCCGCCCGCTCTACGACGCGCTCTACGACATGCTGGAGCCCGAGAAGGTGGGCTCGCTCTCCGAGAAGGGCGCGATCGAGATCGCGCCGCTCGCCTACATGCGGGGGCGGACGCTCAACGACGCCTTCATCATCCTCGACGAGGCCCAGAACACGACCTCCGAGCAGATGAAGATGTTCCTGACCCGCCTCGGCTTCAACTCCAAGATGGTCGTGACCGGGGACATCACCCAGGTCGACCTCCCCGCGAGCCGGCCCTCCGGCCTGATCGAGATCCAGAGCGTGCTGCAGGGCATCGACGGCATCCGCTTCATCTACTTCGACGACCGCGACGTCGTCCGGCACGATCTGGTGTCGTCGATCGTGCGGGCCTACGATCGGGTCCACAAGCC
>Ga0070694_100000979_pt1 | contig 16224 bp, 23 predicted proteins | sample KBSK1251metaG_FD_65470 | JGI IMG/M metagenome (GOLD analysis project Ga0070694, IMG submission 65470) | Corn, switchgrass and miscanthus rhizosphere microbial communities from Kellogg Biological Station, Michigan, USA - KBS K1-25-1 metaG | ecosystem: Host-associated > Plants > Roots >... | reverse complement strand
TGGTACCACGGTGCCATAGTGGCATCTGGTACGTCAGGTACCGATCCCTTGAAGGGTTCCAAGTCATGAGCCATGTACCAATCTTGACGTACCGTCATCCGGCCGTCAAGCTGAGTACCGGGGTGCCGAATGACCACTAGGGACGTAAGCGCGTTCCGATTCGGTACGGAAATGGATATGAAAATGGGGACCACATACCAGAATGGATTTACGCCATGATGGGTCGTACGCATGCACTGACCGGAGTAGCGGCAGGCATCGCGGTAACATACGGGATCACGCTATCGGTACCGGCTGCCATCGCTGGAACCTTCATCTGTGCCGGTTCCGCTTTGGTACCTGACATCGATCACAAGGATTCCACGATCACAAAGACGTTCGGTCCCATAACCAAGATCGTGAGCTTCGTGGTACGCAAGATCTCAGGTGGGCACCGAATCGGCACCCACTCATTCCTAGGCATCGCGGCAATAGGTGCCATGGCACAGTACGGGGTTCAAAATCGGTACACGCTTCCGGGTGCCATCCTGCTTTGCTTCCTGATGTGCCTTGCCATCGGTGGGGCTGTCCGGCTACTTCGTATACCCGGATGGTTTGATGACCTGGCACCTATCCCGGTAGTGATCGGGATCGTCCGGTTCACGCATATCAGTCTGGATATGGTGCCCCTAGCGATCATGCTCGGGTGCCTGATCCACGTCGCCGGAGACGTCGCCACTAAGGGTGGCTGTCCGTTGTGGTGGCCGTTCAGCTTCAAGCGCATCAAGCTTGACCTGTTCAAGACGGACGGCTTCACGGAACGATGGATCATCACTCCGGTAGTGATCGTGTGCATCTTCGCGGGCATCTTCTGGAAGCTACTTGACAACGTGATGTGATGCGGTAACGTGGCAACTCCAAGCAACACCGACCGAACGAGAGGCAGCAAGATGACCGAGAACGCGACCGAGACCCCCGAGCGTGCCGACCTGTCGTGGCTGAGTGACGTCACCCCGACCGAGACCACCATGCGGACTTCCAAGCGTGGACGTCAGCCCGGCAAGAACCCCGTCATGCCGCACGTCAAGAGCGCGCACGAGTCCGGCAAGACCCTGAGCCTTCCGGTTCCGGCGTCCGTCGCGCGGCAGACCGAGCGCATGCTCCGGCGTGCGGCTCTCCGTGAGAACTGGTCCATCTCGGTCCAGGTTCTCGACACGGACCCGGCTTCCGCCACGAGTGAGAACGTGATCGCGCTGAAGGATCTCGATTCGCTCGCTGAGGGAACGGACGTGTGGGTCTCGTTCCAGGTGCGAGACAAGGATGCGAGCGACGCGACCGAGAGCGCGGACGGCTCCGGAGACGCTCCGGCGGACCCGTTCGCGGGCACCCCGAGCGCGGACGCCAGTGAGGACGAGTCCGGCGACACGGACACCGGCGCGACTCCGGCCGCACCCCGGAAGGGTCGTCGGTCCGGCAAGTGATCCACAACCGACCATGACCACGAACCCCCGAGCCCGGACGGCTCGGGGGTTCGTGCATGAAAGGGGACCCACCCATGGGGTTCAAAGCGGGCAAGGATAAGCCGCTTGAAATCGAATCGGTACAAGGCGGTATGCGGTTCACGATCGCGGACCGGTGCGTCATCCTGGCACCGAACTACGTCCGAGCAATTCGTGACTATCTGGACATGGAATTCGTGCCGCCATTCATGGCATTTCCGGAAGACGGCACGGGAGTTCTCAGGGTCTATCAGGAGGATGACGGAATGACATGGTTCCGTGTCTTCCATACCGAGACCAAAGAAGGGCGGCTCTCGTGTCTGTCCAACTATGAAACAGGGCAGCTTTACGAGTGGCTGAATTCCCAGCTTGACAATGTGTGATAGCGTGGCAGTAGTTCAATCCCCAACGGAAAGGGATCAAGGAAGATGGGATCTCCCCAGACACGTCCGGCCGTCATGGCGTACATGGCAAAGAACAGCGGCAAGCCCGTCACACTGGAAGACCTCAGGAACGCAACCGGCTTCACGGCCACTCAGGTTCAGTCGCAAATGCGGAACCTGATCAAGGACGGGCAGCCGATCACGGCTCTCGTCAAGGCTCAGATGTGGAAGTACGAGCCCACCACGGAGCCGGAGCCCGAGCCGGTGAACCCGGACGAGCGCGACGTCACGAACATCGTCTATGAGGGCATCGGCCGGACGGGTGCCGGAGCGATCATCGTTCGCGACGTGGACACGCGCACGCTGTACGTGCTCCGGGAACTGGACATCTAAGCCCGTACGGCTCTCAGAGCGCCGGAGACGGCACGGAGCCCCCGACCCTCAGTCAGGGTCGGGGGCTCTCCTGTTTGTCGCTCAGAACTCGTCTCAGGAACGCGTACCGGGATCAGACGTGCTTGCCGCGTGCCGCCTGAGCGTCCGTCCGGTTCGTGTGCTTGGCAAGCCAAGCGAGACCGAACGTGAGCACACCGGTAACGGCACCGGCTACCAGGGACGCCAGAGGGTTGCTCAGCGTGTCCGGCATGGAAGGCCAGTACGTGAGCACGAAACTCATCACGGTCGTCACGACGAAACTCGTGAGCGTCGCGACCGTGACCTTTGTTTCCACGGGACCATTCCCGCTTCCATTCGTGGCCATGATCTTTCCTTTCCCCCGGACACCGTGCCCGGATAGGTCTCTCAGGCTTCCAGACGCGTTTTCAGCGCGTCCAGCGTTGCCGCCGCTACCTCGGGACCGAGAGCGGTAGCGATCTTGTCAGCGATCGTCTCAGGGCTCAGACCGGCAAGCACACCGGCAATGATCGCGGCTTCATCCACGTCCGGCTGTCCGAGAGACGCCACAGCGGCGGCAATCTGCCGGATGCCCTTCCCCATGGAATAGATGTGATAGTCCAACTTCCATTCCGGGTTATCCGGGTTGTCATCCGGAGCCGGGTACAGCCCGTCCGTCTTTGCAACGGCTCGTGCGATCTTTGCCGCATCGGCATCGGTAACTGCCATGGGGCTTTCTCCTATCATCCATTGCCCGTAATCGTCGTACATGGCACGGTCGTAATCGACGTCAGCCCCACCCATGTTGACGCCGTTCTTGTACTGCTGAATATGGGCTCGGGTGTCCCACCGGCCGCCGCTCCATGCGTACGTCTGCCATCCCCAGGTAATGAGCTTGTTATCAAATGCCCACTTGATGGGGACGTACCCGCCGTACATGCCGACACGGTCTTTCCCTAGACCACCATCGGCAGATGCCGCCCCGATGAAATACTCTTTCAGCTTTGCGAAATCATCGGACTGAGCATCGAAATCAACCGCGAAATAGATCGGTCGATCTTCCGGCATCCCGAGCGCACGAGCCTTTGAGAGCGCCGTCAGCGCGTCATCCCGTCCAGCCTGCCGACCGGCTAGGGCTCGGGACGTAGTGGTCTCCCAGACCACTACACACCAGATACCGGCCGCGTTTGCCGCCGTGGCTTCAGCCCGACTGAGATCCTTGCTCGTATCGTTGGACAGATACCGGGCAATGAACTTCACCCCGGCATCAGTCATGGTCTTCACACTCGGATGAGACCACGCGTAATCGATCCCGAATACGCTCATTTCTTCACGCACCCATATTCGACCCTGAGTTTATGGATCTTGGCTACGGTGCTCTGTGTGCGCTCTCGTTGCTTGGGGTCCGTGATTCTCGGGTCCACCGGCCTATCCAGATCGCGAAATAGCTGGCACCATTTGTGATCCGACTGCCGCTGATTGTAGTTTGTATAAACGATGCCCGTAGCGGACACCGTGACATTGACCAGAATGAGAGCGAGCACGGCATACAGTAGCGCACCACGAGTGAGCGTCACCTGTTTATGCATGCGGGTCCCTTTCACAGCACCCCCGTAATTACCAGTATTGCTATTGCGGCTGCGATGGTGGCGATGATTGCGGCATAGGGGTACCAGTCTGGGAGTCCGGTGGAAGTTGCTGCGTCGCCGTTCCCTGTCCGGTGAACAGAGTCACGAGAGCGCCGATGCCCGGAATTCCGGTCAGACTTAGACACCCAATAATCAGGACCACGTTCGTTGAACCGGTAACGATCAGGAACGCCATTCCCGCCGTTCCAAGCAAGTACGAGATTATATCTCTCGTAAGTACGACCCACGGGGGAGCGTTTTTCCACAACGGTCATCCTCTCTTCCGGTCGCACATCATGACGTCAGACGAACCATGATCTGTGCCTTGATGATATGACCGGTAGTAGCGTTCGGATCGGCTGCCCATTGCGAGCACTCGATACCGAACCGATGCCCGCTGTTCACGTATGACCACACCGGATACCGGTGATGCGTGGTTCGCGGGTAATTGGGGTTGTCCCCTGATGATGTGTAGAACTCGTGCGGTAGATGGGTCTCGGCTCGGTCGCCGTTCGTCTCATCCTCGAATTGCCTGATCTGAATCTCGGTCAGGGGATCGAAATCCTGAAACCAGATGTCTAGTACACCATCGATGAAGATCGGACCACCGGTCAGATACTTGGACCCGTTCGTGTGAACACCGGCGCTATCCGCGTACTCATGGTTCAGCGTGAACGGCACCCATATTCCAGGGAGGTTCAGCCGATCGGATCGGGGAACCGGAATGGGGTCCCCCACGTAATCCGCGTTCAGGTACTCAGCCATTCGACACCCTTTCCTATTACGGTAGAACCGGCTCTACCAGTATGCCACGGCGGAAGAATGTGGCCGTACCGCCTGAAGCGCGATGCATACAGCGCGCGTAATACGTGACTCGGGGAGTGAGACCGGTAACGAGCAACCGGCCGGACGCTTGAGACCATTTGTCTTCCTGCTGTCCGATGCCGTTACCGTCATCGGCAGCGAGAACTACCGCGCCACCGGAGTTCGTGACTCGGACCTCGAAAGACAATTGCGATGCGCTCGGAGCGGTACATTCCGACGCACCCGATACCGTGATGTAAACCTTTCCGGACGGGGGTGCAACGAATGTCGCGTCCACATTGGTGCCCGCAACATATGTCGTGCTCGTGGTAGTCGCGTCCGTCTCCGTGAAGTTGGCAACCGGCGGGCACTGACTACCAGGTTCGATGAACTTCCAGACTGCCCCATCGAATTCCCAGACTTCCCCGGTGTTCTGGTACGTGAAGCGCTGGAATTTCCTGGCACTACCGGCCGGATACAGATGATCCGTTGTGGGTCCGAAGTTGGCAAGCACAGTGCCATGCTTGGTCAGGAACTTACGACGATCCACGAGATTGACGATGGCTCCGGCCGGAGTCTTTTCGTAATGTGCAATGCCGTGATCCCATACACCGGACGCGTTGAACGTCATGGCGGGAAGCCCGGCACCGGGGGTGCCTTGAATGATCCGGCAATAGATACCGGGGGAATGCGACGCGTCATACGTGAGCGCGACGATATCGAATCTGTTAGAGCCACCCCCGTTCGCGGCAACGGCAAGGTTCAGCGGTCCGCCGGAAAGCTGGTACATGGAGCCCTGAACGATCGCGGTCATGTTCTGGACATTGATGCTCGTTCCTGCCCCACCATCGGACACGGCTCCGGCCGTATCGGACGGCAGCGCGTCAATGCCGTCAGGACCGAGCATCTTGTTACGGTCGCGGAATTGCTGAGACGTTGCGATCGTCGTACCGGCAAACGGTGCCGCGTATTCGGTGGCCATATCAGTACCTCACTGTTTCGCCTGAAGTGCTTCCACTTTCTTATTCAACTCGTCCAGCTTTTGAATCATCTTCATCGTGCCGGTAGTGGACGCGCTTCCGACTGTGGTCTCTGCCGCCGGACCGTCAGTGGCGGACCAGTTGATTTCGATCTCCCGGAGAATGTCAACGATATTGACCTCAGGAATAGAGACCTTATCGCCTAGGAAATAGTCACGGTAGAAAAGCAGATTAGGGGTATCAGCCGTCTTGATAGCCAATCCGTTAATAGGTCCATTATTGACTGTCTCCTCAGTACCCGCCTGATCTAGTTCAACCGTGTCCGTGCTATCGCGCCTGTCCACGAACGTTTCCGTCCGGTTATTCCAGGCGGTAGCGGCGGCAGAGTCTACGATCTCCCGGAACACTCGTGCTGTTCCGTCCCCTTGTCCACCGACAATGGACACGTTCGTCTTTGCCGCTTCCTGCGTGCGCTCATAGGAAACCAGGTTGCCCAGAAGGGAACCGAACTTGGCAATGCCGCTCTTATCGCTAGGTACGTATACCTGAAATTCAAGGTTGTCCCCGTTGAACCTCACGCGCCACCCGATGCCGCCGGACAAGCACAGCGGAGATATCAACTCGGCTAGGTTGTCCATCCGTGCGGAGCCCTTGACCGTGGCTCCGCGCGCTAGATCGGTCTCTATAACGAGCCCAGAGACGCGCCTAGCGGCAATCGCACCGGGTCCGGCGTTCAGGTTCACGTACGCCTTGACAACCGTCTCAGCGACGCCTGAGCGCCTGTCATAGTCTGCCGCGTTCTGCGTAGTCGCCGGACTTCCCGGCACCTGGAAGGCAAGCCGGTCTGCCACTACCTGTTCCGCGCTCGGACCGTAGATGGACAACGTACCCCCGACGTTGTTCTCATCATTGATCTCTTTGATGCCCCGAATTTGTCCCGAAATGATTTCCTGATCGTTGCTCAGGAATTGCAGCCACCCACCGGGGACGAGCTTGTCAGCTTTCGGATCACCCTTAGGCACGGTCAGTTCAAACGCCCCGACGTCCAGATAACGCGGGGTGATTTTCAGGGTGTTGACACGGCTGAGATCCCCCGTCTTGATCCGGTTCTGATCTCGAATCCGAATCTCGTACGGGGGAATCAGCGATGCCGGATTAGGCATCGTCAGCACTCGCAATCGTCACGGTGACCTTTGGGTCCGTACCCCCGGTAAGCGTTTGGAGATACGCCCTGACATGAGTAATGAGATGGGTAGTCGGCTGAGTGGTCACGATCCCGTTTTGCGACGCCTGATGAGTGCCGATCCGAGCCCACCGGGTTCCATCATGGGAACCTTCCATATAGACCGTGCACGCGGTAGGCGAACCTTCCACCGTGACGAGCATCGTATGGTGCGCCGTGGCTTTGAGAAGCTGCCGGTAATCACCGGCGGTACCAGGAATGTCCACCTGGTCTAGCGAAGTGAACGCGCTCATTAGTCCCCCTCATATAGCGGAAAGAATGTGACGATGGCTGACGAATCAGAAGTGGGACCCGTTAGCGTGATGTTCACGATGTTGTCCCCATCCACCAAAGGCCACAACTGATATCCGGCAACTAGATTGTTCCAGCGGTTGACGCCGTTCTCATCAACAAGATACGACCCACCGGGCTCCGTTACCAGTGACAGGGTGTTAGCTGAAGTGGTGGCCGTGTAGGTAATCGTGAACGTCTTCCCGGACGTGACATTTTGCGCCTGAATCTGCGTGAACGGTCCGATGAAATTCCATGTCGGGTAGGCGTCAACGTCACCGGGGTTATTGATGACGGTACCGGCTGCCAGTAGCGGAGACGAGACCACTTCATAGAACGTGTCCGCTCCGGGAATCGGCAATTCCGTACGAGTAGACGTAACCAATTGGTACGGCAAGGTGACTTCATCACCGTAGAAATAGGGATCATCAGCGATGAACCTAAGTCCGTACTTCATCACCGTGACGCCGTACTCACCCGGACCGCGCTCCGCACCATCGAAACCGTCCACGTAGCGCGCTCTGATCCGCCGTACCGAGCCGTCTGGCCACGCGGTAGAGATGATGCACTCCCCACCCCGAGCCGGGCTCAGAGCCTTTGTGAGAGCCCTACGCTTAGCCAACATCACATCGCGGTTCATGTCCCGGATGACGATCGGGAGAAACAACTCTCGGGGAAGTGCTCGCACACCGCGCCAGAAAGCACCGGCAACCATCGGGCTCTCATCCCGGTAATGCTGGTAGGTCGCGCCGTCAAACCCCTTCTTTCCTTGCCCTTCCCAATACCCATTCGTACCGTCGAATGCCCAGTCATTTCCCTTAGGATCAGTGATGATGGTAATTGATGGCATTTTCACCACCGTCCATGAAGTGTGAACAGGTTATCCAAAGCATTCGTGACTTGCTTCTCACTTGGAATGCCCTGGACTCCGTGCAAGTTAACCGTCACGCTAGGCTTTGCACCCCGGACGGCAAGCGTATGGATATCCTTCCATTGCGTTCCCGTGAGAACAGGCTCCGGCTTGTTCTTGTGGAACGGCCACCCCACGCCGTATCCGCCGTCATCAAACCGTCCCTTTTGCTTGGTCCCGAGCCCACCGATTGCCCGGAACGCGTCCAGTCCGGCCGCTGTGGACATCTTCCCGAGCGCGGACATGAGCGGAGTGGGCTCGTGCTTGTCCGCCGTATGGTACGCCTCATGCCTGAATATCCGGCTGAATTCATTCGGGCTCAGCAGACCACCGGCGGCAAGCGGCCGGAGAATGGAACTCATACCGGATCGGATACCGTGCTGAACAACCGAGTTTTGATTACCCCCAATGGTCCAGTACGCGCCACCACCGGCAGGCTTCTCAATAATGTTGATGTGGCCTGATCCCCGGTAGGCTGCCAAGTCTCCGGCACGTCCGGTGCTGACGTGCTTCATTGCCCCGACGTAGGAAGCCACGGCGGCAGATGGTGAACCGGGGTATTTCTTGCCTGCCTTTGCTTCCTTAATCATCTCGGAAACGAAGATGGCACACCACGGAGCACCGACCATGCCCCATTCACGCGTCCACTTGTTGTTATTCGGTCCCCTGTCGTCTCCCTCTCCGACGTGCCTTAGGGCAGCCTTGACAACGCCGGTAGAGTCTCCCCCGAATCCAGCGCCGAATGCCTTGAAAAGAGAGATCGCGTACGAACGTGCCTTGCCAAGAATGAGCTTGGGCATCTCAGCGGCGGCCGTGCCGAATGCGCCTTGTCCCCGGAACCCTTCAGCGGACGGCACGAACTTCTTAACCAGTTCATCCCAGACCTTGCCAGGATTAGCGATCAGGTTAAGAGCGTCCTTTCCGATGTTCGCGACCTTGCCCGCAATCTTCTTAACGGAACCGATGATGCCACCGATTTGCATCATCTGCATTTGGTGTCCGGCTGAAGACCACAAAGCCATTGCCCGAGCCCGGTACTTAGGATCAGTCGGGATCACGTACTCGGGATAGTTGCTGTTTCCCTCTCCGACAATGGCAGTCGGCTTGTTGAACACACCGGGCTTGACCGGCATGGGACCACCGGCGGCAAGCTGTGAAATCGGGTTCAGTCTAAGGTTACCGGGAAGGTGCAACCATCCCATTACCTTATTCCACAATCCGACGATTCCCTTATTGAATACCGTCCCGATCACGAAGTTAACGGGACGCTTAGTAGCGTCGCGCAACCTACCCCATGCGGAACCAATAGCGGAGACGCCGTTACTGAACGCATTGCGCGCAGTAGACATCATGCTCTTGATCTTGCCGGTAACGGAATTCGAGAGGCTGGACGTCAGATTCTTAATCCGATCCCAGTTTCGGACGACCAATCCCACAACGGCAGTCAGCGGAGCGGAAATGAATCCGATGATCTGACGCCAATGGGTCTTGATAAAGTTCACCGTTGACGTGACCGCACTGGACACGCGATTCTTGATCGTACCCCAGTATTTAGTTACGACTGAGATAGCGAGACCGAGCGGACCGAGTAGAATCGTGACGATTAGTCGCCAATGACTCTTGATGAAATTCACGGCCGTAGTAATCGCGCCTACGGTGACATTCTTAATCTGAGACCAGTACTTAGTTACGAGCGCGATAGCGAGACCGAATGGTCCTAGCAGAATCGGCAAGATTAGTCGCCAGTGATTCCGCACAAAATTGACCACGAACGTAACGGCAGTCTTCAGGAAGTTAAAGACGGCATTGACCGCATTGCGGAAGAACGCGAATTTATTGTACGCCAATACAACGGCAGCGCCGAGAGCCACTAGCCCGATGATTACAAGCGTGATCGGGTTCGCGGACATAATCAGGTTAAACGCTAGCTGGATACCTGACCATATCTTTGTAGCGGCGGCAGCAATGGCAGACTTCGCGGCAAAGAAGACGGCTTGCGTTCCAGCCCAGAGCATCCGGGCACCCATTGCGAGGAACGATCCGGTAGCCGTTGCCGCTGAGACTGCCGCACGTCCGGCCGCTGAAGCCGCCGTGGCCATACCCCTACCGGCGGCGGCACCGGCGGACGCTACTCCCGATCCAAAGCGTTTCGCGCCGGTGATACCGGCATTGAACACGGTACGCAGCTTGCCCCCGAGCGTGCCCATACGGCCGGAGAAAGACGACTCGGCAACCTGAGCAGAGCGGAACCCTTGTGCCAGACGTCCGGCACCCTGAGCGGCACCCGCTACCCCCTTGCCCGCCGTGGCGATGCCCCGTACGCCGGTAGAGACGGCGCTCACGGCCGATGCCGTGACCTTTGCCCCGATGCCTAGCCCCACCATGGGGACAGCCACAGCGGCAAGCCCAGAGCCGGAGACGCCTAGTCCGTCCAGCGCACCCCCGATCTTCTGGACGGCCGGTATGACCTCATTGGCAATGAACGTGACAACGTTCGTTTGCATGCCACGTTTGAATGCTTCAAATTTAGATTGGGGTGTATCCCCAATCGCCTTACTCGCCTTGTCTGTGGCTCCGGCTAGCTGTCCGAGTCCCTTAGTTGCCGTGCTCGGGTCCAGCTTAAATAGCGCGTCCCCTAGGTCTTCCGCTTGCGTGCCGAATAGAAGCGTAGCCACCTGAGCGCGCTTGGTTGGACTCTCGATAGCGCGTAGCTTGCCGAGAACCGTATCGAGACCCTTAGACGCTCCGGCACCACCCCCGGCAATCTGTGCCGCCATTTGCTTAGCGTTCAGACCGAGAGCCTTGAACCCCTGAATGGTGGTGTCAGAACCGTCAACGGCTCGGATGCTGAATTCCTTTAGTGCGTCCGCCACAACGTCAGCGTCACGCGCACCACCCTTTAGACCCTGCTGAATCAGACCAAGAGCCGTGTTGCCGTCAAGTCCTAGCTTCCTGAACTGAGTTGAATATTCCTTGAAGGTGTCCAGCAAATCGCCGGATGAGTTCAAGCCCAGTTGCGCACCACGGGTAATGATGTCGAATGCGGCTTGCGCGTTAGGTGCCAGACCAGTACGCATGATCTGAGAGACGCCTAGCGTAACGGCGCTGACGTCTTCCCCGAGCACTTGCCCCACGGTGATAGCGCGTGCCGACATAGTTTCCAGTGCCGCACTGGAAGCCCCACGCATTCCGTCCATGTTCTGAATGACGGAAGTAATTGCCCCCTGAACTTCCTCCATATTCTCGCCGTAGGCTTGCGAGAAAAGCTTACCGGCTACCCCACCGACCCTTTGAGATTCGGCAGCCGTCAAACCTAGCTGCGCCTGTAGCATCCCCTGAGCGCCGGTGATGTTTAGCGCTTGCTCGAATCCAGATGAAAAGGTCTCGGCTGCCTTGCCCGCGAACTCGGATAGCTGATCCCCGATAGCTGATCCGACAGCAATTTCAAATGCGCCACCGAACCGGCGGCCGGACTCTCGTCCCGCTTCCTCACTCTCAGATGATCGTGAAAGCTGATCCCCGAATGAGTCGCTGAACGATTGTCCGGCACGGCGTCCGGCTCGATCGAACTCCTGTTCTGTTTCACGCTGAAGGTTCGCGGCATCTGGCCGGATACGGATAAACGCACTCGCTAGCGGAGTAGGCATTTATCCTCCCTTCATCAGCCAACGGCGTTCAGCTTCGCGTTCCTTAGGATTGAGTGGTGCATTCAATTCCTCTAGGAACTCGTCCATCTCTTCATCGGTCTTTCCGTCCGCTTGCAAGACGTACACGTAATTGCACGCTTGCCGGACGGTCAGCCCAAAGATGCCAGTTTGCCCAAGTCCGTTACCGGAACCAGACCTTCCCGCTGCCCTGAGGACGTGTCCGTCAAGGAAGGCGACATTTGCCGCGATGGTGAAGACGAGTCGGATTCCGGCGACGTAGGGCGTGCAGTCAGAAGCTCTACCGTCTGCTGAACCACCGGCATGAGTTCTTCCGCACCCGCCTTGACGTGCTTGGCATGCGCGCGGAATTTGTCCCACTCTTCCGGATGAATGCAGTCCTTCAGCATTTCGTAGATCGCTGCGAGCGCTCCCATGTCGCTCGTGTCGATCCCGGAATTCGCGTGATAGGCGAATTCCATAAGGGGCATGAGCCCCACCTTGTCAGCGATGCCGAATTCTTTCCCCTCGAATTCGACTCGCCTAGCGAGTTTCTTTCCGTCTTCCGTGTTGTCCGTGATGAGATCCACACCTTCAGACCGAGCCTGAATCCGGGTGGCTTCATCTTCCGCGATTTCTTCCGGCGTCCGGGTGTCGAATACCTGTTCCACCTGAACGGACGCGTAGTCTTGCGGGAGTAGTCGGAGTGCCTGTTTCGGGTCCACTTGCTGAGCCATGCTCATTCCCTTTCCATCGCGCCTAGCGCTATCCCTTTCCCGCCTAGCGGTTCCGGGTGGTCCCGAGCCTGCCGGATAACGGGGGCTCTCCGGCAGGCTCGGGACGTCTCTCCGGCTTGATCAGCCGCGCGCCGCTCCGGCCGTCCAGTACTTGAACGGCGGGAGTCCTGACGGCTTCTCAGCCCTGTATTCGACCGGAAGAGTTGCCTTGTTGGCACCCTTCTTACGGGACGTCTTCACGTCACCGGTCTGGAAGCACTGATACATGATGAGTCGTTCGGTGGAATCCTGCGCTTCCCATCCCACCATCGCGCGGACTTCCGCACCGACTTCAGGGGGGCTGTACTCGCTCAGGAGAGTTGCACCGGAACCGGACGTGGTGAGACTGCCGCCGTTAAGCGCACGTTTGAAGTTCGTTGCGTGCACCTGAGCGAGATCGAACGTGATGCTGATTTCACGACCGGTGGACACAACGGCCACCGGATCGTAATACTCAGCCACTTCCACGTCATCCGTAGCGGGCTTGTAACTGAACTCGGAACCATCGTCGGTGGCTCCGAACAGAAGCCACGCGACAGGCCATGTGTCCGTGAAGACGGACCCGGCAACGGTGTTCGCGGGAAGGGTGGAACTCAGCGGAGCCCAGTAAAGGAACCCCGGACCGAGTGCGATTGCATCAATCGGGACGGTAACGGCGGGCATATCCCGTATCCTTTCTTGCCACCTAGTGGCACTTCATACCGTCCTAGACGGTAATCCAGAAGTCCGCATCTACTAGATAACGGAATTCCTCACGGGTTGTGAGCTGATCATCGATCGGTGTGGGTCCCGCGATATTGTCCACCACTAGGATTTTGTAATCCCCCGCCTTTTCGGGACTCCCGTTCAGGCTTTCGAGAACCGACGTGTACGCCACAGCGGCTTCCGCACTAGCCTTCTTTGTACTCGCATAGATAGTCGCGCTGATCCGGGCTCGTCCCACCGGCGTTTCTGCCGTCAGATCGATCGGAGTTCCCACAGAAAGGATGTGCGCGTATACACCCTGAGACCGGAGACGCTTCAGGAACGCGCCACGTTCCAGCGGCTTACCGGTTCCCACTAGATCGTCACGAGTGTTGATCCAATCCTTCACGATCCCTTCCGTGTCGAGTGCCATTAGTCCACGCTCCGAACATCGTCCAGAGCCGGACGCAAGTAGGGTTGTGGGTCCGTGCCGGGATGGTGAACCTCAGGACCGAACACGTGCCCGTGCTTATCGCGAAGTGGATATGGACCCTTTGAACGGATCACGTGGGCAGCCGTGCCGACTTCCACCCCGAGCCCGTACGGGTAGCCTTCCGGCGTTTCGGCCGGAGACTGGATATCGACGTACAGCCCTTCCGCATCGATGCCGACAATCCATCCGATCTTGGATCGCATGTATCCGGACGGCCGTCCATTGCTGCCGTCTGGGCTGACAGGTGCGCGACGCTTGGCACCTTGTGTGCCGACTTCCCCAACCCGAGCCATGAACCTTCCGACCGGTCCACCCTCAGAATTGAGTATCCGATTGAGTTCCTGACTGTTCCACTCGATACGTCCACCGGTAGCCATTACGGACCCCCGTTGGATGGACGTTCAACGTTCGCGTGTTCAAGTCGCCACATGATGCCCTGAACGGTGCTGAGAGCTTCTGTCGCGTCCGAACTCAGTGCCTTGTATACCTCGGGGGTAAGCGCACCACAGAAGCGCGCTACAGCGGCGCACAGACCGGCAAACGGTTCCACGTCCACGAGTTGGACCGTGATCCCGTCCGGTGCCTGCCGCTGTGGCGTGTCTTCCTCCCGGTGCGCCATGGTCAGGAATCCTTGCCGGTGCTCTTGGCAGGCTCAGGCTTCTTTGTGGAAGCCCCACCGGCGCGCGCGCTCTTGGCAGTCGCGGACTCGCCACTCTTGCCCGCATCACTGGCAACCTTGTCCCTGAGATGCGGCGGCATCTCTCCGCGCTCCATGGGACGTTCCGGCTCGTCTTCCGGACGGTCTTCCCACTCGTCACGGGGGACCACGAAACCGGCGTCCAGTAGTCCGAGTTCCTTCACGGTGGAATCCGGCACCGGGTCACCTTCATTGAATGCGGTCACCATGCCGTTACGGATGGGCTGTACCGCCACGTACCCGTAAATGTCTTCCGGTCGGTGCGACATTAGATATCGTTCCTGTCTCCCCACCACACCGGTTCCGGCATGGTCCATGTGGGCATCCCTGTACCTGATCCGGTATCAGGGTCTTCCGTCGCTGCCTTGAATCGGTCCCACTCATACCGGGCTCGTGCGTCAAGCTGAGCGTAGTAATTCGCGTCAGCGTTCCTGTCCGGGTAAGCAAGCTCGATATCGGCAGCCGCACGCCACATTGCCGCATTCTTTGCTACGGCTTCTAGTGGTGCGCCGATGGTGGTTACGGCTTCCACGTCGGCAACCGCATGATCAATGATTGCCTGAGCCTGAGCGGCAGTCGGACGGGTATCGGCCGTGAACGTGTTCAGGTATTCGTCTTCACCGGGCAGGCTGACGTTAGCGGTACGAGTCGGTACACATCCCCCGACTTCCGCTAGCGTCGGTGCCCACGTTGCCATTTACAGTCCCGGAATGGTCTTTGCCTTGACAGTCACGTTAGTGACAGCCGTGTACGTGACCGCTACCAGACCGGCGTTCACCCCGCCCTGATCAAACCTTCCATCGTTCTTGATGAAAAGTTCCTGTTCATCCGTAGCGCCGAGAACCATGGTGACATCTTTGTCGTCACCATAATTGCTCGGGGTAACGGAATTGATCGTGGCAGTGCACGCCGTACCGGCCGTACGAATGGTCAACAGAATTCCCTGACCACTGATCGGGAACATGTCGCCACCACCGGCGGCAGCCACGAAACCAGAAGCCTGCCCCTGGTTCGTGCCGCCCTGAAAGCTCTTGCTCAGTACCTTGACGATCGGACTCGTGAGAGTTGCCATTTACCCATCTCCATTTCGGGACGGTACGGCACGGGGTGCGTGACCTAGTGGTGTGGGGATCACGGCGTGTGGACCCATGCCGTACCGGGCTCCGATCGTCAGGACGCGAACCGAGCCATGAGCGCATCCTTGCTCATGGAGTTGGCTTGCGTCTTGCTGACACGTGCCGGATTGCGCTCGTCCGTGGCGTAGTCCACCCATGCCGCCTTTGAATCGTCCGGAGACGGCTTCTGAAGCAACTCGGGGGTCTCGTCCTCAGGTTCGCTTTCCGACTCGCTCTCGGCGCTCTCAGCGGCCGGAGCGACGTCCACCGGACGAACGGCACCGATCACCATGAGCGTTTCGAGCTGAACGTCATCCACACCATCGGGGAGGTAATCCCCCCGCTGAAGCACGGTGGGATTTCCGTCTTCATCGAACACGTTGCACTTTGGCCACACAACCTGATTCGGCATTTCATCCCCCTTATCAGGTGAGAAGCGTGCCGGTAATGGCGCACGCCGAATCGGGTTCCTGAACGACAGGAACAACGGGGCGACGTCCACGAACGAGCCACTGATCGTTCGCGTCAGGGTCGCGACGCGTCCAGGACTCCACACCGTTCGCCGGGTCACCCAGGTACTCAGGCGATTCCAGACGCTCGTAAGCGAGACCCCCGAGCATCGTGGAATCGAGAACCATTGCCTTGACGCCGGTGGGAAGGTTGTTCGTCGGCAGGATGCGGAGTCCCGCAATGGTGATCTGATCCCCGGAAACGGTCACCGGAACATCG
>Ga0070694_100000978_pt1 | contig 16225 bp, 27 predicted proteins | sample KBSK1251metaG_FD_65470 | JGI IMG/M metagenome (GOLD analysis project Ga0070694, IMG submission 65470) | Corn, switchgrass and miscanthus rhizosphere microbial communities from Kellogg Biological Station, Michigan, USA - KBS K1-25-1 metaG | ecosystem: Host-associated > Plants > Roots >... | reverse complement strand
TCCCACCCGAGCCGTAGGTGAAGTCGGTCTGGATGAGCGCAGTCGCGCCACCCACACCAATCCCGACACCCGTCGACGCCGAGGCCGTCAGCGCGGTCGTTACAGCGGTGCTCGAGATAAGCGCCACTACTTCGGCTTGCGCTTCCGCGGAGCCTTCACGACCGGAGCGGCCGGCACATAGAGCGACGTCTTGAGCTTCTCGTCAGCCTCGTCGGTGTCCTTCTTGGCTTCCGCAGCAGCGTCCGCGGACGCGGCCGACGCAACGGTGTTCAGTGATGCGACCGAGAGCGCCGCGGATGTGCGGATCTGCTCGGCACGAGCCAACTGCAGTCCGGGCTGCGGCAACGTCGCCGCATATGCCTTGTCCTCGGGCGTGATGGCGATGGTCGAGCCGTCAAGCTTCAGCGTGTAGTTGGCGAGCTCGGCCTTCTTGGTCTTGATGCCGAACCGCGCAGCGTCCGCGGCCGAGATCGGAGCGCCTTTGGCGACCATCTGGTAGGCGGCCTCTGAGGATCCACAGGCCACGACCTTCGCCTCCGGATCGCCGGGGGCTTTGTCGAGGCAGACCGCCTCTTCGGTGAGAAGTAGATCGAAGCTCATGTTGTCCTGCCTTTCTATCTGTACATGACGACGACACGGCCCTTGCCGGCCGTGACCGTTCCGGTGGCGATGGTCGCGGTGAGACTCCGCTGGGCCGTGGTCTTGATGCTGGTGGCAGCCGTGAAGACAGGAACGATGGCCTTACGCCCGGTCGTCGAGTACGGGGCACCAGACACGACCGTCGCAGTCTGCAGATCGTTCGCGCCTTCGATACTGATAGCCATCGTCGCGGCCGTGCCGGTTGTGAAGTTCGTGTCGATCTCGATATACCCGCCGAGGATCACGGCGCCGTTAGGGATGACCCCACCAAGCGGGCCGCTGCCCCGCATTGTTATGGCGCCGATCGCACCACCATCGACCGCGAAATCGTACTCACCGACCGCGGTCTTGAGCGTTCCGGTTCCCTCAATAACTGGCATTCGCGCCTCCTAGTTCATCGGGAGCGAAGTGGGGAAGAAGGCCCAACCCACTCCGCTCCCGTTCGCTATTACAGACCGGTGACCGTGCAGACCGCGGCGGGACGCCGGACCACGAAGGCCGCACGCACATCGGCGCGCAGCGACTTCTGACCGAGACGGAAGTCGTCGTTGACGTACCCGACCTCTACGCCGCTCGGGCCGGTGCGGTAGTACAGCCGCGTGTAGTTGACGAAGTCCGCGACGACCGCTGTGCCAGCGGTACCAGCATCGACTTGCGCCATCGGGAGCGCCCACATCGTGTCTGGGCCGGACTCGGATGGGTGGCCCCAGATGTACAGACCGTCAGCGGTGCGGAGAAGCTTGACGTTCTGCCAGTCGGTGGGGTGGATGAGGATGCCGCTGGGGACCACGCGACCGGTGAGGCGAAGCTTTGTGATCGCCTTGAGGAACGCATCAGGCGTCGGGTCCGCGCCCTTTGCCTGGGTCTGGATACCCGAGGTAGCCGTGAGGCCGGTCAGGTTCGAGCCGGTACCGTCGCCGTTGAAGATCTCTTTGTCGAGACGCTGGGCGACATTGAACGGCAGGAGCTCATCGAGGAATGCGCGCAGCTGCGGGATGTCGTCGAGCTGCTCGTCGGTGACCGGCAGGATCGTGCCGATCTTACGGACCGGACTGGTGCGCTCAGTCCACACATCCGTCGACTCGGGATAGGTCACGCCTTCACCGATTTCAACGGCTGCGTTCGTTCGGGTCGTTTCCTCCATGAACAAGATGCTTGGCTGGTCGGTGTTCGTGCTCGGGATCAGGTCCGTGACCTGAATGGGCCGGAAGGCGATGGTCGTGAGCTCGGGCTGGCGCGCGGCACGCGGCGCGAAGCCCGCGGCCGTGGTCATGATCGCCTTCTGCTGTGCGCCGGAAAGCCATGCCTTCGCGTCGCCGACTTCGACCATCTGGCCTACAGCGCGGTTCTCGCGAACGCGCTTGTACGCCTCGCTCTTGACATATACGTCGGTCGCGCTTGGCGCGCCTTCGTCGGCCTTGACATCGAACCCAAAGTCATCTTTCGGGTTGTTCGATCGCTCGAGCGCCTTGCGGGCGGCCTCCTGAGCGTTGAAAGCGTCGACCTGCAGGCCGAGCATCTCGACCTCAGTCTTCCGACGCTTGATCTCCTCGACCTTCTCGGCCTTGCTACCGGTAAGGCGGGTGACTTTGTCGAGGTCGATGACCTGGGAGTCCTCCGTCTTCCCTTCTGCAAGGATGGCCGAGAGCTCTTTCGCCTTGACCTCGTACTTTTCCGCGATGTTCGTTGCCATTGCCCTTCCCTTCCTCTCGGCTCAAATGAACCGGAGATCGACTAGCCGCGACGCCCGCCTGCGCTCCATGTCATCTCGAGCGCCGCGGAGGAATGCCTGTGTGTCATCGCTCTTCGGTGCTTCGGTCGGTTCGGGTTCCGGTTCCGACTCGCCGATGAACGCGAGGAGGTCCGTGGCGAGAGAGCGCAGACGCGATACCGACTCTTTCGAGAGCCGCGCGCCGCGCTTCATCTCGGACTTGACTGACAGCGTTTGGGTGCCGATGCCCGCGCCGGCGAACACCAGCGAGACCTCGAACGGGCTGACCGTCTTGAGGATCCGCGAAGCACCGGGCCAGTCGGAGAGTTCCTTAGCGTCGGTGCTCGCGCCACCCGGAGGGATACGGAAGGCGTATGACCACTCACCGAGGCCATCGTCGAACAGGGCTTTGGTGATGTCGTGGGCCTTCTTGCCCAGATCGGTGTTGATGTAGTAGTGACCCTCGACGACCGCCTTCTCGCCAACGGTGGTGATCGTCGCCGCGCCAACGGGCGGGTCTGAGCGAGCGTCATCAACCGAGGAATGGTTCCAGGGCGAGACGATCACGCTCTTCTGGGTGTCGAGAGCGCCGGGGATCGAGACATCACCGTCTTTGTCGATGACGTTGTACGTCGCTACGACCGCACGGAAAGCCCCCGGCTTATCGGCCTTCCACTCGAAGTCAGACAGCGCCTTGCGCTGGATATCTTCCACTGGGCCTGAGTAAGCCCATGCTCACGAGGGAATGGAAGCGGAGACGCTACTGAGTCTGTACTGAACTTGTACGGAGGCGGGTCGCAAGCTCATCGCGCGAATGGACGCCCAAACGGGCCATGACCTTAGCCGCGTGGGTCTCCACGGTGCGCTCGCTGATCGTCAGCTCGTCGGCAATCTCTTTGTTCGTCTTCGTCTGCATCAGTGCGGCAACCTCGAGCTCGCGCGCTGTGAATGCCTTGCCGGCCAGCGGCGGAGCTTCCGCTGGCGGCACAGCGGGTGGCGCCATCGCTGGCGGCGGCTTCGGCGGCTCCACCTGAGGCGTGCCGTCTGGGTTATTGACCGTCACGCCAGCCTGAAGCGTGTAAACGTCGTCATCCTTGCTGGCCTTGAGTCCGACCGCGCGGCGCGCCTCGGCCCGCGTCTCGATGTTCGCACGCATCAACCGCTCATGCTTCTCGGCGATCTTGTTCTGATAGTCGGCCATGATCGGGGCCTCGCTGGTGTCGAAGACGAACGACAGGCCGGATCCGCGCTCCTCGCCGAAGTCAGGCAGAAGCTGTCGGGTCAACTCCGCGGCCAGTAGGCGCGTGCGGGGAAAGACGCCGTTCTGCCATGACAAATCGACGAGCTCGCCCATCGTCGCGCCCACCTTCGCCGTCTGCAGGCCAGCGCCGAAGCCGACGACCGCGGCCGACACACCGAGGGCGGCACTAACGCGCTCCTCGGGCGGGTCGCGCAGATCGGCGATCTTCATCTGGTCGGGCGACAAGCTGTACTGGTGAACCTTCGTCGGCGCGCCGATGACCATCGTCCGGCCACGGTTCTCGCCGGTGAAGTCAGACTCGATCCGCGCCTTGATGAGCTTGGCCTCATCATCAGACAGCGGCGCAGCACCATTGTCCGGCGAGATGATCAGCCCAGGCACAGCCTCGTTCCGCAGCAGGCGTTCGGTCCAGCGCGAAGCCGCCTCGTCGGTGTAGAGCTCGCGGAACAGCGAGCGCAGCTTGGAAATGCCGAGCATCGGGTTATACGGGTCGATGCCGTCGCGGAAGTGGATGATGTCCTCAGGAGAGACGTGCTCCATCTTGCCGCCGCTGCGCAGCTCGTAGTAACTGACAAGGACGCTTGCGCCGTCGATGTGGCGGGGAGTGACGTTCGCGTATGGGACATACCAGAGCTGCACCGGACGCCGCGTGTCCGAGCGCCGCTTGCGCCAGTACGCGTTGCCGCTGACAACGAGGCTGGTCATGGTCGCCTGGATCATCGGAATCCACGAGTACGACGAGCGCCCGGTGCGCGCGTCGAAGGTCGGGTCAAGAACGAGCTGCGCGGCCGGATGCTCCCACTCGATCTCGCCGATCGGGTCGCTCACGGTGCGCCGGCGTACCGCTGGGTTCGTCGCCGTGACCTGGTTCGATATCCAAGACACGCAAGCTTCGACCAGCGACGACCCGCTGCCATCGCCGACCTTGCTCTCCTCGCTACCGGTAAGACCGGGGCCCCAAGCCCACCAACTACCGACGTCAGCGGGATAGAACGTCAGCGATTTACGGAGCTGCTTGAGGGCAGCACCGATGAACCGCGGCAACGGGATCAGGTCGACGTCCTTGCGTGCCATCTAGACCAGGTACGGATCCAGATGAATCTCGCTACCGTCCGTCTGACAGATCCATGTCGCGGTCGCGTGGTATGTCGTGAACTCCACCTGCTTGCCAGTGTTCGGGTCGAATGTCCGATGCTTGGCGGGAATGTTCTTCTGGTCGGTAATCCAGCCGCGAAGGTGCTGTGGACCGTCTTCGGGCAATACCACGCCACCCGCCTTGATGATCTTCTCCCGGTTCGGATCCTTCGGGCAGAGATAGGTCATGTCGACCTTGACCGGCTTCAGCGCCTTCGGGTCTTTGCCCTCGAGCAGCGCCTTGACGGTCGCGGTTAGCTCCGAGACTTGCTTCTTGAGGTCTTCGATCTCGCTCATGCCAGTACCCTCCATTTCGGCCTGTTGTCTACAGGCACATCTTCATTCGCTGCGGCGTGGACCATCGACGCGGCTGAAAGCGCGTCGATGACCCGTGTGTCCTGCATCGGCGTGTTCTCGTGCCGCGAGGCATGGGACTCCTCGAAGCGCACCGCCCCGAACGGGTTCATCTGCGTCGTGGCGTTCATAACATGCTGGGTCAAGACCATGTCGCCTGGGTGGTGTAGCCAACCCTGACGCAGGCCCTCCATGAAGCGCATATATTCGATCTCGGCGTTGGCCGGCGTGCGCTTGCGCTCGATGACCGTGGCGTCGAGCTCCTTCTTGCACCATGCCGCCAGGTACTCGCCCTTGTTGGGGTCCATCACCACCACCGCGATGTGGTTGCGATCTTCGATCTTCCTCAGCGCGCGCTCAATTTCGTCCGGGCTGAGCTGGTCGTCGTTGCGCGGCGGCACCAGCACTGTCGGTGCGCCGAAGAGCCGAAAATCCTTGCTCGGTTGCCAGTAGGGGACCAGTGCAGTGGTGTCCCAGCGGAAGGCGAGGTCGATGCCCAGCCAGATCGGCTCGCCCTTCGGGATGCGGCGGTCAGTCCGCGCACGCCTCCACTCAGCCTCAGTGATCGCGGCGCTGCCCCCGCGGGTCGGCCGATCGCAGACCATGCGCTCCCAGTGCGCGCGGTTCCACGTCGGTGACTTTCGCTTGCGCTCGAGCGTCTTCAGCGTGATGCGCGACGACGGGTTCGCCATCTTGACCAACTTCAGGTCTTCGACGTCACCGTCCTCCGGTACAGCGTACTCGTGCAAGATGAGCTCGGACGTCGCCACTCGCAGGAAGCAGCCGTCGCGCTCAGCCTTCCCTGACTGGCGGATGTTCTCGCGCGTGACCTCGAACTCGCTCCCCGGCTCGCCGGCCGTCGAGATGGCGACGATCTGCCCATTGCGCTTCTCGATCTTCCCGCGCCAGGTCCAGTAGAGACCCATGTCCTTCTGGCGGTGCTGCTCTTCGGAAATGGCGAGCGTCGGGATAATGCCGTCACCCGTGCGCTTATCTGCCGCAAATACCTTGATCCGACCGTTGGTCGCGGCGCACCGGATCTCGCGGTATCCAGGGAGGCATTCGAAGGTGTCGTGCAGATCGGGACTGCGAAGGACGAACCCCTCAGCCTGCTTGTAGAGGATCTCGGCCTGCTCGCGCGACGCCGCGGCGAGTGGAACCTCCGCGCTCATGGTGTGCTCGAGGTGGTACAGCGCCAGCGCCGCGATCATCGTCGTCTTGCCGTTGCCTTCAGGCACGATCAGCCACGCTTCCGGCACGCCGGAGAAGACATCGGCCATGAAATGCAGCTGCCAGGGCTCCCAGACGACCGTTTTGCCGCTGTCCAGCACCAAATTCCGCGACCACGCGACGAATTTCGCCAGTTCTGGACTGACTTTTTCTCGCGGGGCAGCGGAACGCTTCCCGCGGTTGTACGGTTTCGGAACGCGAGACCCTCCCCCCTGTGCGGCGCGCGGTGTGAGGCTCATGCGCTACGCCCCCATCCGCCATCGAAGGTTGCCGTCTTCGTTGAGTGGCAGCCGTGACACATAGCTTGGAAGCGCATGTAGCCGCCAGCACGGGCAGGGGTGACGTGATCCACGGTGTTGGCTGTGCGGTTGCACTTCCTGCCCATGTGGCGAGGGCAATAGGTACACACGCAGCGTGGATGCATCTCGAGGAACTCAGCCCTGAACTTGCGCCATGCCGTGGTGCTGTATGGATTCATGGGAACACCGTTGGCTCTACGACGATGTCGATGTCAGGCGTAGCTGCCTGCCCCGTACCAGTAGGCTTCCACTTGAACTTCCATGTACCAACCGCATTGAGATCCACCCGGTAGCGGTAGTACGTGCCAACTAGGGGAACTCCTGTGTGCTGGTTCCTTAGCCCTGCTGCCGTGCTTATCGCTGTTGGTGCTACCTCCGTGAGGAAGGCTGGTGTAGAGAGCACCCCTGCAGGGGTCGATTGGTGCAGCACCACCACACCGGGGATCACGACTGCGCCAGTGACTTCATCCTCGAACCAGCCGAAGATGTCTTTCAGCTCGCCTCGCTGCGCGACCATAGCCATCTAGACCATCGCCTCCGTTATAGCGAAGTGGGCCGTGGTGACGTCGGCTAGCGCGTAGATCGCTTCTGTGACTCCCGCAGTGGCGAAGAGACCAGCGAAGGTCACATCGAAGAGTGCGTAGAAGCCGCGCGTGGTCGACGCGATCTGCGAGTAGGCTTCGGTGACCGATGCGACTCCGAAATAGCCAACAGCAGGCGTGATGGCACCGAAGACCGTGACCGAGCCGACCGCCGTAGAAACGCTGTTCCCTGTAAGCGCCACCGTGGTCGCCGGCGCCGTTGTCCCTACCGACGTCGTCGACGCCACACCAGTGATCGCCTGGGCATGAGTGGCCGATGCGGATCCCACGCTCGCCGTGGAGGCATTGCCAGTGGTGGCGACGGTTCTGCTCGAGCCCAGCGTGCCAACTGATGCCGTTGCCTCGTTGCCGCTGATCGCTACGAACACCCCTGTGCTGGGCGTCACCGTCCCGACAGCCGCCGTTGACGAGACACCCGTAATGCTCACCGTGGTGCTGGGGCTGAGCGTTCCAACGCTCGCCGTAGAGCTCACGCCGCTGATAGCGATGCTGGCGCTGATCGATGGACTGACCGTGCCGACGCTCCCAGTCGCCGCGTTCCCTGTGATGGCGATCGTGGTCGATGGGGTAATCGTTCCAGCTGAGGTCGTGGATGGAGTACCGGTGAGCGCCTGTGTGTGATTGACTGCGACAGACCCGACGCTCGCCGCGGAGCTGACTCCGGTGATGGCAACGTCGGTACTGATCGACGGAGTCACCGTGCCGACACTCGCAGTGGAGGCATTTCCAGTGATGGGAACGGTCGTCGACGGCGCGGGCGTTCCTGTCGCCGCAGTGGAGCTGGTGCTGGTGAGCACCTGCGCGTGAGCGACCGCAGCGGTACCCACGGACGCCGTCGAGGCGTTCCCTGTGATCGTCTGGGTGTGCGATACCGCAGTGGCGCCTACCGCTGCTGTGGAGGTGACGCTGGTGAGTGCTTGGTCATGCAGCAGCGTGACCGATCCGACCGCAGCCGTGGAGGAAACCCCTGTGATGGGAATAGTGACGTTAGGGCTCGCACTTGTCGTTAGCGGGAACAGCCCCAGCAGGTTGAGATAGCCATCGATGCGTGTGCGCGGACGAGGACGCGGCCGAGGCCGCGGGTTGCCGCGCTCGTAGCCGTCCTGCGCTGGCATCTAGACGATCCCGTGCTCGTAGTACGGCAGCACGAGCTCAGGCACGAGAGCGACCAGCACGGATGACCAACAATCGGAGAGGATCGTTGCGGTCTTGTCTCCTGTCGCACCAATCGCTCCGAGTTGGAGGTCCGCCGTCATGTGCCCCTGCACGCTTGCGACCTGCTGCGTACGCAGCGTCATGGCCGAAGGCGCCGCAATCGTCTGCGCCGCATCGCAACACATCCCCACGACCAGCATTCCGTCTTTGATGGTGGTGGTCACACCCAGCGCAGTGATTGTCGCCCCCGAGTTGCCATTGTTTGAGTGCTGGTCAACTGGTGTTGCCGCCACGATGCCGTTATAGGCATGGATTGACACGACCGAGGTGATGGCAGCGGTGTTGGGCGTGAACGACGTCGAGGTCACACTCCCGATGGCCCAGTACGCGGCGTATAGCGTTTCGGTGCCAGCGCCGCCTTCGTTGAAGTGACCTTGATCAATCAGCGTCCAGCCACTAGGCGCACTGAAACCAGTTAGTTGGTCAGCACCAAAGGCGTCCGCCGCTTCTGAGACCAGCGCGATGAGCACATCTGTGTCGAGCGTCCCGACTGGCTTACCGGGGTCGTTGGCGGCATTGCTCACCTGCGCGTTCTTCGTCGACGATCGGAATGCCACTAAATCTCAGCGTCTGCGGCGTAGTGGAGCGCGATGGTGTCGCCAACGCCAGTGTTCGTCGTGCCGGTGCTCGTGGCGAAGAAGCCGTTGGTCGAGTTATGGAGTTGCGCCGTCGCGGTGTGCGCAATGGGCGTGGTGCCGTCGATGCGGTCGATCTGCGCCGACGCCTCGGTCGGACAGTAGATCGTCACCGTTGGAAGCTTGAACATCGTCACCGGATAGTTGACCCATATCTTCCCCGCGAGCGCGGTCGCGCCCGCCTTGCCTGCGATGCCGGTGATGCAGCCCACCACCCCGCCGTTCTGGACTGGCGCGGTCCCTTCTGCGAACGAGGTGCAGTAGTAACGCTGGCAGTTCGCGAACTGCTGGGCCTGCATCCGCTCTGCCCATTCACGGATCTCACCGCCGTCATATAGACCCACTTCGCTGATAGAGAACGAGTCCGCCGCAGCGAACTGCGAGTCAGTGCCCACCACCGCCACGAGGTTCTTGTAGTCGGTCGGAAGCAGGAACGTCGCGCCGAAACGCTGCCAAGCGGTCGTGACCGAACACGACAGACCCGAGCTCGCGATGGTCGCGTTATCGGCGATGACCGGCGCTATCTTCGACAGGTTGGTTCCGAACGTCGGGTCCACCGTATTCGCGCCGAAGACCGAGATGAACGTCGCGGCAATGGCGTCCAAAGTCGCAGCATTGGCATTCTGAATCAGGAACACCCGCAGCGTCTTGGCCGCGCTGGCCTTGAGCTTCATCTGAAGCCGCACCGTTCGCCCGCGTAGGTGCAGACAATCGCTCCCAGCGACAACCTGGGAGATAAAGAGCTTGCCGGTGCTGGTGATCTTGGAGTATGTGCCGAACATCCGCGAGTTGAGCCCGGTCTGGGGTGTGGTGGCCGTGTCGGTGCGAATGTACTGGATAGATGCGTTCTCGTTCGTCACGCCCCAGCGGTCCGCGCCATATGTCCGACCGCTGGTATTCGAGTACGTCGTGAGCGTGCCAGGTGCTTGACGCTGGGCGTAATCAAAGTTGCCGTTGATGACCAGGTTCTGATCTCGCATGCCCGACTCGGGGATGACTAGATCGAGGCCGGTGTCATCCTTCTGATGCAGCAGTCCGGTGGTGTCGACGTAGAGGACTGTGGACCCTGCGGTCGGTGTCCCTGGCGCGGCGCTCTCAAGCAGCCGCGGCATTGTCGCACTCGAATACTTCGCGATGCCGTTGGAGTCATATGTCGTCCAGCCGGCGTCGGTGTATTCGGCGGACTCGCTGGGAGCGAGCACGATCGGAGTGCCCCACTGGGTAGCCGCTGACTGGGTCGTCCCATCCTCTGGCATGTACATCGTGATGGTCCGCTGCGTCGCTGCAATGGTGAGCTTGATCGAGACGACGGCCTTCGAGTGTCCCGCGGCTGGTGTGGTCAGCGGTGCGACACCACCCGTGCTGAGTGCGAGCTGCTCAAGGAACGGGACACCCAAGCCATCGGCATCGGCATAGTCGTAGCCAGAGATGGTGACATTGGCGTCAGTCCCGGCATCCTGCGTGAGCCGGAAGTTGCTCGTCGGTTTGAGGACGAACACTTAGGCCAGTCGGATAAGAGCGTTCGTTGAGTCGTTGGTCGGCATCGTCAGCGTGAACGTGCCGGCCGTGACCGTCTGGGATCCGAAGGTGTGGACGCTGACCGCCTTGTTGCTCTGCGTCGAGTTGTAGACCATCACGCAGTCGAAGGCCGTTGCAAGCGTCACGGTGGTGTAGACGAAGGAGTTCGTCGGCGTGGAGAACGCCACCGCACCGGTATTGGTCGGAGCGATCCAGTCGGTCGCCCCGGTGAGATCCACACCGCCCGCGACGTAGCCCGTACCGGAGACCTCGCCCGTCGCGGTATAGACCGTGTTCGTGTCGTTCGTCGTCGCGCTCACCAAGTACAGCGCGGCCTTGAACGAGTCGGCGGTCGTGCCAGCGCGCACCACGCTTGTGCCGAAAGCGTGGATGCCGTTGAGAAGCTCGACCTTGAAGGACCGGCACATCCCCTGTGTGTTAGCCACCTAATTCTCCGATCGCGCCCTTACTGAGCGCCTGAGTTTTCTTGAGCGTCACATGGACTGATCGCTGGACCACCTGCTCATGACACTTGCAGACGTATCCGCTATACGTGGTGTGCTCGTTCTCGTTGTCGACCTCGCCGCTGAACGGGACGAGTTCCGACTCATCCATCTCGCAGCGGGTACCCAGCGGGTGCTCGACGAGGACGTTCAATGCGTCCGCCTGATCCGCGTCGATATGTATGCATGGGGCACGAGCACAGCGACGTGAACGTAGGCGTGCTGCGCGAGCTCGTGCGCATTGCGCGCGCGGCCTACTGCCTGTAGATCCTGAAGGCTCGCGTGATCTGGAACATGGAAAACGTCGCCACAGCAGCGGCAAGGGAGACCGCTATGCGTCGCATCGAACGCGATCGGATGAAGTGCACTCAGGCGCTCACCGCTTCCCACACGCCGCGCGTGCGGCGCGACCGTAGCGCGAATGAGTTACGCCGTGGGGCTAAACGAGGATGATTTGCATACGCGTTCGTTTAGATTTGCGCAGCGCCTTCGAGCCGAGGACGCGCGCGGTGCTCTCCGCTATTCCGAGCTCATGCGCGATGGCCTTATAGGTCTTCCCTGCCCGAAGACCAGACACGACATCGCGCTCGCGTGGCGTGAGCTTGGGACTTATGGCATCGCTCCCCCCGCTCCCCTGCCTTCCAACTCCGACACCGGCACGCTCGAGAAGTGCCGCGCTATCCGCGCCGGCGTCCACCACGACAGCATGAAGTCGCGCGTGTGCTTCGGTAGTCGATACCAGCTCGGCTTCAGCTTCCCATCGGTGCGCTTGTTGTGGCATGGCCTGCACACCGGCAGCAGGTTGACGCGGTTGTCTCCGATGTCGTTCGGGAACAGTCCGCGCGGTAGGGCGTGATCCCAGTCGCGGTTGCCGAACCAGTCGCCGCAGTACGTGCAGCGGCCCGACCCAGCCTTTTTTTCTGGACGCCATGCGCCCTTACCGATTCTCCTGGGCCGCGAGAGGCGCGTGGGACCGAAGCGTCGTCGATCTATCACGGCGGGAACTCCCCGGCCAAGTCATGCGGCTCGAGCGTCCCCTCGATGGAGTCGAGCCATGCGAACAGGTCGCGCGCGAGCTCAGGGTTGTCTTCGCCGACGCTGTTGGCATACGCGCGCAGCGCCGCGGCCGCATGAGGATCCCTGCCAGGTCGCAGCACGAAGTAGTCACCTGTCACTGGCGTGCCGTCGCTCTTGACCACGTCGTACTTCCGCGGGATCAGCCCCTTCGGCTCGCTCACCTGAGCACCTTGAGCGCAGGGATCCGTTTCGTCTCTGCGCCCATGAGCTTCGCCAACTGCTCGAGGATTCGTGAGCACTTGGGACCGACCCGAATACTGCCTTCGGACGTGAACATCTGCACCGTCGCCAGTTCGGCGCTGCACACCGGGCAGGACTCGGCCCATTGCTCCGTCACTGCAGCCGTATTTCCACGACGTCGTCGTCGTCACGGTCGTAGAGAACGAGGCTGTCTTCTAGACCCTCACGGGTCCAGATATCGATCCGCTTGTCGTCGGCGTACTCGGCGAGCATCTTTCGGAGATCGCCCACGGTCATCACGTCCGTCAACTGGAACCGACTCACCTATCGGCCTCGTGTAACTGCGTATTCTGTAAGCCTGTTTCGCCGTCGAACCACTCACTGCGTGGAGCCAGTCTTTGACCGCAGCGGCCGCAACTGAACACGTCAGACGGACGGGCATCAGGCCAGACAACATCGCCAGCCAGCAAGTGATCACCGGGCAGCCATTTCTTGACAGTCACAAGCGCCTTGTGCCCGTTGTGGCGGTACTCATGCATCGTCTTGCTTCTCTGACATCGCGTTTGGCAAGTACATCTGCGCGGCGGCGTTCCAACCGACCTGCCCGCGATGGATACGAGCTTGGAGGCTGTCGTCAAAGAACTCGTGGTCCGCCGATCCGTGGACCGAGTAGAGAACGCCACAGTTGCCACACGGCAGGCCCGTTGGTCCGCTACGCGGGAATGACCGCTTGCGGCAGTTGGAGCACCACACGCCCTCCGGTCCCTCGCCTTCTGGGTACGAGAACGTGAACGGCTTATCGCAGCAGCCCCAGAACGGCAGCCCATCACCGAATCCACCGTTGACCGGAGGCATGGAATCAGTCGCCTTCATAACGCTGCTTTCCTCCAATTACTCATCTTTCGGCGGCGTCCAGGGCTGCGCGGCCCTTCGGCGTCAGCCAACCAGTGCGCGCGGAAACGCCACATTCCATGTACCCCTCGCGCACCAGATCCTCGAACTTCTTATCGACCGCCTTCTGTGAGTAGACCCTCGCGGCAGCTTCGGTCAGGTCGCGGCGCATCGGATCGTCGATCGGAATCGCCGCGAGCCGCAGGACCGTCAGCGCCTTCTTGCCGAGCTTCACTTGTCGTGCCCAGATGTTCGCGCATTCTCTGAGCGGCTCTCCGCCTGCGCCCCATCGAACACGCCTTGCAGGTACGCGGCGACGAGCATGTCCTCAATGGGCTTCCCAGCGGCGTCGTGGACGAGCGATCGCGTTCGTCGGCGCGCGACTTCCAGACCGCCATCCGCCTCCGGTGGAAGCGTCACCACGACCCACTCGCGATCTCGATAGCAGCGCGATGCACGACCGGGGATGGTCATTTGCCCTCCCGCTCTTGTAAGTACGCCTTACAAGAGCACGTCTTAGACATCTTCTTGCGGCGTCCACATCTTCTGATACTGCTCACTCGCCTTACGCTCGTTCTCGCGGAGCTTCCAATAGCGGACGTGCAGCTCGACATCGCAGTCGGTCTTGTGCGGACACTCCAGCGTCTCAGCCAGAGTCGTAGGTCGATCGTTCACTTCCCCTCCTGCTGCTTCTGTAATGTCCGGTCAGGATGGCAGGCGCAGAAGCAGTGACCGTCGCAGCCACGATCAGAGAAGTCCCGGGCAGCAGAGCACACGCCGTAGTGACCAGCATCCCTGAGACACGGCCCGCCCGCCGCGACTGGCTGCCCGCACGGTGGGTAGGTACGACGCGGCTCGTGCTCAATGGCCTGGTGGATGTCGCGCCCTTCCTGGGTCACGAAGCCGGAGCAGCAGTCGGGTTTATCGTTAGCCGGACCTCTCGTGGGCCGGTCCGGCTGAACCTCCCTGACGGACGCCACGCCGCCCTGGCTTATTACGCCACCCATTGAAGCGGGGTCAGGGAAGCCCGCTGAGTTCAGGTCAGCAGCCCTGTTCGCCACGATCCGCTCGAAGTCCTCAGTCACGTCGTGCTTCGTGTGGGCCACAAGGTAGCCGTCCTTCACGGTGTAGCGAGTGACGACGTAGACCTGACCCGTCAGCGTGGACTCCAAGAGGCGAGGCGGCTGCTTCATTTTTCCTCCGACCCTAACGGTCATCTGATTGCTTCAAAGCAGAGCGCGCCTCAATGTGCGTCGGGCACTGATCGCCCTTCACGTCAGAGCATGGGTGCCCCGACATGTACCGACGTAGCGCCTCTTCGGCCCTGTTCGCCCGCTGCGCCTCCGCGCCCTCACGGCTCAGTGCCCGCTCGAAAGCCTCTAGCGAAACCATCAGAACTCCTCCTTCGCATAGCGCAACACGACGCGCTCGAACCACGATGGATCTCCAAGTCGTGTCGCTTTGTGCTCTGCCGCTTGGCAGCATCCGTCCCCGCGGAAGTGGACCGGCGCTCCGTCGTCACGATGGGGCAACCGAGAGCCGTTGCCCATGTGGCTGTGGTCATGCCAGCAGTTTGTCCAGCGCCACTCCTGTCTCTTGGCCTTGCGGACATCGGCGTCACTCATTCGTGATTGCCTTTCCATCCGTCAGCGCAGCACGAATGCGGTGCCCGATCCACTCGGCCACATTCACTGTGACCGCGTTGCCGAGAGCTGCATACCGCGGCCCATCGGGGCAGACGCACGGCGTCTGGTCGCAGAGGCATGTCCAGCCGTCTGGGAAGCCCTGGAGCCTCTCGCATTCGGTCGGGGTCAGTCGGCGCACGGAGGCAGCCGTCACGCTTGGTGGGTACGAACTCGTGATCGGTGGCGCTTCGTCGCGGTAGTAGGTCTGGTCCTGCCCAGTGTGTGAGTAGAACGTGGTGAGGTTCGTGTCGTCAGGTTCGTGTCGTCTTCCTTGCGACGGCCAGCGCGACCGCCTGCCCCGCTCGTGAGCGTGTCCCGCGACGACCGCGTGGGTCGTGCGGATATCGCCCACATCGAAGCCGTTGAGCGTGTTGGCAATGCCGTCGTCCACCCATGTCTCGGGGCTGTTCGGGTCAGCGTTCATGCGAGCGGACTTGCGGAAGGCCACGAGCGGCGTCCCCCGCCCTGTGCCATCCTCGCCGGCGTCAAAGCCCGACGCGCGCAGCGTGTGGGCGACCAGCGTGTCGGTGTCGGGATCGTGGTGCTTCCCCATCGTGCCGGTCAACGCTCGTCCGATCTCTGGGATGTAGGCGCCGGCGGTGTCGAGGTCTCCGCGCCATCCGCGAGCACCCGGAGCGCCGCCCCCAAGCGTTCCGGCAATGTCTTGCCCCGCCTCGTCGCCCGACGCAAGATCCCTGCGGCGGCCCTCGGACTCAAAGAGAACCGGGGCGGCGCTTGGTCCTCCAAGATGTCCGACAATGAACACACGGCGACGACGTTGGGCGACTCCGAACCATCGCGAGTCCAGCACTCGCCATTCCACGAAATACCCTGCGTCTCCCAGTTCGGCAAGGACGATCGCAAAGTCCCCTCGTTCGTTAGACGAGAGAAGTCCAGGGACGTTTTCCACGAGAAGCCAAGTTGGGCGTAACTCTCTAGCCACTCGGATGAACTCGTAGAAGAGTCCAGAGCGAGCGCCAGCGAGCCCTGCACGCTTTCCCGCAACCGAGAGGTCTTGGCACGGGAACCCTCCGCTGAGAACGTCAACGCGCCCGGTGTGGCGCTGCCCGGTCGCGGATGCGAGCGCAGCGTCTCCGAAACTTCGGATGTCTCCGAACTGAGCGACATCGGGGCGGCGCTTGGCTCGGACCCGGTTGCAGAAGGCGTTGATTTCGACCGACGCGATCGTGCGGAACCCGGCCCGTTCAAGGCCAAGTCCGATACCGTCGATGCCGGCGAACGTGGAGACGTGCGTCGGCTCATTCACGGCCACGCTGGGCTTTCACCTTGT
>Ga0070694_100000974_pt1 | contig 16245 bp, 27 predicted proteins | sample KBSK1251metaG_FD_65470 | JGI IMG/M metagenome (GOLD analysis project Ga0070694, IMG submission 65470) | Corn, switchgrass and miscanthus rhizosphere microbial communities from Kellogg Biological Station, Michigan, USA - KBS K1-25-1 metaG | ecosystem: Host-associated > Plants > Roots >... | reverse complement strand
CGAGTAGGTGCCGCCGTACAGCTCGTTGCTCGCCACGATCGTGTCGCCGTTCGCGGCCAGGGTCGTGGCGACCGTGTGGATCGCCGCCATCCCCGACGCGAACGACAGCGCCGACTCGGTCCCCTCGAGCTCGGCCATCACGCGTTCGAACGCGAGGAGCGTCGGGTTCCCGTAGCCGCGCGTATACGTGTAGCCGGGCCGGCGGAAGTTGATCGTCTCGGCGAATCCGTCGGAGGTGTCGAACCGGAACGTTGAGGTCTGGAAGATCGGGACGCTGGGTGTGTCCTGCTCAACGGGCGGCAACGCCTGCCCGTGGATCGCACGCGTGGCGAACCCCCGATCTCGTTCCTCCGGATCGTGGTCGCGCGGCACGATCCCAGCCTACCCCGGGGTCCAGCGCGCGGGATATCGGTCGCGGAGGTCGTCCACAAGCGTGGCTAGCTCGGCCATCAGGTCGTCCGTGGATGCACGAAGCGCCCGGCCATCGGGCTCGCCCCCCAGCCGCGCGGTCGGGTCGAAAGGCTCGCCCGCGGCCACCCAGATCGGCCGTCCGAACGCAAGGCTCTCGCGCCCCGACCTGCGCCAGACGAACTGACCCCCCCACGTGGCGACCGGAAGGATCGGGACCCCCGTGGCGATCGACAGACGGACGGCGCCGGTCTTTCCTCGGCCCGGCGAGAAGTCCTCGTTCGTCGTGGTCGTCGTGCCCTCCGGGTAGATCACGACCACCTCGCCCCGCGCGACCGCGCGAGCCGCGTCGTCGATCGGCGAGCGGTCCCCCGTCCCGCGCTGGACCGAGATCTGGTGCGCCCCGCGCAGCACGGTCCCGACGAAGCGGGCGTCGAACAGCTCCTGCTTGGCGAGGAACCGCGGCCGGCGCCCGGCCCTGACCACGAAGAGACCGTGCGCGAACGGGTCCAGGTAAGACAGGTGGTTCCCGGCGATGATGGCGGGGCCCTGCGGGGGAACCCTCTCCAGCCCCTCCCACCGCCAGTTGAACCAGAGCTGGAAGGGAGAGACCAAGGCGAGCTCGGCCGCCCGGTACCACGGTTCCACGACTCGCCTCCCTTCGGGGCGGCGATGCTACCGCGTAGCTCCTCGGGCCGATCGCACGGTCCTGCGTTCGATACGCCGCCGGGGTACTAGCCTCTGGTCATGCGCGTCGTGGCCGTACCGGTGAAGTCGCTCTCGCGCGCGAAGACGCGACTGTCCCCCGCGCTGACGGGGCTCGAGCGCGGCGCGCTCACGCTGGCGATGCTCGAGGACGTCCTGGACGCGGCGCTCTCCGTTCCCGGCTGGGAGACGTGGGTGGTCTCGCCCGACGAGGTGGCGCTCGAGATCGCGGCCGGCCGCGGCGCCCGACCGATCCCCGAATCCAAGCCTCCGCTCGCGAACGCGATCCGGCAGGTCGAGGCGAAGGCGAGAGAGGACGGCGCGAGCGCGCTCGCGGTGCTGCCGGCCGACGTTCCGCTCGTCACCGTCGAGACGCTTCACGAGGCACTGCGGACGCTCGGAGCCGTCGTTCTCGCGCGCTCGGCGGACGGATCGGGAACCAGCCTGCTCCTGCGACGTCCGCCGCGCGCGATCCCCGCGAGGTTCGGTCCCGACTCGTTCCGGCGACACGTGGAGCTCGCCGAGGCACGTGGCCTCCCTGTGTCCATCGTCGAGCGCCGCGAACTGTCGTTCGACGTCGATCGCCCCGACGATATCCTCACCCTGCTCGCCGACGGCCGGCGAGGGCGGACCCGGGAGGTCTGCTTGCAGATGGATCTCGGCGCGCGCCTGCGGGCGTAGCTCGGAGGGCTCGATGGCACAGGGGACGATCAAGGACTTCGAGGACGAGGAGCGGGTGGGCAGCCTGCTGATGGAGGACCGCACCGAGGTGGCGATCGACGCCGTGTCGGTCGAGGGCTCGGGCCTGCGTTCGCTACGGATCGGGCAACGCGTCCGGTTCGACCTTGTGGACGAGGCGGGTCGCAAGGTCGCGAGGAACCTGCAGATCGTGACGCTCTAGCACGGCGCCGCGAAGAGCCGCGTCTGGAGCGCCTAGCGCCCGGCGCGAACGCGTCGCCGCTTGGACGCGACCATCTCGCGGAATTCCTTCCCGGCTGTGAACCACGGAAGGTCGCGCGCCGGCACCACGATGGGCGTCGTCGGCTTGCGTGGGTTCCGCGCGATCCTTTTGTTCCGGCGCTTGCGCTCGAAGGTCCCGAACCCGACCAGCGAGACCCGCTCACCACGCGACACCGACTCCCGGATCACGTCCATGGACGAATCGATCATGCGACCGACGTCCGCCTTGCTCGCGCCCGTGCGCTTCGCCACCTCAGCGATCAGTCCGCTCTTGTTCACGTCGCCACCCCCAGGATCCGCTCCGGCACCGTACGCACCCGACGGGCCGCTGGTCAATGCCGCGTTGGCGTGCAACCATCTTGCCCATGAGAAGGGTGCCGACGCTACTCGTTTCCCTGATTGCCCTCCTTCCATGCGTCGCCTGTGCGCATGACTCCGGACGCGAGTTCGCCCGCTACTACGACGAGCAAGGCATGTTCGCCCTGAACCTGCCCGCGGCCAACGACATCACCGTCACCCCGCCGCAGCCGGCCGAGAGCGGGCCCGGTCTGCTCACCGGCGTGATCTCGAGCCCGCCCGCGCCGAGCCCCTCCCCGGCCTCCGGGGCGTTCGGGGGCGGCATCGACGTGGCCGCGCAGGGCGAACCCGACCAGACGATCTACCAGGCCTTCGCCGTGACGGCCGACGGCTTCGACGACCTCGATCAGATGGCGCTCTACTTCCTGACCGCCAACCCGATCGTCGACGTTGCGGTCGACGATCCGACGCGGGTGGACGGCGAACCCGGTCGACTGATCGTCGCGGACATCGTACGGAGCGGCGAGGTCACCTCGAGCGTCGCCGCGGCGATGACGCTCGGCGACGGGGCGACGGGCTACCTGATCGTCGCGATCTTCCCTCCCGGCGGCTGGGACGACGAACGCGACGACTTCGAGGGGATCGTGCGATCGTTCCGAACGGACGTACCGCCCGGACTCGAGACGTTCCCCGTGGACGGTCAGGCCTCCTGATAGCATCCAAACCCCACTGGCCCGTGGGGTAACGGTAGCCCGGCTGACTCTGGAGTATCTTCCGATGAACGGTGTGCGTGCCTGCCTCCATCGCACGAAACCGCTGAACGGAAGGAGCCGAGTTAGTTGGCGGCCACGGACGGGTGTTCGCGCTCGATCTAGCCATGTCGAATACGAGGTCACCCGGCTCATCCGATCGGCCATTCGTCTGGGCGAGGATGTCGAAATCAATGGAATCCGCTTCCACCCAATCGTTCCTTTCCAGGGTGACCAGGTCGTAGTCTCCAAAGCGATCGAGGCTCAAGGCTTCCGGAAGGCCTCAAAGCTGTTCGACGAGCACTTGCTTCCGGTAGTCGATGCGGTGACGTGATGTCTGGGTCACCTCTCGACCCAGTCGGGGCAAGCACATTGATAACGAAATCGCGGAGCAAGTACGTCTACCTACGCGCAATGAAGAGACGCCCCTCGGGGCAAATGACGGTCTCGCCGCAGTACCACCAGGACCTACTCGAGCGTTTCACCAGAGCGGCGGGCCTTCTCACGCACGATCCCCAGCTGAGGGGTGCGGCCTACTATCTTCGACGGGCTGCTCTGTCCGAAAGCCTTCTTGCCGCGACGTTTCATACACTGCAGGCCGCCGACGCGTTGGCTACCGTCGGACGCAAGATCGATCAGAAGCGACTTAGAAAAGTGATGGGCAGCGAGCTTTACGTGTACTTCAGGACCGAGGATCCTGTGTCGCGTGACACTAGGCGACACGCCTTGGCTCACGGCCGGCTCATCGATGAGGAGGGGCTACCCAGACGAACCGACGAACTGCAGGAGCGCGTGGTTCACAAGCTGCGCCAGGCACTTGGTGGCATCAACGAAAAGGCGTTCACACCCGTTCGCGGGTTCGTGGGGTTCGACACTTTCACCCTTTTCCTTGAGCCAATCGGGCGGCTGCCCGAGCTGCCCGCCCTCGTTGAAGCGGCGACTGAAGGCGTGATTCATTCTCAGACGAATCCCCGATTGGTGGGAACTGAAGTCTCGCAGCGACTCTGGCGGCGCTAGTAGCAAGGGCCGAGTTTACGTGCCGAGAGTCGTGGACGTTCCGGCTTGTCGAGATCGCCGAGATCCTCGGCGTGAGCAAGCAGCGCGTCCACCAGCTGACTTATGAGCCGGGGTTCCCCTCTCCCGTCGCCGATGACGCCCGCGGCCGAATGTGGAGCCGGTCCGAAGTGCAGGCGTGGGCGAAGCGGTGGCGCCGCGAGAAGCCATGGCGCTAGCTGCCGCTAGGGTTGTTGGCAACGTTGTCGATGATGTTGATCTCGGGAGGGTGGGGACCAGCGCGGACGCATAGTTGATCATCGTTGTTCTTGTCGAAGGAATCGAGGATCGCAATGACGTCGTCGTGCGGGATCTCCGGAGGGGGCGGGAAGGCCAGGATCAGCTCCTCGAACCCCAGCGGCCCCACGAAGGCCGGAGGACATCCGCGGGCCGGTGGAATCGCTGCGGCCGGGGTCACCGCTGCAGCGATCGGAAGGCACGCAAGGATCGATGCCATCACGAGCCGCCGAGTCTTCATTCTCACCCCTTTCGCGTCGCTTGCTATCTGAGGGTCAGGGCGACCAGGACGATTGATAGAGGCACAGACAGTGGCCCCGACCGAATGCCGGGGCCAACCGTCTGTACCGGTATTAAGGGTGTGACACTTGCCCGGTTCCGCCCTGGCAGAGTCCCTGCGTGCCTTCGGCGCCAGGCGGATAGCCGTAGAACTTCCACGAATCCGCCGCGGTCTGAACCTGCGACGAGATCTGTCCCGGGTCGTGCGTGTCGAGGTCATTCAGCCCGCTCGCAGCGCAGGCAGAGTTCGCGTGATCCAGAGCCCCCGTTTCATTCGTGTTGTCCACCTGATTCGGCGGACCCTTGACCTCGCCAGCAAACGCCCCGCTCGCTCCAGCAACCACGAGCACGCCAGCAGAAGCTGCAACCACCAGCAACCGCTTCATTCCTGCCTCCCTCCCCTCGTCAACGGTCCGATAACAGACCCAAGCCTGCCGCGGAGTCAACCTGCATTCGCCGTATACGCATTAGTTCCGAGCCGCGCACGCGGTTGAAGAGGTGGACCGCGTCGTCTAGTCAGGCGCGATCCCCTAGCCGAGGAACTCGAGCCGCCCCTTGCTCGCCGCATCCCGCCCACCGATGATGCAGCTATCGCAGGCACGAGGAGGAGTAATGCGCGAGGCAGGCAGCCAAGGGGCAGGCTCTCAAGCGGACGCCCGGAGGCTCAGCGGCGGGGCGATCGCCTCGCTCACCGGAGTGGGCTTGCTGCTCATTTTCATGGTCCAGAACACCGAGAACGTCCGTCTCGACTTCCTGTTCTGGGGCTTCACATGGCCGCTCTGGCTCCTGGTGCTGGCCTCCGCGCTCCTGGGGGCGTTGGTCTGGTTCGGGCTGGGTGTCATGCGCCGTCACCAACGCCGCAAGGAGCGCCGCCAGGACAGAAGGGGCTGACACACCGGGCGGGTTCGACGGCGTAGCTGCGGCCATGAGACCGGGCTCGTGGGGGCAATTCTTCGGGCTATAACTTCCTACCAACCGAGCGCCGCCTGGCGCCTCTCGACGGCCCTGACCCACTCGTGAGGCCGGTGGTAGCCATTGGCACGCCAGGAGTCTCCCCATGTACCTACGTTGCCTGCCGAGGCGACGAGACACGGGTTCGGGAGAGAATAGGCCGTCAGTCACGATGTCGAGCCGGAAAGGAGGACCAGATCGTGAGCGTTCAAGGCGCGAACGGAACAGGGATTGGCGTGACCGATCCCGCTGGCGCGTCGCAAGTAGTGGTCTTGCCGGAGAGCACGGCGAAACGCCCCTTCGGGGTGATCATCGCCTCGGCTGTCGGCGGCTTTCGAACTCTCCTTCGCCAACACACCGAGTTGGCAAGGCTAGAGGCGACCGAAGCGGCAAAGAGTCGCGCCCAGGGCGCGGGGATGATGGGTGGCGCGGGCGTGATGGCCTTCTACGCCCTGGGGTTCGGGGCGGCGGCGGGTGCGGCAGGCCTCGCCGTGGTGCTGCCGACGTGGGCCGCCATCCTGATCGTGGCCGCCGTGTTTCTCGTGGCCGCCGCCGTGCTCGCGCTCGTCGGACGTAAGGCCATGCGGACGGCCCCGACGGCGGAACGGACCCGAGAGATGCTGAAGGAGGACGCCCGATGGGCCAAGCAACAGATAGCAAGGTGATGCAGATCGAGGGGACCCGGAGGCAGCTAGAGACCGATATCCGAGAGCTCGAGGATCGGCTGCCGCCCCCGCTGCGGTCCATGAAGGCCTTGGCCGGCGTCGTCCTGACCAGCACCGTGTTCATGGCTCTCCTCGTTCGGATGCTCCGGTCCAAGCGCTCAGACCGACCGTCTGCAGAGGTGGTGGTGCGCATCGTGCGCGATGACGTATGAGCGCGGCGCCGTCGCATGACTTCGACGAGATGGAAGCTGCGCTCCGAGAACGCCTGGAAGGCCTTCCGCCGGCAGCTCGTTCGGAACTCGTCCACGTCTTGATGCTCCCCGACTTCGAGCGAGCTGACCGGATCGGCGAGTTCTGGGGGAACCTCAAGACCGATGTTCTTGCTGAGCTTCCTCGGCCGATGGGTACGCAAGGGTGTCCGTGTCCTCGCGCACAAGTTCCCCCTATCTCGTCATGAGACTTGGACTCCACACCCCTGATCTCATCACGGGCATGGGGCTCAGCCCGGACCATCTCGTCGAGTTTGAGATGGAGCGCCGCCGAATCGCGGTTTTGGGTGTTCTGCAACACGAAGACCATGAGCAGGGTCACGATGGCGATTACAAGGTTCGTTGTCTCCACATCGGTTACAAGGAGGCAGAGGATCACGAGGACGGCTGCGACGACGATCGCCCGGTGGCTGCCGGTCCATTTGGAGATCCACGTCGCGAACGACGTGAAAAAGGTATCCAGACCCCCACCGTTCGTTCGCTCAACTCTCGACCGAGTCATCCCTTTGCTGCTCCTCTCCGGTTCAGTCAAGCGACGCCTTACCCCTCGTACGCTTGCCGTATGCCCGTCGTCTTCCCGAGCTAGCATCCGCCCGTGCAGCGGCGGGAACGCGAGATCCTCGAGCACGCCGTCCACACCATCGCCGAGCAGGCGGTGAAGGCCGACGAGCTAGTCGACGAGGCGAAGGCTACCGGTGGAGGCGACCATCCGGTCACGGTCCACGCGAAGATGCTTCGCCTCGAGCTCTTGAAGGTGAAAGCCGACCTCGAATGTGAGCTTGAAGACTTCGTCCTCGACTGCTCGAAGTGCGGTCTCGACGTGCATTGGGTCAGTGGCCTCGGCGTCTCCCCCGGTCATTGGGCGCATCGGGAACCCGCGCCGCACGGCGAGCCGGCCATTTGAGGGCGGTGCCTGCATCCGCCGAGGCTCTAGGCTCGCGTGGACCGGGTCCTGGGATGTCGATGATGGGGGTGCGTTCAATCTCCGTATCCATTGGGCTCTGGCTCGTGCGGTCACTGTCGGGTCGCGAGCGCGATTCGGCTTAGGTCCTTTGTCGGGGTAGGCCGAGAAGGCTACATCAGCTACGGTGCTTAGAAGTGAGAATTCCTTCGAGCGCCCACGGCGGACGATGACATGAGCTTCGATCAGACCGATCCCCCAGCCTTCCGCGTGGTGAGACGGGGCTCCGACCGGGTCCAGGTCGAGAAGGACCTCGACTCGTGGGAAGTCGATGCGGGCGCCCGGCAGCAGGCGAAAACGGCCGCCGAAGACCCGGCGAGCCAGGGCCCCTACGCCGCCGTATCCAACCACGTCGCCCAGGTCATGCAGGCCCTTGACGAAGAGGTCGAGCGGCTCCTTGTGCAGGCCAACGAAGAGGTCGAGCGGATGCTCTCGGAAGCGCGGGCCGACGCCGATCGGATCCAACAAGACGCCGAGAGCAGTGCGAACGACGCTCTGCAGGAGGCGCGTCAGGCCGCCGACGTGATCCAGAGCGAGGCCAAGGAAAAGGCCGAAGCGACCCTCGCAACCGCCGATAGGTTCCTGAACGGGGCGCGGCAGCAGGCCGGTCGGGTCCGCTCGGACCTCGAGCACCGGCGGCGTTCGCTCTACGGCAAACTGAGGCGCTCGCGGAACGCGGTCGACGAGGCGCTAAGAGATCTCGATTCGGAGATAGCCGACGAGGGGCCGGCCAACGAAGTGATCCTTCTCCTCGAGGACGACGGTTCCGAGGAAAGCGTCGACGGGTAGCGATCGGCGGCTTCTCGGCGAAACGCATCGCGCCACGTGCGTGCTTCGTCACCTTCAACGCGCACGACAGAGCAGCGTGTGCACATGCGCCTCACCCCGACGTCGGCGGCTCGCGCCGAGCTGCTCCGCGTCCTGATGCTCGCGACCTCGAGCGTGCCGAGCGGAATCGGGGAGTTCTGGAGCTACCCGCAGATCGGGGCGAGCAATATCGCGACGTTCTCCCCGGAGAACGAGGATTGACAAGGGTCCTTGTAGCCCCGGGGTCCTTGTAGCCCGGGGAGGGATCCTCAACCGTTACAACTCTGGACGCCGTCCGATCGGGGCTGGGCTAAGGCGCGATGATCAAGTTGGTGATCCTGTCACCATCGAGCGCGAATCGGTATCGAAGGTCGACGACGTTACCGGGAAAGTTGCCTTCCAGACGGTTGCGGACCTCCCACGAGCCGGCGCCGGTCGTCTCCACACTAACAAGGGTCCGTGTAAAGGTGTACTCACTGCTGGTCTTGTTTAACCAGTTGCGGATCTCGGTCGTACCGCGCCACTGCTGACCCTCGTCATGGACCGTCGCCTCTGCGGAGAAGGCCGCCAAAGCGCCCTCTACATCATGGCGGTCGTGGGCATCTTGGTACCGCTGAATCACCTCAGGGATCTCTGCAGCCATCTCCATCCTCCGCCAGGCCCGCTAGCGACAGAATATCGGGCAATGTCGCAGACGGGATATGGGAGCTCGAAAACGCGATGCGGCGTTTCGTCCTTCAGGGAGCGTCATTGTCCGGGGACGTGGATCGCGAAATCCTGAGGTCGGGAGGGATGCGGCGGGAGACGGAGCTGTAGTGAGGTGGCTATGGCCGTGGTTCTGATTTGCACGTTTACGTCGAGCCGGGATAGATTCGCACGGAGTGTTCCCTGATCGGGAACAATTCGGGGCGAGACCGAGCGACAAGGAGGGAGCATGGACTTCTCGGCCCAACTCGACGAGCTTCAGCACCGCGTCGCCGAGGCCAAAGAGGCGGCCGAGGCGGCCGTCACCGAGTCTCGCGACAAGCTCCGCCAGCGCATCGACGAGGCCAAGGTGGAGGTAGATCAGGCGGCCAAAGACGCCCGCCAGGAAGCGAGTGCTGCTGCGGACAGTGCGCGAAGCAAGTGGGCCCAGATGAAGGCCGACGCCGGAGCCAAGATGGACGACCTCCAGGCCAGAATCGACAAGCGAGGCCATCAGCTCGACGCCAATCTTGCCGCCGAGGACGCAGCGTGGGCGGACGACGACGCCGCGGCGGCCATCGACTATGCCTCTTGGGCGGTCGGCAACGCGCGGCTTGCCGTGTTGGACGCCATCGACGCCGAAGCCAACGCTGACGAACTCGCCAACAAAGCGGGCGCTTAACCGCGCCCCGCAGCTGCGGCCACAGCCCGGCACGGTGCCAAGCACCGTGCGTCCATAGACCGACTTGTGCCCCCAGCCTCGATTTCGAGAACGCCTGGACACCCTAGCCCGGTTCCACGCGCTGAGTTGCTCCACGTCCTGATGCTGCCCGACTTCGAGCGAGCCGACCGCATCGGAGAGTTCTGGGGCTATCCGGAAAGTCGCGCCTTCGCCGAGCTACTGATCGACTGCGAAGAGGATCGGACGCTGCGAGCGGTACTGGTCGGGATGCTGAGAGAGGCCTACTGATGACCCGCGTGGGCTTGCTCATGGGTCGGTGGTGTACGCGTGATCAACCCAGGGAGGGCTGTTCCTTTCTCACCCGCTTGGGGGGTCGCCGCCGACCGAGAGCGTTCGCCGCAGCGCCGTCAGTTCAGCTTTGATCTCGACTAGCTCGTCTTGCACCCTGCGGGTGCCAGCTGCTTCGTCCCGCTCATCTTCGTTCTCCGTCGGAGCAACGAGGACGCTCGCGAGGATGCTGGCCAGGGCGCCGATGATGCCGACGCCCGCGAACATCACGAATGCGCCCGTGATGCGGCCTGCTGCGGTGACGGGGAAGTAGTCCCCATAGCCGACGGTGGTGATCGTCACGAGCGCCCACCAGAGTGCGTCCCCGCCGGTCGTGATGTTGGCGTCGGCGGCACGGCTCTCGAACTGCAGCACCAGGACGCTGCACACGACGAGCACGATCATCGCCGCCATGACGGAGACGAAGGCCGCGTACTCCCCGCGATGCGTGACGACGTCGTCGATCAGTTCGCGCTTGTTCTGGCCACGCAGCAGCCGGGTGATCCTGGCGAGCCGAGACAGTCGAGCTAGGCGGAGCAGCGCCGTGTACTTGAAGAACCCGAGGCTCGGGATCGAACCGAGGAGGTCCAGCCAGCCCCGCCGGCCGATGAAGTACTCCCGTTTGGTCGGTGCCCGGGAGAGGTTCCCGAAGAAGTCGAGCAGGAAGATCACGCAAATCGCGTTGTCGTAGACCGTGAGGAGCCGTCTCGTCGCCTCAGAGACGGGCAGCACCAAGACCACCATGATGCCGAGCGAGAGCACCGTGAGCATGAGGATGAAAAGCTCGTAGGCGTTGCTCCGCTTCGCGCTGGTGCGGGGTTCGGTGGACGTCGCTTGCCTCCTCGATCCTCACACTCCCGAGCGGGGGCCACGACGGTTCGCCGGGTAGGCTAACCCCCACTTTCGCCTTGTTCGGGGATGCTGCCGGAATCGAGCTATGTGGTTCGCCTGTTCCGAGGCCCAGGCAGACCGTTTGTTTGGTCACCCGCTCCGGGCATTGGGCGCACCGTAAGCGGGCGCCGCACGACGAGCCGGCGCTCTAGACGAGGACTCGAGCCGCTCCTGGAGGGCGATGGGCCGGAGGTATCGCTCCCCCGGCCCGACCCCGGCAGACCATCCCGTTCCCCAGCGGTCCCGCCTTCGTCGAGCCGAAACTCGGTGAACTCGTCGAGGAACAGCACCCCGTGGTGCGCGAGGGTTCGCGAAAGTACCTGGAGGCTGGGGAACCTAATGAGGGGGAACCCCCGAGCCCGTCAGCCGTCATCGGCATCCGTGTACTCGTTCAACCCGTCGAGGAACTCCTTGGCTGCCCGTTTGGACCCGAGCGCGTGAAGGACCGCGTGCTGCCCGTACTGCGAGATGATCTCCTGTTCGCGCTCGGGCTCTGAGCGGCGGTTCCGCCAGATGACGATGGCCAAACGCCACTCGTCGCGCAACCGTCGCCAGGACGAATCGTCGCACCCTTCGGGCATCTCCCCAACCGGCTCCCGCAGGCCGCGCAGGAACGCGCGTCGCGCGCACACCCACCAGCGCGTGTCGAGAAACACAACGGTGTGCGCGCGTTCGAGGCGGAGGTCGAGTGTCTCGTGGTAGTTGCCGTCGGCGATCCACGCGTCGCCGGCGAGCAGGCCCCTTTGCTTCTCGCGCCACTCGCGCTCCGAGGGCGCAACCCAGCTGGGCTTCCAGAAATGCAGGTCGAGATGAATTACCGGCAGGCCGGTCTTTGCAGCAAGCGAGCGCGAGAAGGTGCTCTTGCCGGACCCTGCCATCCCGGTCACGAGGACGCGGCGGCCTATCCCCAAGGCGGCATCGCTCATCGACAGTCAGTGTCCCTCACGTGCTGTATCAGGCGCATCAACTGGCCGCAAGCAACAGCCTGCGCCGCCCGGTCGTGGGCACAAAACCGGGGACGAAACCTTGGGCTGCGCCAGTGTTCGTGGATGTACCTGGAGACTTGCTTCAGTTGAGGTTGAGAAGTAGTGCAATGAGCCCGATCACGGCGACCACGGTCCCGAGAATGAGGACCGCAGCCACCATGTAGGTTCGCAACCCGGGGCCGTACCGAAGGGAACGGGGACGCCCCCATCCGCGCTGCCGCCCGAAGGTGTTCGTCCACATGCTCCACTTGGCATCCTCCTGGAGCTCCCGGACGATATCCCGCTCGCGGTCTCGCTTCTTCGTCACGTTCGCAGTCTAGAACGACCTGCGCTGCGACAAGGTTCACTAATGTCGCCTGACCGGTTGGGTCCCGGCCGAGGAACTCAAGCCGCTCAGGGGGTGCCAGATCCACCCCCATCATCTGCTGGAGGTGGCCACGTCTCCGGGGAGAACCGGCGCCGGGCGGCCCGGTCAGAGTGACGACGGAAGTCCGCGACCGACGCGCGCCTCGACGACGAAGAGACAACCGCGGACACCGACGACGGTGACGCCGGTGACTTTCCAGAAACGGCTGAGGGGTCACAGGCCCACTCCGTCGATCACCTCGCCCATCCGTCGGGTAACTCGACCGAGACGGGAAGCCTCAGGTCTCTCGTCCCACTCAAGGGCCTCCCCGATGAGCGCCACCACCTCCGCGACGCCGAACCCGACCTCCAGACCGAGTATCAGACCGAGCACGGCAAAGCCGAGAGAGGCCAGGAACCCAGTGTTGAACAGAGCGCCCAGCGCTCCTGCAATGCCCGCACCCACGCCGCCAAACCAGCCGAGCCACCATCGAGCGAACGAGCGGTTCTTGTCCATGACCAATGGGTCATCGACGGATCGCCGGGCTCGCTGGAGGCCGAGCCAAGGCTGGGCGCGTGACGCCGGTCACTTTTCGGGAACGTACATCACCTCTCTCGATCCCAAGTTCATCGCTAGTCCACGACCCGGAAGCGTGATCCAAGGATGAGGTCATCACCGTCGACAACCTGAGCCGCAAGCCGGTATCTACCAGGCGGCGCCCGAGGTGGGATGACAACGTCGACGTCGAAGGTGAGATCAGACGCCGCGTCCACATCTTCGGCGAGCACGAAGCCGCCGAGCCCGATGCCTTCCTTCGGGGCAGGCGTCATCAGGATCACGACGTTCTGGAGTGGGCGCTCAGGCTCGCCTCCCACGCAACGGTCGCCGCAACCATTGCTGCAGTGGATCACGTCGTTGCACTCGTTGGTCCAATCCTCGCCTCGAACGGTGACTGAGTCCCCGGCGCGGAGCTTCGTCGGACCATCGAGGAGAACGCTCGGTGCCTCGCAGGCGGCGTGCGCCGGAGACAGGCCGAAGGCGGCTACGAGCAAGGTTCCGAGGATCAGCCACCGCAAGTGCCAGCGAGCCACCACATGAGGGTACGTGCCGCGCTACATGGCTGGTGCGGTCGCGTGACGCCGGTGACGCGACGGGAACTACATCCCAGGCCCGCGTTGGCGTCTTACGAGGGACCGCGCCGCCCTGTCACGAACCACAGGCCAACGGCCACCAGAACCGACACGGCCGCGATGGGTATCGTCACCTCCAGCCGGTAGTCGGTCTTGCAGCCATCCGGGTTGCCCAAGAAGTCGCAAGTCACATGCATCATCGCAAGGACGGTCGCGACTCCAACGACGAGCGGAGCGACGACAATCACCCACCTGTCCCAGCGCACGGCCCAACTCTAGGCCTCGAAACCGGGCACGTGAGGCCGGTCACGCGACCGTACTTGCCGCGGCGTAGGCTCATGAGGTGCGTCTCGACGAGGTGGAGCGCCGACTCCGGGAGCGCCTGGACGCCCTCGGGCCGATGGGCCGTCACGCGTTGCTAACAGTGCTGCTGACGCCTGACTCCGAGCAACGCGCCGATCTCATCGGGAAGATGTGGAACCACCCGCAGAGCCGCACCTTCGCAGAGCTCCTGTAGGACTGGATAGTCCGTGGGCTCTTGTTCTCAGCCCTGAGGTGGCGCTGGAACGACGGGATCACCTCGAGCAGGGTGGGCGCTGCTACCCTTGCCGCCGTGACCGATCCCATGGTGCGTGCTCTTGTTATCGAGGGTTCGAGCGTTGTGCCATGGCGGAGAGTAGCATATCCGCAGGTCACACCATGGCCCGTGGGGTAACGGTAGCCCGGCTGACTCTGGATCAGTTAGTCCTGGTTCGAATCCAGGCGGGCCAGCAGCTACGGATCCGCCACGGATGGGGACTAGGGTCTGGGGTCCAGGATCAGCGGCGGCATCGGGTTCTGCGTGAAGTCGAAGTCCTTCAGCAGGTTGCCCAGGATCGAGGCCCTCTCGCGGACCGTGGGGCGCGAGTCCGGACGGCTGAGGGTCGCCGGGTCCAGCCGCTCCTTGCCCAGGAACAGATCCTCGATGAGCTTGAGATAAGCGTCGAACGACAGCGTTTGAGAGTCGATGAGTCCCGCTCGAGCCCAGGGGCTGATCACGAGGCCCGGAACGCGGATCCCGTAGCCGTTGAGATCGACGCGTGGAGGTTTCACGTGGTCGTAGAAGCCGCCCCAGTCGTCCCACGTGAGGAAGATCGCGGTCTCGTTCCAGTCCGGGCCGCGCATCAGCGCGTTCACGACGTTGGTGACGTGTCGCTGCCCCTTCCAGATCGGAGCGCCCGAGGCCGGGTGCTCCCCCACCCCGTTGTACGGCATGACCCACGAGACCGACGGCAGGTTCCCGCTCGCGGCCTGTCGGAAGAACTGGCTGTGCGTCTGGATCCGATCCATCTGGCCCGTCTCGCGGATCGTCGTGAACCACGGGAGCGGGTTCTGCTGGGCGACCGTGTTCTCGCGGGGATGACCGGGGCACGGGTCGAAGAAGCACGTGTCGTCACCGACGTAGTACCCCCACGAGACTCCCTGCTCGTGAAGGACGTAGGTGATGTCCGTCCATGCCCAGAGTGGGACGTCTTGGTGCGCGCGCATCGTCTGGAACTCACGGTTCAGGTACAGGTCCGAGGCGCACGACATCGGATCCCGAGGGTTGGTGCAATGGGCGGCCCAGGCCGACACGAGAAACAGGTGCGCCGGAAGCGTCCACGAGTCTGCGGGCGCGAACATGTGGTCCTGCAGGACGAACTCCTTCGCGTACCGCCAGTAGTTCGGGATCTCCTTGGCCGTGTGGTAGCTCATGACGTCCGGTTGCCCCTGGGGCCCGAGGTACCCCGCGCAGTTCGGAACCGAGCGGTGATCGGCGCAGTAGAGCGGGCTGTCGATCACGGTCCTGACGAACCCGTCCATCTTCCCGCCGTCGACGTCGAGCTCCGAGTGACGCTGGCCGTGCGGACCGCCCTCCTGGAGCTGTTCACTGGTGTGGTAGGGACGGACGCACGTGTGGGCGATCGGATCGGGGACGCACACCGTCGGCCTCCCGTTGCGCATCGGGATGCCCTCGGCCCCCGGGAACGTCCCGAAGTAGTGATCGAACGAACGGTTCTCCTGGACGATGAAGACCAGGTGCTTGAGATGCGCCTTGGCCTGTTCGAGCTTCGTCAGGCCGGGCGGGGGCGACATCGACGGCCCGGGCGTGCCGGTCGGTGTCGAGCCCGTCTCGCCCGATGCCGCCGTGCAGGCGGCGGCGAGCATCGCGGCCAGGACGAGCGCGACGAGGAGGAGACGCGGACGGGTGGGGTTCGAACGCATGAACCGCCCGAGGGTACCAATCGTCGCCCGTTCGGGGTGGGACTCGCCGCCGACCTGTGGCGGTCGCGGCGAGTGCTCGGCGCTAGGATGACCGCCCACCTCGACCCGAAGGAGCTCGTGTGACCGCGACGCCGTCCGACCCGACCGTGGTGACGCTCATCCCCGGCGACGGGATCGGGCCCGAGTGCGTGGGCGCGGCTCGCCGCGTCATCGAGGCCGCCGGCGTGCAGATCACCTGGGAGGAATGCGAGGCCGGCGCCGAGGTCTTCAAGAAGGGTCTGCCGTCGGGCGTCCCGCCCGAGACGATCGAGTCGATCTCGCGGACCCGTGTCGCGCTCAAGGGGCCACTCGAGACCCCCGTGGGCTTTGGGGAGAAGTCGGCGAACGTCACGCTCCGCAAGTTGTTCGAGACCTACGCCAACGTCCGGCCGGTCCGCGAGATGCCGGGCGTGACGACCCCGTACAGCGGCCGGGGCATCGACCTGGTGATGGTCCGGGAGAACGTCGAGGACCTGTACGCGGGGATCGAGTACATGCAGACGCCCGGCGTCGCCCAGGCCCTCAAGCTGATCAGCGAGAAGGGCTCGGAGAAGATCGCGCGGTTCGCGTTCGAG
>Ga0070694_100000973_pt1 | contig 16245 bp, 14 predicted proteins | sample KBSK1251metaG_FD_65470 | JGI IMG/M metagenome (GOLD analysis project Ga0070694, IMG submission 65470) | Corn, switchgrass and miscanthus rhizosphere microbial communities from Kellogg Biological Station, Michigan, USA - KBS K1-25-1 metaG | ecosystem: Host-associated > Plants > Roots >... | reverse complement strand
TCGATCGGCGAATTTCAGTACATCTCCAACCGCTTCGACGCGACGATGGGGCGCTCGGCGGCGGTGCAGGTGATCGCCGTGACCAAGTCGGGGACGAACCGCTACGCGGGATCGGTCCGCGGCAACTTCCGCAACACGCGGTTCAACGCGCCCGACCCCGTGCTGCACAGGGTGGTGCCGATCGACAACCAGCAGCTCGCCTTCACCCTCGGCGGGCCGATTCGCCGCGACCGCCTGCACTTCTTCGGGCACTTCGACTACGAACGCGAGCCGAAGACGAGCATCTGGAACACGCCGTACCCGGCGTTCAACGTCGAGCTGCACGGCCCCGAGACCGTGAAGATGGGCGGCACGCGGCTCGACTACCAGCTGTCGTCGAACATGCGGCTCATGGGCAAAATCACCGACGCTCAGCACTGGCAGCCGTTCACGCCCGGCAACACCAGTCACCCGGCCGCGACGGGATCGACGCTCGAGACCAACCGCGAGTACGCCGGGCAGTTCACGCACGTGCTCAGCAACCGCGCCGTCAACGAGATCAACGGCGGCAAGACGCGATGGATCTTCGAGAACGCGAACCTGACGAACTGGTCGAAGCACTGGCAGTCGGCCAACGGCGTGACGACCGGATCGCCGCGCATCACGTTCAGCAACTTCGCCATCGGCGGCAACACGTTCTATCCGCGCTTCGGCGCGCAGGACAACTGGAGCCTGCGCGACGACTTCACCTATTCGTACGACGCACGCGGCCGCCACGACGTGAAGGCCGGCGCCGACGCCGTCGTCATGGTGGACTCGGGCAACAACTGCCAGTCGTGCATGGGCGTCGTCGACGCGCGCGGCGGCACGCCGTCGGCGGCCGACATCCAGGCGTGGTTCCCCGATCCGTGGAACGCGGACACGTGGAACATGAACGCCATCTCGCCGCTCATCCGCACCTACAGCATCGGCGTCGGCAACTACGCGACGCGCGACACCCGGCCGCAGTACGGCGCGTGGTTCCAGGACGACTGGCAGGTCTCGAACACGCTGACGCTCAACCTCGGCGCGCGCTACGACCTGAGCCTCAACGCCAACGGCAACCACTACGCGGTGCCGCCGTTTGTCGACAAGGGAAGGCCAGCGGACAAAAACAACATCCAGCCGCGCGCGGGGTTCGCCTATCGCGCCACCAGCAACACGGTCATCCGCGGCGGCAGCGGCGTCTACTTCTCCACGCCGCTGCAGATCGACACCTTCTTCATGGCGCAGATCGATCGCCTCGTCGTCATCCAGTACACCAACGACGGCCGCCCCGACTTCGGCGCCAATCCGACCAACGGCCAGCCGCTGCCGAGCGTCTCGCAGGGGCAGCAGCAGTTCTGCCACGTGCGCAACACGCCGACCTGCCTGCGCCGCTCGCTGCAGGAGCTGGTCGCGCCGGAGGAGTACTCGACGCAGCTCGGACGGACCTGGCAGAACTCGATCGGCTTCCAGCACCAGTTCGGCGCGACGACGGCGGTCGAAGCCGACTACGTCTACAGCCAGGGGCGCAACGAGAAGGACATCATTTCGAACATGAACCTGACGATCAACCCGGCGACGGGCGCGAACTATCCGTTCTCCGACATCGCGCACCGCGCCTACCCGGACTTCGGCGCCATCTCGATGCTCGTGCGCATGGGACGCTCCAGTTATCACGCGCTGCAGACGGCGGTGACCAAGCGCTTCAGCCGCCGCTGGCAGGGATCGGCGACCTACACGCTGTCCGGGCTGTGGGACGCGTACCCGCCCGCGTTCAGCGGGATTGCCCCGGCGCCGATCCAGACCACGCCGGACCTTGGCGGCGAGTGGTCGCTGTCGTCGGGCGATCTGCGGCATCGCGCGGTGCTGAACGGCATCTGGGAAGTGGGACGCGGCCTGCAGGTGAGCGGCGTGTTCTACACGGGCATCGGTCAGCGCGACACGCTGACGTACGGCACCGACGTGCGCAACATCGCGGGCGTCGGCGGTCCCGAGTCGTCGAGCCGGCTGCGCGCGCGCGCCGACGGCAGCATCGTGCCGCGCAACGGCTTCGTGCAGCCGCCGCGGCGCAAGGCCGACCTGCGCGTGCAGCAGAAGATCACGCTGCCGCACCGCGTCGCGCTCGAGGGGATCGCGGAAGTGTTCAACGTGTTCAACTCGCCAAACTGGACCATCACGACGGTCGAGACCAGCCCGCAGTACCTGCAGCGGACCGCGGGGCAGAACCGAACGGCGCAGGTAGGTTTCCGCATTACTTTCTGACAGCGGCGTCGAGATCGACTCTCACCGCCAACTCCCAGGGAGCTCAGCCTTGCTAAGCCGGGGCCCTCGGGAGTTGTAATTCGCCGCTCCCGGGTTGGGGCCGTGATTGCATGACTTCGCAGCACAGGAGGCAACGCAACATGGCTCTTCGGGAGAAATACAACCACGCGATTCAGACCGCCAAGAATCTCCGCTTCCAGGGCGGAGCGGACGAACGCGACGGCAAGCTGCACTTCAAGGGCACCGTGCAGACGCAGGACGAGGCGAACAAGATCTGGGACGCGATCAAGACCGTCCCGACGTGGCAGCAGGAGGTGGTGGCCGACATCAAGGCGACGGGCACCGCGACGGCCGGCGCGTCGACCGGTGGACAGACCGACCGGACTTACACGGTGAAATCCGGCGATACGCTCAGCAAGATCGCCAAGGAGATGCTCGGCGACGCCAACGCGTACATGGACATCTTCAACGCGAACAAGGACCAGCTCAACGATCCCAACAAGATCAAGCCGGGTCAGGTACTGAAGATCCCGCAGCCCGCGCATAAGTAGGCTTCCGGTCAATTCCCACACTCCAACTCCCAATTCCCGAGGAGTCTGTTGGTGCGACACCAGGCTCCTTGGGAAGGGAGCGTACAATCGTCCTTCGAGATGCTGGACGTCCGTCGATTCGTCTGCACGAGTGCGTGGCTCGCCGTGGTGTCCACGGCTCCTGCCTTCGCGCAGGCACCGGCCGATCCGCGCGGGGGCGGCGAGGTCGGCGCCGGCATGACGTACCTCACCGTGCCGAAAGGCGTCGCGCGCAGCATGGGGACCGGCGTCACCGCCGGGCTCTTCGCGATCGTGCCGCTCGTGTCGACCTACAAGCTGCAGCCGGAGATTCAATGGGAGCACCGGCGGAGCAGCGTGCTCGGCAGCGACCGCAGCTTCGACTATCTGGCCATTCCAATCCTCGTGCGGATGACGCTCTTCAAGGGGATCTATGTCGATGAAGGGCCGTCGTTCCACCTGCCGCTGCGCGCAAAGGTGACGAGCGGCGCCACCGATCGCGACGTCAAGGACAACACCAGGAGCGACGTCAGCATCGTCATCGGTGTCGGCAAGCGCGTCGGCCGCGCCGGCATCGAAGGACGGTGGGACAGCGGTCTCCGCCAGGTGCAGAAGATCGTGCCGGCCGGCGACGTCCCCACGCGCCATCGCTCGCTCGCGCTGTTCGTCGTGGTCGGATGAGCAGGAGATCAGCGCCGCCTCGGGGCGGCGATCAAGCCGGGTAGCGTCCGCTCCTCTTGTGCCGAAAGGATTTTCGGGTTTCCGCGGCTCGCGTCGGGCGGCACCCATTCGATGCCTTGCGGCCGTGTGCCGATACCCGCAGCGTAGAGGACGGATTCCGTTACGCCATCGAGCCCCAGATCCTTCTCGAGCGCGGATTCGGCGAGCGCCATCGAGCAGAATGGCGCCAGACCAAGCCATGTTGCGGTAAGGCAGCAGGTCTGGCACATGTGGCCGGCTTCGATCAGCACCGCGCGATACGCCCTCGCGTGCTCGTATCGCCACTGATCCCGGGCGAAGATAGCGGTGAAGAACACGAGCGCTGACGCGCCGTTGTACCACGATTGCCTCGGCAGGTACCGCTCGACGCGCCAGGACCTGGAGCGCGTGTTCAGCGTCTCGAGCGCGTGCCGATCTGATGCGTAGTGGTACAAGCCCCTTTTCAGTCCGCGCACATTCAGCACGAGGGCGTACACCTCAATCGGGTGTCGGGCGCCGCCCGACGGTGAAGTCTTCAACGCCACCTTCTGATTGACCGGCCCGATCACCCACTGCTGAATGCCTGCCGTGAGGTGGAGGAGCGTACTGAACGAGGACATGTCCACTGGTTCGCGTGCAAACCTCCGCCACGTGCGCCGCTGCAGGAGGACGCGCGCAAAGTCTCCGTCGGTTCCCGCCGCCGGCAGCTTACGCACGGCCGCAGCCGGGTAGCGCTTGACCGATGGAGGCATCGCGGTCACGCGCGCCTTTGTGCGGGTCCGCCGCTCGGTTGTCCTCAGGTCGGCATACCGAAGATCTTTCGTCGAGTTGTGAAAAAAGCCGGCGGCAGGATTCCAGTCGGCCCACGACTGCATGGCGCGTTCACTCGCGACGAGCGCACGGTCGTCACGCTGGATGCACGAGCGTGTCGTGAGCGCGACGAGCAGTTGCCGGAGCATCCGTGGGTCGACCCGAGGCTTGAAGGCGAAGAGCTGCTCGGCGGTCCGCCAGTCGCGCAGGTAATCGAGGATCTCGCAAATGACCGGATGACCGGCGACACGCGTTCGTGTGGCGTAATTGTCAACGACGAAATCGTTGCCGCGCCAATACAACACGACGTGCGGCGATCGTCGGTAGCGAACGGTGACCGTCTCACCCACCGTGGAGTTCTACTTCGGTCCCGGGAAGAACCAGGCGAAGTAAGGCATTTGGAGATCGTCGATGTTCTTTTTGAGGTTTTTGAGGGCCGCTCTGATTTCGCGTTCGTCGGCCTTGTCGTAATAACCGGTGGCCTTGTTGATGCGCTTCGCGTCGAGCTTTTTGGTCGCAGCCTGAATGGTCTTGAGGACTTTCCTGGGATCTGGTCGTGGTGGCATCAGTGACTCCTTCTGTGAGCCGCGGAAGCGGGTGAAGTGTAGTCACCGCTATTGCTGAGGTCAAGATTGGAATCGCGATCGTTCAGCGTGCCGCGACTGCGCCCAGCCCCGCGACGAGCGGTGCAAACCGCGGGTCAGCACGAATGGAATCCAGTCGCGGATCGACCCTGGCCCAGAGGACGCCGGGCGAACGTGCGCCGACGCTGCGATCCAACAGATCGAAGGCACGGGCCCTGTCGCCAAGCGCCGCATAGACCAGGGCGAGCACCGAGGGGTCGGCCGTCTGCGCTCGGCCAAGAACGCTGCGCGCCTGTGCGGTGTTGCCGGCTGCAGCGTATACCCACGCCAGCCCCGCAACAAAAACAGGCGCATTGCCAGAGAGGCGAACAGCCTCCTGCATCTCTCGAATGGCGTTCGGGAAATCGCGCTTGGCGGCATAGACCCTCGAGAGACCGCCATGTTCCTGGGCGCCATTTGGCCCCAGCGTGGCCGACCTCAGGATCTGCCGGAGCGCATCGTCGTACTTGCGATCGAAGTACAACATCATCCCGACGGCACCGTTCGCCTCGGGGGACAGGGGATCGGCGTCAGCGGAGAGGCTCGCCTGCCGGACGGCTTCGGCAATCTGTCCGTTAGCGGCCAGGTACCACGCGTACTCGCCGCGGGCGAAACTGTAGTTCGGGTTCAGGGCGAGTGCGCGCCTGAATTCGACGCCGGCATCGGCCATGTTCCAGTCGTAATAGAACTCGATGACAGCGACTGCGGCGTGCGCCTCGGGCAGGTTCGGGTCGAGCGCCAGCGCTCGCCGCGCCGCGTTCATGGCGAGCATGCGCGCCTCGCCGCGCGGCAGCGCCCCGGCCAGCTCCAACCATACGTAGGCGGTCGCGAGAGCGGCATGAGCGCGCGCGTAGCGCGGATCCAGGCGCACGGCGCGCTCGAGCGCCTCCCGTGCCCTCATCAACGTCGTGGCGTTCGTATTCGTCAGGAACGAGCGTCCTTCGAGATAGGCATCCTGTGCATCCGAGATTTGGCTCCCCGCGGCACCGATTGCGCGTTGTGCTTCGGGTGTCAACCTCACATGCAGATCCGTGGCGACGGCATTGGCGACTTCACTCTGGATCGAGAGCACGTCGGTCAGCACGTGCTCGAACGTGCGGGTCCACAACTGCGTATCGGTTCCCGCCAGGATCAGCCGCTCGTTGATGCGGACGCGTTTCTGCGCCTTCTCGTCGCCTGCACGCGCGTCCGTGGTGACGAGGACTGTTCCTTCGAGCACGGCGTCCACGTTCAACGCCTGCGCAATCTCACGCACGGGTTTGCTGGTTCCTTTGAATTGCATCGCCGACGTCCGCGAAATCACGTTGACGCCGGGCAACTGGCCAAGTGTCGCGATGAGCTCGTCGGTCATGCCGTCGGCGAAGTACTCCTGCGAGGAATCGCCGGACACGTTCGCGAGTGGGAGGACGGCTATCGAACGGATTGGAGTCGTGGCCGTAACCGGCGAGGCGCCGCGATTGCGAAGCACGAACCAGTCGATCAGGCCGCCCGCAACGACGACGGCGGCAACGATGGCGGCCATCGCCACGGCAAGACGGCTACGCCCCGGACGCCAACGGGTTGTCGTAGTCTTCGTTGTCGGTACCGGCACCGGCAGCGTTTCATCGTCGATCGATCGCAGCAGATCGGCCTCGAGCGCTCCCGCCGTCGTATATCGCTCGACCGGATTCTTCGCGATCGCGCGGTCGATGACCGCGACAAACACCGTCGGCAGGTCGGCCCGCGCATCGCGAAGCCGGATCGCGGGCACCGTCCGATGTTTCTGCCTCAGCTCGTCGACGGTCTGCGCCCAGACAGGGAACGAGCCGGTGACGAGGTGATACAGAAGGATGCCGAGACTGTAGACGTCGGTGGCCTCGCTGGCGGGCGTGCCATCGAAGAGTTCAGGCGCGATGTAGAGCGGCGTCCCCGCGAAATCCGGCAGCCCGCGCCGCCCGCTGGTGTCGATCTCGCGGCCGGTGCCGAGGTCCATCAGGACGATGCGGCCGCCGTCTTCACGGATGATATTTTCGGCCTTCACGTCGCGATGGAGGAGGCCCGCCGTATGGAGTGCCGCCAGGGCACGACACAGGTCAATGCCCACCAGCGCGGCCTCTCGCGCGCTGAAGGCGCCGCGCGTGGTCAATATCTGTTCAAGCGTCTGCCCGCGCAGCAGCTCCATCCAGAGACCGACGCGCCCTTCGTGCACGTCAACGCCGTGCACGCTGATGACGTTGGGATGGCGCACGCGAGCAAGCAGCCGTCCTTCGCGCGTGATGCGCGAGGTCTCGGGATCGTCCTCGACGCCCTGCACGCCACGCAGCAGCTTCAGTGCGACCTCGCGCTGGAGCTGGCGGTCCCACGCGCGATAGACCTCGCCGTACGCGCCGCCACCCAGCCGTTCGAGCAGCGTGAGGTGCGCCCATGTGCCGACCGCGGGAGTGGTGCGGCTGGCGCCCGCGCCGACCGGCACGACCGCCGGCCCTGGCCCTTCGGAAAGCGTGCCGTGGATTTGTGTCAGCTTCGCGAGCACGCCGAGCTGACGGACGAACGCCCGGTCCTCGGGGGCCACCTGCGTTGCGGCCTCGTCCCAGTCGATGGCCGTGCCGTCGGCGACCGACTCCGCGAGCGGAAGGAGCGATTCACGCATGGGAGCGCTCTATTTCGCGGCCGAGGCGCGCCAGCGCCAGGCCGACGTTCACCGGGCACAGGCAGCCGTGCGGGCGCGGAGCTCCGCCAGCCTTGGCCTCGGTCATCAGAGGTGCCGCATGATACGGGTTCACGGACGTCCTCTCAATCTACAGAACGACGAAACCCGCCAGAGCGAACAGAGGAATTGTTAACCGAGCCGTTACTCCTCGTCGAACCACCGCATCACGGCCGGATCGGCCGCGCGCGACGGCTTCGGCGGGATGTACAGCGTCACCATCGAGCCGATGCGTGTCTTCGGCAGGTTCGCCAGCGTGACGCGCCGGATGCGCGGCCTGCAGACCGGGAACACCGCGGCCTCGTACAGCACGACCGGGTGGCGCGCGTCGTAGTGGCGCCGCAGCGCCGCGGTGAGACGTGCGATCCGCTGCGGCCGGCCGCCGCCGCGTCTCGCAACGCTGGCCTCGCCCAGCACCCCCGCCTGCCAGAGGATGAGCGCACTGGTCGGATCGATCCGCCGCCTGTAGGCGAGGAAATCGGTCGCCTCGTAGCTCTGGCAGCCACTGTCGACCGGGTCGACGCCGAGATCGGCAAAGAGGCAGTCCTCGGCCGAGACGGCGGGCAGCATGCGCGCCTGGAACCCTTCGCGACGGGCGCGCCGTATCGCCTCGTGCCCCGGGTTGACGAACACGCCCGGGTGCCCGTAGAACGCCGCGCAGACAGACGCGCCCGTGCGCACCGCCGCGAGCATCCGCTCCACCATCTCGCCGTACGACTCGAGGCGCGACCTGCCGGCGGCGTAGCAGTCGTGCAGCGTCTCGGCGGAGCCATTGAGCTGACGGAGCCACGACTCCGTCGCAGGCTCCGTCACCAGGTACAGCAGCCTGTCCGCGTGCTTGATGCAGTCGAGGGTTTCCAGGGTCGTGTGGGCGACCAGCGCGATGCCGGTCCCCACCACCACCAGCGTGCCGGGCCGCGACGGGTCGAACACGGCAGGACGAATCGCTACTTCTTCTTGCTCGACTTCCGTCCGCCCTTTCGCGACGCCGGTGTCTTCTTCTTCGACGCAGGCTTGCGCTGCTTGGTAGCCACGGGCTCGGGCGCGTCGTCCGTCTTCCTCTTCCCGGGAGGATTGATCGTCGGCCGCTTATGCGTGACGGCGACCGGTTCGGCCATCGCGAGGCTGAATCCGAGCGCCGCGCGCACCCGGGCGCTGTCGCGTGACAGCACCGCGGCCCTCTCCTCGTTCGTCAACCGCGACGCGGCAAGCGCTGCCGCGGGATCCGCGGTGAACGCCGCCATCCGGTCCGCATCGGACGCAAGATCGATCAGAAAGTGATTGAGGTTGTCGCTCAAACACGACCTCCTGGGGGATGGATTGGAATGAAAAGACTGCGGGAGCCGATGCTACTGTGGCAGCCCGGCGGTTGCAAGCAGTTTTGCGAAACGCGGATCGCCGCGAAGCGGATCCAGCCGCGGATCGACCTTGACGCGCACGAAGATCGCATCGTGTTCGAGCCACGCGCGCTCGAGCCACGTCAGCGCGCGGTCGCGCTCGCCGAGCCCCGTGTAGACGACGGCCAGGCTGCCGGCCGCGCCGTCGACATGTTGCTCTTCGCGCAGCAGCAGCTCGTCGATGATCTTCCGCGCCTCGGCCTGCCGTCCGGCGCGGCCGTAGACGTATCCAAGCTCGCGCAGCAGCGTCGTCTGTTCGTTGCCTGCCGCCTCCGTCTGCATCAGCTCGGCGAGCGCAGCGTCGTAGTTGCCCTTCAGCGCGTAGGCCTCCGCGAGGACGATGCGGTTTCTGCCGAATGCGGGGTCGATGGCGACTGTCTGCTGAAAGTGCGCGATCGCCTCGTCGTAGCGGCGCATCAACACCAGCAGCTCGCCGTATTGCCCGTTGACGCCGACCGACAGCGGGTCGAGCGTGCGAGCGGTGGTGATCTGTTTCATCGCCTCGTCGAGCCGGCCCTGGCCCGCCAGGAACATCGCGTACCAGTGATGCCCGGTCGAATAGCCCGGCGCCAGCGTCACGGCCTGCTTGAAGTCGTCCTCGGCAGCCGCCCACTTGAACTCGTCGTCGGCGATGAAGCCGCGCGAGGCGTAGGCTTCGGCCAGCGACGGATCCAGCTGCAGGCCCTTGCTGGCCGCGTCGCGCGCGCGCAGGCGCGCGTCCTGGGCCGGCAGCACGCCGTAGAACCCGAGCAGGTTGTACGCGTCGGCGAGGCCGGCGTAGGCCGGCACGTAGCCGCGGCCGATCGCTTCCTGGAAGTACTGGACGCTCTGTTTCAGCGATTCGGGCGACCGCATCGCCCAGTAGTAGCGCCCCTTCAGATACAGGTCGAAGGCGTCGAACGACGCGGCGCGCTGGGCCGCGGGCACGACGGCGTCGCGCGGCGGCGTGAGCTTCGCGTTGATGCCGTCCGCGATCGCGGCGGCGACGTCGCGCTGCAGCCTGAAGACGTCGCCGGCGACGGCCTCGAAGGTACGGTCCCACACCTGCGTGTCGGTGCCGGCGCGGATCAGGCGCGCGTTGATGCGCAGCCGTTCGGGCTCGCCGCCCGCCTGGCGCCCGGCGCCCGGCGACATCAGCACCGATCCCTCGACGACCGCGTCCACGTTCAGCGCCCGCGCGATTTCCGGGACTGTCTTTCCGCTGCCCTTGAACTGCATCGACGAGGTGCGTGAAATCACGTTCACGCCGTTCAGCCGGCCGAGCGTGCCAATCAACTCATCGGTCATCCCGTCGGCGAAGTACTCCTGCGACGGATCGCCCGAGAGGTTCGCCAGCGGCAGGATGGCGATGGAGCGGATCGGCGCTCCCAGCGTCGCCAGTGTCTCGCGGCCGCGCAGCGCTGGCAGCGCGAGCAGCGCGCCGGCGACGAGGGCCGCGATCGCCGCGACCGCGGCGATGGCCTTGAGGCGCCGTCGCGACGGCGCCTGCGCCGGCTGCGTGTCCTCGCGCGGCGTCACCGTGCGGCGCGGTGTCTCCTCGTCTATCGACTTGAGCAGGTCGGCCTCGAGCGCGCCGGCGGTCAAGTAACGATCGCCCGGGTTCCGCGCGATGGCACGATCGACGACGGCGACGAAGACGGTCGGCAGGTCGGCGCGCGCATCCCGCAGGCGAATGGGCGCACCGTTGCGATGCTTGTCCTTCAGCTCCTCGACGGTCTTCGCCCACACGGGGAACGAGCCCGTGACGAGGTGGTAGAGCAGGACGCCGAGACTGTAGACGTCGGTGGCCTCGCTGGCGGGAGTGCCGTCGAAGATTTCAGGCGCGATGTAGAGCGGCGTCCCCGCGAAATCGGGCAGCCCGCGGCGTCCGGCCGTATCGATCTCGCGTCCCGTTCCGAGGTCCATGAGGACGATGCGGCCGCCGTCCTCGCGGATGACGTTGTCGGCCTTGACGTCGCGATGCAGAAGGCCGGCGCTGTGGAGCGCGGCGAGCGCGCGACAGACGTCGATGCCGACGAGCGCGGCCTCGCGCGCGCCGAACGCGCCGCGCGTGTGCAGCAGCTGTTCGAGCGTCTGGCCGCGCAGCAGCTCCATCCAGAGGCCGACGCGCCCTTCGTGCACGTCGACGCCGTGCACCGTGATCACGTTGGGATGGCGCACGCGCGCCAGCAGCCGTCCTTCGCGGGTAATGCGCGATGTCTCCGGATCGTCGCGAACGCCACCCGCCCCGACCGCAGTCGAGGGGTGCACGCCGCGCAGCAGCTTCAGCGCGACCTCGCGTTCGAGCTGGCGGTCCCAGGCGCGGTAGACCTCGCCGTACGTGCCGCCGCCCAGCCGCTCGAGCAGCGTCAGGTGGGCCCACGTGCCAATGGCGGGCGTGGCGTGGCTGCGCCGCACGGCCGCAGGCAGCACCGCCGGCCCTGCCGGCTCGGAGAGCGTGGTGTGGACCTCGGTCAGCTTCGCGAGGATGCGAAGCTGCCGGACGTACGCCCGATCCTCGGGCGCCGCCTGGCCGGCGGCTGCCTCCCAGTCGATCGCCGAGCCGTCGGCGACGGACTCGGCGAGCGCGAGCAGCGCTTCAGGCATCGCCGGGTTCCATCTCGCGGGCGAGCCGCATCAGCGCCCGGCTGACCGCCATCCGCGCGGCTTCAGGGGTCGGCTTGCCGAGCGCCTCCGCAATCTCCTGGTAACTCAATCCCATCTCGACGCGCGCGACGATCGCCTCGCGTTCCTCGGTGCGCAGGCGCGTCAGCGCCGCTTCGTACCGTTCCAATGCTTCCTGTCCAATGGCCTGTTCGAGCGGCGTGGCATCCCGGTCGGCGTGCCGGTCGTCGAGATCGGTGTGCGCTGGCGCCCGCTTGCCGCGGCGCACCTCGTCACGCACGCGGTTGACGATGGCCTGCCGCAGGTAGCCGTGCAGCGCACCCTCGTGGCGCATCTCGAACCGGTTGAGTCCCTTCATCGCGCGGATGAAGGTTTCCTGCACCAGGTCGTCGGTGCTCATCAGGTCGCGCGTCCACTGCGGCAGCCGGCCGCTCGCCCATCGCCGCAGCGCGGGCAGGTAGCGCGTAAATATCCGGTCGAGCGCCTCGGCGTCGCCGGACTTCACCCGTTCGACCAGCTCGAACGTCGTATCCGGACGCGAAGCTCCGCCACCCTTGGCCTCGGACATCAGAGGTGCCGCATGATACGAGTTCACGTCTGCCCTCTCAACACACAACGACGGAATGGACGCGGGCGAACAGGCGCGGTCATTTGCCGACTGAGCCGGCGACGATGCGCCATTTGCCGTCCTTCCGCACCCAAACTCGCAGGAATTTCAGCGTGAACGTCCCTTGCGGGCCGTCGAACGTGCCCGTGCAGGTGACGACGGCGGCCGCCCCGTGCTCGACGATCTGCACATCCGTGATGTCGACCCGTGTGAATTTCGGTCCGCGGCCCGGCCGGTGCGCCTCCACCACCTTCTGCTTCGCGAATAAAGGACGTCCATCTTCACCGGTCAGGATCACGTCGTCGTCGAGGAGTTCTTCGAAGACGGCGGGATCCGGACCGAGTTCCGCCAGTCGCAGCCGTTCTTCAAGTTGAGAGATTTCGTTCCGCACGGTGGACATCACTACACACTCCGATGGAAATGGCCGTGGCCGCGCCACGCATCCGGGGCCGAAGTACGACGCGGATGAGGAAAGGTCGCCAAGGGAGTTCGACATTTTCCCGCGGCGCTACACACCAATTGCCTAGCAAAAATGGCGATGGGCTTGCAGACGGGCTCGGGCGCCGGTGGTGATTCATCAATATCCGGCGGGAGGTAACGGGTCCATGAGAAGCATCGTCAACTTCATCGCCGATGACCGTGGCGCGGACATCATCGAGTACGCGCTGCTCGCCGGCCTGGTTTCGCTGGCGGCCGTCGCCACGCTGACCAATGTCGGCACCAGCATCAAGGGCATCTACGGAAAGATCATCGAGGAACTCGGCAAAGCGCCGGGCGGCACGCTGCCGACGGGCACCGGCGGCTAGGGCTCATAAGCGCGACCTAATCCCGGCGTAAACGCGGAGTGATCATGTCCCCCAATGACACTATCGCGATCGGTGTGGCTGTCGTCGCCTGTGCGTTCGACCTCCATAGCCGTCGCATCCCGAACCTGCTGACGTTGGGCGCCGCCGCTGCGGCGTTCGTCCTGGCGGCCGTCCACGGTCTCCCGACCTTCGAATCCACGCTCATCGGATGGCTGATCGGCCTCGCTCTCTGGCTGCCCGTGTACGCGCTCGGGGGAATGGGGGCGGGCGACGTCAAGCTGATTGCGGCTATCGGCGCCTGGCTCGGCCCGCTTGGCGCCGTCCACGCCGCGTTGTACTCGGCGGTGGTGGGGGCCGTGATGGCGCTGGTCGTCGCGCTGGCGAACGGATACCTGCGCGAAGCGTGCGCGAACGTCCGGCTCCTCGTCACGCATTGGTGCGTGGCCGGGCTTTCGCCACAGCGGCAGCTCACGCTCGAGGGTACCCGGGGGCCGCGGCTCGCGTACGCACTTCCAACGCTGGTGGGGACGGCCGTGGCCGTGTGGTTCCGATGATCGGCGCCCGCCTGCGGCGGGCCGTGCGCGATACCCGCGGCACGGAGGTGCTCGAGTTCGCGTTCGTGCTGCCGCTCGTCCTGTTCGTCCTTGCGGGCATCATCGACATGGGGTTCCTCTTCAACAACTACGAAGTGGTCACCAACGCGGCCCGCGAAGGGGCCCGCGTCGGTGCGCTGCCGGGCTGGATTGACGACGATGTGAAGGCCCGCGTGCGCACCTACGTCGTCGGCGCGGGACTGAAGGGGGACGCGGTCAGGACGCTCGTCGAACCTGACGTGCTGGACGTCGGCGGGCACCACGTCCAGAGCGTGAAGGTGGTCGTGTCCTACGACTACAACTACCTGATCGTGGGGGCTCTGGCCGGCCTGTTCCAGGGCAAGACGCTCGGCAGCGGCGTGACGCTGACGGCGTCGGCAACCATGCGCAAGGAACTCGCAGCGGGGTTGTGATGGACCGCAGAACTCGAACCATTGTCGTCGTTGGCGTGGCGGTCGTCTGCGCGTCGATTGCGAGCGCGAGCGTCTATCGCGCTGTGACGCGGATGCCGGTGCGCCAGGTCGAAGTCCCGAGTACCTACGTCGTCACGTCAGCACACGCGCTTCCCCTTGGCGCGAAGCTGACGGCGGCCGACGTCAAGCGTGTCGGGTGGCCGAGCAGCGCGCCGTTGACCGACGCGCACGCGCGGCCCGAAGACGTCATCGGGCGCGGGCTCGTGGTGCCGGTCGGGGCCAACGAACCGATCACCGAATCGAAGCTGGCGCCGCGTGAAGCGGGGGCGGGACTGGCGCCGGCCATTCCTGCCGGCATGCGCGCCATTTCGGTCAGGGTCAATGAAGTGATTGGCGTCGCCGGCTTCGCCACGCCCGGCGCACGCGTGGACGTGCTCGTGACGCTGCGCCGCGGGAGCGACGCGGTGTCGCGCGTCCTGCTCGCGAATGTGCCCGTGCTCACGGCGGGCACGCGCTACGACCAGGAGAAGACGGCGCAGGCCAAGCCGATCCCGTCGACCGTCGTCACGCTGATGGTGACGCCAGCGCAGGCCGAACGGATTGCGCTGGCGACGACCGAGGGGAACATCACGCTGATGCTCCGCAACCCGCTCGACCCCGCGGAGCCGGCGACGCCTGGCGCACGGCTTGGACGCCTGGCGGGAGACATCGGCGAGGCGCCCGCGCCGGCCAGCACGCCCGCGCCGGTACGCGCGCCGCGCGCGCAAGTGGCGCCGGTAGCCGAGGCCGTCAGCACCGCGGGCCGCCCGCAGGCGGCTGCGCCGGCGCGCTACACCGTCGAAGCGATCCGCGCCGGCAAACGGACCCAGGAGACGATTCCATGACTCCCCAGCTCAGGTTCGCGCTGGCGTTCGGCGCCGCGCTGCATCTCGGCGGCCTCGGGGCGTTCGCGCAGTCGACGGCCACCGCCGTCGCGTCGATCGCGTCCACAGGGGCCGCAGCGTCGGCCGTGGTCCCGGCTTCTCCTCCGTTTCCGACCCTGCTCGTCGTCGCCGGCGGCTCGACCGTCGTGCAGACCGACTTCCCGGTGACGCGCATCGCCGTCACCAACCCCGAGATCGCGGACGCGACGGTCGTCGATCCCCGGCAGGTGCTCGTCGACGGCAAGACCTCGGGGACCGTCAGTCTCATCGTGTGGGGTCAGCAGGAGATGCTGCAGTACGCGGTGAACGTCTTTCCGGCGACGCCGACGCTGCAGCGGCAGTTCCAGCTGCTGTTCCCGGGCGAAGACATCCATGTCAACGTCGCCGACGAAGCGCTCGTGCTGTCGGGGAAGGTGACCTCGCGCGACGTCGCGACGCGCGCCATCGACATCGCGACCAAGAGCTCCGCCAAGTCGAAGGTCGTCAACATGCTGCAGGTACCGGGTGAGACGCAGGGCTCGCAGGTGATGCTGCAGGTCAAGGTCGCGGAGGTCAGCCAGCGCGCGCTGCAGGAGCTCGGCGTGTCGTTCTTCACCGGCCCGAACGGGTACAAGCAGTGGGCCGGCCGCGTCACCACGCAGCAGTTCCCGGCGCCGGACTTCGCGGGCCGCATCGGTCCGCAGCCGCCGACGGGTGGCGACGCGTCGGAAGGAAAGCTGTCGTTCAGCGACTTCCTCAACCTGTTCGTGCTGAACACGAAGTACGACGTCGGCATGGTGATCACCGCGCTGCGCTCGCGCGGCTTCTTCCAGAGCCTCGCCGAGCCGACGCTGATTGCCTACAACGGCCAGGAGGCGAGCTTCCTCGCCGGCGGCGAGATCCCCGTGCCGATCGTGCAGGGCGCGACGGGCACCGTGTCGGTGACCTACAAGGAGTTCGGCGTGCGCCTGACGTTCAGGCCCGACATCACCGGCGACGTGATCCGCATGAAGGTGCGCCCGGAGGTCAGCTCGCTCGACTTCGCCAATGGCGTCAGCCTCTCAGGGTTCCGGATTCCCGCGCTCACGACGCGGCGCGCCGAGACCGACGTCGAGCTGCGTGACGGGCAGTCGTTCGCCATCGGCGGCCTGCTCGACAACATCTCGCAGACCGATCGCGCCGCCATCCCCGTACTGGGCGATCTGCCGGTCATCGGTTACCTGTTCAAGAGCAAGGCCGAGCGCAAGGAGCGCACCGAGCTCGTGGTCATCATCACGCCGCACCTCGTGCAG
>Ga0070694_100000967_pt1 | contig 16314 bp, 6 predicted proteins | sample KBSK1251metaG_FD_65470 | JGI IMG/M metagenome (GOLD analysis project Ga0070694, IMG submission 65470) | Corn, switchgrass and miscanthus rhizosphere microbial communities from Kellogg Biological Station, Michigan, USA - KBS K1-25-1 metaG | ecosystem: Host-associated > Plants > Roots >... | reverse complement strand
CTTTTGATTTTTCTCTGAGGACAACCTATGCCTGAGTGGAAACAAGAGATCAGACGGCGGCTGGCGAGCTTGCAGCTTGCGCCGACACGCGAGGCGGCCATCGTCGAGGAACTCGCGCAGCACCTCGACGACTGTTATGTGAAGTGGCTGGCAAGTGGTGTGGCGCAAGCGGAAGCCGAGCGGCTGACGCGGGCGGAATTGAGTGGGAGTGAAATCTTGGCGCGCGAACTGCGACGGGTGGAGCAGCAAGTCGCGCCCGAACTCGTCGTGCTGGGAAACAATCGGAGGACAAATATGCTGGCAGACCTATGGCAAGACCTGCGCTACGGCGCGCGGGTGTTGATGAAGCAGAAAAGCATCACGGCGATTGCCGTACTTTCGCTGGCGCTGGGCATCGGCGCGAATACGGCGCTGTTCAGCATCGTGGATGCCATGTTGCTCAAGCAATTGCCGGTCAAAGAGCCGGAACGCCTCGTGTTGTTCCAAGCCGTTGCTCCCTCTGATTTCAGCGCTGGCGGCTACAGCGGCAACAACCCGCAAGACCCGGTGACGGGGCAAACGCGGATGACTTCGTTTGCGCAAGTGAGCTACCAACGCATGCGCGAACAAGGGCAACAACCATCAGGCGCGTTTTCCGACATCTTTGCCTTCAGTAATGTGGGTTTGAATGTGTCGGCGGATGGGCAAGCTGACAGGGCGAACGGACAGTTTGCGACGGGCAATTATTATCGGGGGCTGGGTGTGCAGCCGCTGTTGGGGCGCGAGTTGACGGATGAAGATGATCAACTCAGTGCTACGCCCGTGGCAGTGCTGAGTTACCGGTACTGGCAAAACCGCTTCAGCGGTGACGCGGGCGTTGTGGGCAAGCAGATCAATCTCAACAATCGCGCCTTCACCGTCATCGGTGTGACGCCGCCGGGCTTTGACGGCACAGGGCAAGTAGGCGACACACGCGACATCACAATCCCGCTTGCACTCGAAGCCGCGCTGAATGCCGACCCGAAAGATTCGCGGAACTACGGCGCGGGCTTATGGTGGTTGCGCGTGATGGGGCGGTTGCAGCCGGGCGCTAGCGTGCAGCAAGCGCAGGCGCAACTCGAAAACGTTTTCCAGCAATCGGTAATCGCCCATCGCACGGCGCGTAACACGCAAGCCCTGGCCGATGGCCGAAATGCGGTCAGCCCGTTAGACCCCAAACAATATCCGCGCCTGGTACTCGCTTCCGGCGCGCAGGGCGAAATGAATTTGCGCGAAAACTATGCGCCGTCGCTGTATTTGCTGCTCGGCGTCGTTGGCATGGTACTGCTGATTGCCTGCGCCAACGTAGCGAATTTGCTGCTCGCGCGCGCCGCCTCGCGGCAAAAGGAAATCGGTGTGCGCTTGGCGCTCGGCGCAAGTCGCGGGCGCTTGCTGCGGCAATTGCTGACCGAAAGCGTCTTGCTGGCGGCGGTAGGCGGCGCGTTGGGACTGGTCTTCGCGTTTTGGATCAAAGCCGGCCTGCTCGCGACCAACGATTGGGGCGGACAGGGGATGCGTGCGCTGGATCCGCGACTGGATTGGCGCGTGCTCGCGTTTACGTTGGCGCTGTCCTTATTGACGGGCATAGTCTTTGGGCTGGCTCCGGCGTGGCGCGCGACGCAGGTGGATTTGACGCCGACATTGAAAGACAGCGGGCGCGGTTCGAGCGCGGCGTCGCGTTCGTGGCTCAGTCGTGGGCTGGTCGTCGCGCAGGTCGCATTGTCCTTATTGCTGCTGATCGGCGCTGCCCTTTTCGTGCGCACGCTCGTGAATTTGCAGCGCGTTGATCCAGGCTTCAATACGAAAAACTTGTTGATCTTCAACATCGTGCCGGCTTTGTTGGGGTACAAAGACGAACGGCTCAAGACGCTTTGTGACCGCATGGCGGAAAAGCTGGAGGCTTTGCCCGGCGTATCCAAAGTGACATTCACCAGCACGCCGCTGCTGGCAGCGGATAAAAGTTCGCGTGGTTTCTATTTGCGCAGCGCCTTGACTGCCGCGCCTGATGCTAATGGCAACATCAAGCCAACGGACGGCACCCACGTCTTATATGGACGCGAAAACATGCTGGAAACGTTGGAAATCCCGCTACTGGCGGGACGTGCGTTCAATCCGCAGGATGACGAACGCGCCCCCAAAGTCGTAGTGGTCAACCAAACCTTCGCCCGTAAGTTTTTCCCCAACGAATCTCCGCTTGGCAAACGTTTCACCTTCGATGCGAAAAAGCCGGATGAGTTTGAAATCATCGGCCTCGTCAAAGACGCCAAATACGCCAAGCAACGCGATGACGTTCCCCCTACGACGTACCTGCCATGGCGACAACATCCAAATACCATGCGCTCTGGCACGGTCGAAATGCGTATCGCCGGAGACCCACAGTCCACCATCACCGCCGTGCGTCAGGCGATGCATGAAGTAGACGCGAACCTGCCGCTCACCAATGTCAAAACGCAAGTCGAGCAAGCCGATGAAACGCTGCGGATGGAACGGTTGTTTGCCAAGCTCGTCACCCTGTTCGGCTTGCTCGCGCAACTACTCGCGTCCATCGGATTGTTCGGCGTACTGGCCTACGCCGTCGCGCAACGCACGCAGGAAATCGGCATTCGCATGGCGCTTGGTGCTTCGCGATCCGACGTGCTGAAAATGGTCGTGCGGCAAGGCATGACACTGGCGGTGATTGGCGTCGTGCTGGGGCTGGTCGGCACATACGTGCTGACGCGCTATCTGGAAAGCTGGATGAGCCTGTCGAAGATGCTATACGGCATCAAGCCGAATGACCCGCTGACTTATGGTGTGACGGCGGTGCTGCTGACCGTCGTCGCGCTGATTGCCTGCTACCTGCCGGCGCGGCGCGCGACGCAGGTTGATCCGCTGGTCGCGCTACGCGTCGAGTGAACATCCGCGAACAATTCAACCATGCTTGACTGGAAACCAGAAATCAGACGGCGGCTGACGAGCTTGAGGCTGGCACCGACGCGCGAGGCCGCCATTGTCGAGGAACTCGCGCAGCACCTGGATGACTGCTATGCGGAACTGCTGGCAGGCGGCGCGCCGCCTGCGGAAGCGTATCGGCGAACGCTGGTGGAATTGAGTGGGAGCGAAATCTTGGCGCGCGGACTGCGGCGCGTGGAGCGGCAAGTCCCTCAAGAACCCATCCTGCACGGAAACAATCGGAGGACAAATATGATCGTAGACCTATGGCAAGACCTGCGCTACGGCGCGCGAATGTTGATAAAGCAACCCGGTTTCACTTTGATCGCCGTCCTCACGCTAGCGTTGGGCATCGGCGCGAACACGGCGATCTTCAGCGTGGTTTATACCGTACTGCTCCGCCCGTTGCCTTTCCCTGAGCCGGAGCGGTTGGTCGTTCTGGCGACGGGTCCGGCGGGACAAACGGTCAAGTATCGCGGGGGCGTCGCGTATCCAGATTACGTTGACTGGCGTACACGAGCGCAATCGTTCGAGGATACGGCCTGTTTTCTCAATACGAACTTCAATCTGATCGGTGTGGAGCCGCCGGTCGCAGTGCCGGGCCGGCGCGTGAACTGGAATCTCTTCCCAATGCTCGGCGTCAAACCGCAACTCGGACGGCTCTTTGCCGAGGCTGATGACAAAGCGGGCGCGGTGCCGACGGCGCTCATCAGTCACGGCCTGTGGCGCGAGAAATTCGGTGGCGATCCGGCGGTCATCGGCAAAACGATCAGCTTGGACGGCAACCAGTTTGAAGTGATCGGTGTGTTGCCGCCCGGTTTTGAGCTACTCCGCCGCGACGACATCTTCGTGCCGCTCGGGCTCTGGTTCACTCCTGACAACAACCTGCTCAAACGGAGTAATCAGTTTCCGCTCTACGTGCTGGGCCGCTTGAAGCGCGGCGTCACTGCGGAACAGGCGCGCGCGGAACTAGCGGCGGTGGCCGCCCAACTGGAGCGCGAATACCCAACGACCAACAGTAAGCGGAGCGCGACGGCAGAAAGACTGGCCGATTGGCAAGTGGAAAATGTGCGCCCGGTTTTACTCCTCTTGTTGGGCGCAGTCGGGTGCGTGCTGCTGATCGCCTGTATGAACGTGGCGAATCTGATGTTGGTGCGCGCGGCGGGACGCGAGCGCGAGTTGGCCGTCCGGCTGGCGCTGGGCGCTGGGCGCTGGCGCATCGTCCGTCAATTGCTCACCGAAAGTCTGTTGATTGCGGCGCTGGGCGGGGCCGCTGGCTTGCTGCTCGGAGCGTGGGGGATCAGCAGTCTAACCGCGCTGGTGCCGAGCGAATTCCTGCCACTCGATCAGGTGCGGCTCAACCAAAACGTGCTCTTGTTCACGCTCATTGTCTCGGTGGTGACCGGCTTGCTGTTTGGACTGTTGCCCGCGCTCCACGCCGCGCGCACCAATCTAAATGCGGCGTTGAAAGAAGGCGGGCGCTCGACGGCCGGTGCGGCCTGGGAGCGCGCGCGCAAAGGCTTGCTCGTAGCCGAAGTCGGCTTGGCGCTGGTGCTGTTGGTGGGCGCGGGGCTGATGCTGCGCACCTTGCATCAATTGACGCGCGTGGAGCTCGGTTTCAACGCAGAGAACTTGTTGACGGTGCAATTCGGCTTGCCGGGCAGGGCCTACAACATGGAGCGGCGTCTCGCGTTTTTCCGGGACTGCCGCGCGCGCATTGAAGCGCTGCCGGGTGTGCGTTCAGCAGCCTTCGTTATGTCGCTGCCGATTCTTGGGGCGAACTGGGGCGCACCCTTCACTCTAGCTGACAAACCCGTGCCGCCGCCTGGACAGTTGCCTTATGCAGCCTTCATTCCGATAAGTGCGAATTACTTCGAGGCGATGGGCATACGGTTGCTCGCAGGCCGTGCCTTTAGTGAGGCCGAGATGAACGACACGCCGCCCGTCGCGGTGATCAATGAGTTGTTGGCGCGCAACTTGTGGCCGGGTGAAAACCCGATCGGGAAACGCCTGAGACAAGGCGGTGCCGAAAGCCAAGCGGCCTGGCGTGAAGTGGTCGGCGTGGTGGCCGACGTGAAGCTGAACGGCGTAGTGCTGGATGGGCCGTTACAGGTCTTCTTGCCGCTCGCGCAGCGCAACAGCTCAAACGTAGGCCTGGTCGTGCGCACCACCGGCGACCCGCTCGCGGCAGCTCCGGCGGTCGAGCGGATGATCCATGCGCTTGATAAAGACCTGCCGGTTAAAAGCCGCTCGATAGATCAAATCCTGGGAAATGCGATCGCGCGGCAACGGCTGACGCTGACGCTGCTCTCTGGCTTGGCCCTGCTGGCCCTGCTCCTTGCGGGCGTCGGCATCTACGGTGTGATGTCTTATGCAGTGACGCAGCGCACGCACGAACTGGGCATTCGGCTGGCCCTGGGCGCGCAGACTTCGGACGTGCTGCGCTTGGTGGTCGGGCAGGGCATGCGGCTCACCTGTGCGGGCGTTGCCATCGGTCTTGCCGTCGCGCTGACGCTGGCCAAACTGCTCACCGGCTTTTCCGCGTTGCTCTTTAACGTGAAGGCGACTGATCCGGCGACCTTCTCGTTGATTGCGTTACTGCTGCTGCTGGTCGCGCTGTTGGCCTGCTACATTCCGGCGCGGCGGGCGACGAAGGTAGATCCGATGATCGCGCTGCGGTGTGAATGAACGGTTTTCAGTTTTTAGTTTTCGGTTTTTAGTTTTCGGTTTTCAGTTGGAGCCTGGCACTTGAGCTCTGCGCTCAAAACTAAAAACTGAAAACTGGAAACTGAGCGAAGCGACTATGCCTGAGTGGAAGAAGGAAATTCGGCAGCGGCTGGCCGGCTTGCAGCTTGCGCCGACGCGCGAGGCGGCCATCATCGAGGAACTCGCCGCCCACCTGGACGATCGCTATGCGGAGTTGCTTTCAAGCGGCGCGACTGAAACGGAAGCCGAACGCCGGGTGCTCGAGGAAGTTCGTGAGCGTGGATTACTGGCGCGTGAGCTCAAGCGCGTGGAGCGGCAAAGCCAACCAGAACCCATCGTGATGGGAACCAATCGGAGGACTAATATGATCGCAGACCTGTGGCAAGACCTGTTGTTTGGCGCACGCATGCTAATGAAGCAGCCCGGCTTCACGTTCATCGCGGTGCTGACACTGGCCTTAGGAATTGGCGCCAATACGGCGATCTTTTCTGTGGTCAATGCGGTCTTACTGCGACCGCTGCCCTTTACGCAGTCTGAGCGCCTGGTCATGGTTTGGGAAAAGGTGCGGCTTCCTAATTACCAGAATGAACGGAACGCCCCAGCTCCGGGGAACTTCACCGACTGGCGCAAAGGGAGTTCCACTTTTCAGGGGATGGCGGCCATGAGCTCTCGCAACTTCAACCTCACTGGCGCCGGAGAGCCGCTGCGCATACTCGGCGCAGCAGTCTCCGCGAGCCTCTTTCCTGTCTTGCAGACCGAGCCGAAGTTGGGCCGCGTTTTCACTGACGCCGAAGATCGCCCCGGCGCGGCGCGCGTGGTCGTGCTAAGCCAGGGACTTTGGATCAGCGGCTTTGGCGCAGATCCGCAAATCTCCGGCAAGACCATCCGGCTGGACAGCGAAAGTTATACGGTGCTCGGTGTGATGCCCGCAGCCTTTCGTTTTCCAGATGCGGAGACGCAGCTTTGGGTGCCGCTGGCTTTGACTCCGGCTGAGATGGCCAATCACGGCAGCCACAATCTTCAAGTCGTAGCCAGGCTGAAAGACGGCGTCTCGCTTGGACAAGCGCAAGCCGAAATGCAAACCATCGCCGATGCGTTGACCGCGCAATATCCGAGCACCAATACCGGGGTCGGCGTCAATCTGGTTCCGCTGCACGAACAGGTGGTCGGCGATGTCCGGCTGGCGCTCTTGGCGTTGCTGGCCGCGACTGGCTTCATTCTTCTGATCGTGTGTGCGAATGTGGCCAACCTGCTGCTGGCGCGGGCGACGGCGCGTCAGCGGGAACTGGCGATTCGTTTGGCGCTGGGGGCTGGACGAGCGAGGATCGTGCGCCAGCTTCTCACCGAGAGCGTCTTGCTGGCGCTCATCGGCGGCGTGCTTGCGCTCGCGCTCGCTTATGCAGGAGTGGAAGTGTTGCGGTTGTTGAGCCCGCCTGATCTGCCCCGCGTTGAGGAGATCGGCGTAAATGGTTTGGTGCTGGTCTTCAGCTTAGGCCTCTCTGCCTTGACCGGCATCGTCTTCGGCCTCGCTCCCGCGCTCCAAGCCTCTCGACACGAGATGCAAAGTTTTCTGAAGGAGGGCGCGCGCGAATCTGCTCCGGGTTCGCGCGTGCGCCACTTGCTCGTCGCCGCAGAGATCGCGCTGGGTGTGATCGTGCTCATCGGCGCTGGCTTATTGCTGCGGAGCTTCGTGCGCCTCAACGAGGTGCGGTTGGGATTCCAACCCGAAAATGTTTTGACCCAGCGGGTGACTCTACGTGGAGGGAATTATGCGACAGCGGTACAACGCGGGGCCTTTTATCAACGGGCCGTCGAGCGCATCGAGTCACTGCCCGGAGTCAAATCCGCCGCAGCGATTAGTTATCTCCCGCTGATCAATGCGCGCAACCGAACGGGGTTCACGATCGAAGGCCGCGCCCCGCTCGCGCCCGGTCAGGTGCCTCTCTCCGCCTTTCGCACCGTCACGCCGGGATATTTTCAAACGATGCAGATCGGTTTGCGCAAAGGGAGAGATTTTTCCTGGCAAGACACACCAGAAGCCGCGCCAGTCATGATCATCAATCAAGTGACGGCAAATACCTACTGGCCGCAGGAGGACGCGCTCGGCAAACGGATCAAATTGGGCGCGCCGGATTCGCCAGTGCCGTGGCTGACTGTAGTCGGGATCATTGAAGATGTCCGCGAATTCGATCCGCTCACGGCGCCGCTACCGACCCTGTATTTCCCGGCGCTCCAGCACCAGGCCGCAGCGCAGGATTGGGTCGTGCGCACCGCGCAAGATCCACTGTCACTGGCGGCGGCGGCACGCAGCGCAATCTGGGAAATTGACCAAGACCTGCCGGTCTCGCGCGTGCAGAGCATGGCCAGCGTGCGCCGTGCCGCCACCGCGACGCAGCAGTTCAACCTCGTCCTCATGGGGCTTTTCGCATGCCTGGCTCTAGCCCTGGCTGTGACGGGTGTCTATGGCGTGACGGCTTATTCAGTCGCGCAGCGCACGCGCGAGATCGGTGTGCGGATGGCGTTGGGGGCGCAGGCGGCGGACGTGCTCAGGCTTGTGCTGGCGCAAAGTCTGAAGGTGATCGTCAGCGGCGTCGTCAGCGGCGTGATCGCTGCGCTTCTCCTCACGCGCTTGATGACTAATTTGTTGTTTAGTGTCAGCCCATCTGATCCCGTGACGTTTGCGACCATCTCGCTGCTGCTGATCGGAGTGGCGCTGTTGGCTTGCTGGATTCCAGCGCGGCGGGCGACGAAGGTGGATCCGATGATCGCGCTGCGTTATGAATGAACGAGCCGTCAGCCATCGGCCAAAAGCTGAAAGCTATTTTTATGCCTGACTGGAAACCAGAGATCAAACGACGGCTGACGAAATTGCAGCTTGAACCGGCGCGCGAAGCCGCCATCGTTGAGGAACTCTCACAGCACCTGGATGATTACTATCGAGAATTGCTTTCAGGTGGCGCGACTGAAGTGGAGGCCGCGCGCCGGGCGCTGGCCGAGTTGAGTGAGAGTGACATCTTGGCGCGAGAACTGCGGCGTGTGGAGCGACAGGTCGCGCCGGAACCTATCGTATTGGGAACCAATCGGAGGAGTCATATGATCGCCGACCTGTGGCAAGACTTGCGCTATGGCGCGCGGATGTTGGTGAAGCAGCCCGGCTTCACCTTGATCGCGGTGATGATGCTCAGCTTAGGTATTGGAGCAAATACCGCTATCTTCAGCTTGATTGATGCAGTGCTGCTCAAAACGCTGCCGGTCAAAGAGCCGGAGCAGCTTGTTATCCTGGGTCACACCTCAGGCATGGGGAGAAATACGTTTTCCTATCCGATGTATCAAGACCTGCGGAATCGTAATCAGGTCTTCGCTGAAATCTTTGCCTACCAGGGAGTGACGCTCAATTTCAGCGAGGGCGATCAAACAGAGCGTGTTTCCGGCCAACTGGTCTCGGGGAATTTCTTTGAGGGCTTGGGCGTGACGCCGCTTCTGGGCCGTGGTTTTTCCGACGCGGATGACCAGGTGCCGGGCGCTCATCCGGTGGCCATGCTCGGCTACAATTTCTGGACTCGCAGATTGGGGAGCGACCCAACGTTGGTCGGGAAGACGATCCGCCTGAATGGCTATCCCTTCACGGTGATCGGCATTTTGCCGCCCGGTTTCTTTGGCGTCGAAGTCGGCGCTTCACCCGAAGTTTGGGTGCCGCGGATGATGCAGCCGCAATTATCCGCCGGGAATGATCGGCTGCGCATGCGGAATAATTTCGGGGTCAGAATCATGGCGCGCCTCAAACCTGCCGTAAGCGCCGAGCAAGCTCAGGCCGCCACCGACCTGCTCAGCCAACAGATCAACAATGAAGCGCCAGGACTCAGCCCACCCTTACGCAATTTTCTTTTGAAGCAACGCATCGAATTGCAAGGAGCCAGCAAAGGGTTGTCGGCTCTGCGGAGCCAGTTTAAGCAGCCATTACTGGTGCTCATGGGCATGGTCGGGCTGGTGCTGCTGATCGCCTGCGCCAATGTCGCCAATCTCCTCCTGGCACGCGCCGCCGCGCGGGAGAAAGAGATCGCGGTGCGTTTGGCTTTGGGCGCGAGCCGGTTCCGTTTAGTTCGTCAATTGCTCACCGAAGGCATGCTCCTCTCTTTAGGCGGCGCTGTGCTCGGTCTGCTCTTCGCTTTTTGGGCGACTGATCTATTGGTCAAGCTGGTGGCCCAGTCCCGCTTCACGCTGGAGATCCATCCTGATTTCAGCGTGCTCGGTTTCACTCTGGGCGTTGCGGTCTTGACTGGAATTCTGTTCGGGTTGGCCCCGGCCATCCAGGCTACGCGACCCGATTTGACCTCAGCGCTTAAAAATGAAGCCTCGGCTTTAGCAAGCGGGGGCAGCCGTTTTGAACTGCGCAAAATATTGGTTATTGCACAAGTCGCGTTTTCGATGTGGTTGCTCGTTGGTGCGGGGCTGTTTGTGCGCACACTGCAAAATCTGAAGAGCATAGATTTGGGTTTTCGCGCCGACCAAGTGTTGTTGTTCTCCGTCCATCCCGGCCTCAACGGTTACCAACCGGAGCAGGCGAGAAACTTCTATGCGCAACTGTTTGAGCAGATCAAAGCTGTGCCTGGGGTGCAACGGGTGAGCCTGGCAGACATGCCGCTGCTGGGCGGCGCTTGGGTTGATGGCGTCTTGGTCGAAGGAGCTCAACCGGGGCAAGACATGAGCACGACGGCGAAAAGAGTCGGCCCGAATTTTTTCGAGACCATGGGCATCTCGCTCCTCGCGGGTCGTGATTTCAGCGCTCAAGATGGACCTGCCGCCCCCCAAGTTGCGATCATCAACGAAACTCTCGCCCGCGCTTTTTGGGGGCGTGAGAATCCCATCGGACGGCGGATTGGAGTCGGGAGCAAGCAGCCGGATCGTGAAATTATCGGGATCATCAAAGACACCAAGTATCGGGACATAAAAGAACCGATCCAACGCACGATTTACGTTCCTTTCGCCCAGACGGAGACCATGGGTGTCGAAGGCACAGTGCATGTCCGAACGGCAGGCGATGCCGCCAACCTCATGGCCGCTATTCGTCACGAAGTGCAAGCTCTGGATAAGAACCTACCGGTTTACAACGTCCGAACTTTCACCGATCTGGTCGCCGAATCCATGTCACAAGAGCGCGTCATTGCCACGCTCGCCGGTTTCTTTGGGTTGCTCGCTTTGCTGCTTGCCTCACTTGGTTTGTATGGCGTGATGGCTTATGCCGTGGCGCGACGGACGCGTGAAATCGGCATCCGCGTAGCGTTGGGTGCGCAGGACAGTGATGTGATTGGGCTGGTGCTGCGGCAAGGGATGACACTGGTGGGGATCGGGATCGTGATTGGCCTGGCCGGTGCGTGGGCGCTCACCCGCGTGCTGACGACACTACTTTACGAGGTCAAACCGACCGACCCGTTGACCTTCCTGGGAGTGCCGGTCTTGCTGATCGTGGTGGCCATCTTGGCCTGCTGGCTGCCTGCGCGCCACGCAGCCCAAATAGACCCGATCACGGCCTTGCACTGCGAGTGAAGGGCTAAGTGAAGCCTGGCAAGCAAGTCAATTATGGTTGAAGTAATGAGGTGATTAGCGTGATCGTTTGGCTCGCTTCGTACCCACGTTCGGGTAACACCTTCCTGCGCATCGTTCTGCACCATCTGTATGGCGTGCCGACGTACAGCATTTATCAGGATGACGACCCGGTCGCGCAACGCGTTGGCCCGGCCCTGGTCGGATATTGCCCGAAGCCCGCTGATCGCGCGTTGATGAGGGACAGCACGGAGGTGTTTTTTACCAAGTCCCACAAACGCCACAAAGGCGATAGCTACCGGGCGATCTATCTTGTCCGAGATGGCCGTGATGCCGTCGTCTCGCACGCACGCCTGCGAGCCTCGCAGCAGCCTTCGGCTGGCAGCGACCACCAGACGATGTTCGAGACTTTCCTGCGCGAGGAAATCACTCGCCCGTATATTGACGGCCAACCCAGCTCCGGTACGTGGGGCGGCAATGTGCTGAGTTGGCTGGGCGCGGCTAACGTGCCACTCGCGCTACTCAAGTATGAGGACTTAATCGCAGACCCGCGTGGGAGCGTCATGCGCGCCGTCGCGGCGCTGCTGCCAGAACTGGTCCCAAGTGCAGATGCCGGCATTCCTTCGTTTCACGCTCTGCACCGCCTTGATCCGTCATTCTTCCGACGCGGTACGGCACAGGCCTACAGGGACGAACTGCCCAATGATTTGCACGAACTGTTTTGGGCTCAACCTGAGAACGCAACTGCCATGCGGCTGTTGGGCTATGAAGAATGAAGGTCACTTGGTCAGTTGGCGCTGGCCAGTGGCAACGCACCACGCACCACGGACAAAAGACAACCTATGCCTGACTGGAAGCAAGAAATCAGACGGCGGTTGGCGAACTTGCAGCTAGCGCCAGTCCGCGAAGCCGCCATCGTCGAGGAATTGGCGCAACACCTCGAAGACTACTACGCGGAGTTGTTGGCCAGCGGCGCGACCGAAGCGGAAGCCGCGCGCCGGACGCTGGCGGAAGTTCGTGAGAGTGAATTATTGGCGCGGGAACTGCGGCGTGTGGGGCGACCAGTTCACCCTGAGCCTGTAGTTTTAGGAGCAAGGAGAAGAAATCTTATGACCGACCTCTGGCAAGACCTACGTTATGGCATCCGCACCATGCGGAAGCAGCCCGGTTTTACGGCCGTCGCCGTGCTCACGCTGGCGCTCGGCATCGGCCCGATTACGGCGATTTTCACGGTCGCGCACGCGGTGTTATTCAAACCGCTCCCCTTTCCAGAATCGGAGCGACTGGTCAGGATTTCAAAGCACACCCCGGAATCGCAGGGCGCGGCCTCGATGCCGGACTTCCTGGATTGGCGCAGCCAGAATCAGGTCTGCGAGCAGATGGGCCTTTACAGCATCTATAGCGTCTTCAATCTCCTCGGCGAAGGCGAGCCGGTGGCGATCCAGGGGTCCTCCGTCTCCGCCGGTCTCTTGGCCGCGCTCGGAGTCAAGCCGCTCTTAGGGCGATGGTTTTTGCCAGACGAAGATCGGCCGGGGGCGAGCCGGATGGTCGTGCTGCATCATCAACTCTGGCAGCAGCGTTTCAATGGTGATCCGAAAATCATTGACCGACAGATCATCTTCGATGGGCAGCCCTATACCGTCATTGGTGTCATGCCGCCGGGCTTTGAGTTTCCGATCCTTCCGACCGGGACGCGGCTCTGGGCCAACTCGACGATTGATCCCAACGATCCGAGCGCCTCGCGCCGGAACAATACTCTGAATGTCATCGTGGCGCGCCTCAAGCCCGGTGTCTCGTTTGAGCAGGCGCAAGCCAATTTGCAGGTTGTCATTCAACCCCAGTACACAACTCCGGTGCGGGTCAGTTTGATGCCGCTGCGCGATCAGGTGGTAGGCGACACGCGGACGCCGCTGCTCATCTTGCTGGGCGCGATTGCGTTCGTCTTGTTGATTGCCTGCGCGAATGTCGCCAATCTGTTGCTCGTTCGCGCGGCGGCGAGACACAAAGAGATTGCCGTGCGCACCGCGCTCGGCGCCAGCCGGTCGCGTCTCTTCCGGCAATTGCTCACCGAGAGTTTACTCTTGACAGTCATCGGCGGCGCACTCGGTTTGCTGCTCGCCAGCCTGAGCTTGAGCCTGCTCCTCAGCTTCAGCCCGATCACCATCCCGCGTCTAGCGGAAGTGCACATTGATGGCCGCGTGCTTGGCTTTCTGTCGCTGATCGTGGTCCTCACCGGGACGCTCTTCGGCACGCTCTCGGTTTTTCGGCTTTCAGAGCGGGATGTGCGGGAAGCGCTCAAAGAGGGAACTGGCCGTGCTACTTCCGGGCTCGCGCGACAACGCTTGCGCAGCGCCCTGGTGGTGGCGGAGATCGCGCTCTCGCTCGTCTTGCTCCTCGGCACCGGCCTGCTGCTCAGAAGCTTTCTCAAACTTCAAGCCATTGATCCGGGCTTCAAACCTGAGGGCGTGTTGTGCCTCAATGTGACGCTCCCGCAAGCTCGGTATCGTGAAAGAAATCAACGGACCGCTTTTATCCAACAAGCGACCGAACAGTTGGAGACTTTGCCGCAGGCGCGCGTGGTTGCTTCCGCCGCCTTCAATCGTTGGACCATGGGTTCAGCCTCTCGCCGGTTTGCAATTCAGGGGCTGCCTTCGCCAGAGGCTAACCAAGGGCCGCAGGCTTTCTATACTTCGGTCAGCCCGGAATACTTTCGCGCTTTCGGTATTCCCGTCATCGCCGGGCGGCCATTCCTTGCGCAAGATGATCTGCAGTCGCCCGGCGTCGCCATCGTCAATCAAACATTCGCGCGGCGTTTCTTTCCGAGCGAGGAAGCGCTCGGCAAGCGCATTCGATTTATCAGCCCGCGCGATCCGCAGCCGCCTTGGCTGGAGATTGTCGGTGTGGTCGGCGATATCAAGGAAGGCAGTTTGAATGGAGAGGTGCAGCCGGAGATTCAAGTGCCATTGGCCCAGAACCCATCACCTTTCATGACCTTTTTCGTGCGCACTGACGCCAACCCGCTCAGTTTGGCCAACGCCGCCAAGAGCGCCATTCAAGCTGTAGATAAAGACCAACCCATCGCCTGGATTACGACGCTCGATCAAGTCCTCGCCAATTCGATCGCAGATCGTCGCGGGATGATGTTCCTGCTGGGCGTGTTTGCCGCCGTCGCTTTGGTGTTGGCCGCAGTCGGCATTTACGGCGTCATTTCGCACACGGTCTCTCAGCGGACGCATGAGATCGGCATCCGCATGGCCTTGGGCGCGCAAGCCGGGGATGTGCTCAAGCTGGTCGTGCGCCAAGGACTGGTATTGACGCTCATCGGCGAACTGATGGGCCTGGCCGGGGCGCTCGCCTTGACCCGCGTGATGGAAGATCTATTGTTTGCAGTCAGCCCTACGGATCTAGTGACCTTTGTCAGTGTGCCGCTACTGCTGGCCGGAGTGGCGCTGCTGGCATGTTATCTCCCCGCGCGGCGAGCCACGCGCGTGGATCCGATGGTGGCGCTGCGGTGCGAATAAAGAAAATCAAAAGGCAAAAGGCAAAGATCAAAAGTCAAAAATAAGAAAAAGAAAGTGCCGCCCTTTTGCCCTTTGCCTTTTCACTTTTGCCTTTTGATTTTTCTCTGAGAACAACCCATGGCTGAGTGGAAACAAGAGATCAGACAGCGGCTCGCAAACTTACAGCTTGCACCAACGCGCGAGGCCGCCATCGTTGAAGAACTCGCGCAGCACTTGGCCGACTGCTATGCGGAATTGCTCTCAAGCGGCGTGCCGGAAGCGGAAGCGTATCGCCGAACGCTGCTGGAATTGAGTGAGAGTGAGTTGTTGACACGCGAACTGCGCCGGTGCGAGCGGCAAATCACGGCGGAACCGATCGTGCTGGGAACCAATCGGAGGACCAATATGATTGCAGATTTACAACAAGACTTGCGCTTCGGCGCGCGCATGTTGATGAAGCAGCCCGGCTTCACGTTAATCGCTGTGCTGACCTTGGCTCTGGGCATTGGCGCGAACACGGCCATCTTCACGGTAGTCAATGCGCTGCTCCTGCGCCCATTGCCTTACCCGGAAGCAGAGCGGATGGTGGTCGTCGCTACGACGATGCGGCGCGAGAGAGTTGAGGTGCGCAGTACCTCTTACCCTGACTTTGTTGCCTGGCGCGATCAGAATACGGCCTTCGAGCAAATCGCGGCCCACAGTTCGCACTCATTCAGTCTGTTGGGTGGCACTGAGCCGGAGCGCGTGAACGGTGAATTGGTCTCGGCCAATTACTTTTCTTTGCTTGGGGTGCAAGCTGGGCGTGGTCGTACGTTTCTGCCGGAGGAAGACCGCACGCCGGACACGCACCGGGTTGCTGTCGTGAGTCAGAGCCTATGGCAGCGCCGTTTTGGCGGAAGCCCGGCCTTGGTCGGCCAGACAATTCAACTGAGCGATGGGCCTTACACAGTGGTTGGAATCATGCCCGAAGGATTTCGCGGCATTTCGGATGATGCAGAGCTGTGGCTGCCGATGATGATGAACTCAGCCGCCCGGCCGGGGCAAGGCCTGCAGCAGCGCAATCAACGCTGGCTTTCGACCATTGCGCGTCTCAAACCGAGCGTCAGTGTGCCGCAGGCGCAGGCGGAGATGGACGCGATTGCGCGCGGCCTGGAGCGAACTTATCCCAACACGAATGCCAATCGCGGCGCGCTCGTGACTCTGTTGCACGAACAGTTGTTCGGGAATATGCGACTGATGCTGTGGACCCTGTTGGGGGCTGTTGGATGCGTGTTGCTCGTCGGATGCGCCAACGTCGCGAACCTGCTCTTGCAACGCGCCGCGATGCGACAAAAAGAGACGGCCATTCGGCTGGCGCTGGGTGCGACGCCCGCACGATTGATGCGGCAATTGCTGACGGAAAGCCTGTTGTTGGCTCTCGCCGGTGGCGGATTGGGAATCTTGCTTGCCTTTTGGAGCGCAGATTTTCTCCTCGCACTCAGTCCGATCTCTTTTCCCAGTTTTGTCAAACTCACGCTAGATGCGCGGGTGCTCGGCTTCAGCTTATTGATCTCGGTATTGACCGGCGTGTTGTTCGGTTTGGCTCCCGCGCTGCAAGCTGTCCAACCCGCCTTGAATG
>Ga0070694_100000966_pt1 | contig 16318 bp, 17 predicted proteins | sample KBSK1251metaG_FD_65470 | JGI IMG/M metagenome (GOLD analysis project Ga0070694, IMG submission 65470) | Corn, switchgrass and miscanthus rhizosphere microbial communities from Kellogg Biological Station, Michigan, USA - KBS K1-25-1 metaG | ecosystem: Host-associated > Plants > Roots >... | reverse complement strand
ACTCGGATCTCAACGTGTCTGCGCCGCGACGCGTGATCGTACGAGGCGCTGATGTGACCGGGCTCAACCTGGTCCTCGCTCCGATGGCATCAATCACGGGACGAATCGTCTTCGAAACTGATCAAAAATTGAACTGTGGACGCCGCCGGGATAATGCGACGCGCGAGACGATGATCCTGGTACGTCGCGAGCGAATGGAGGAAAAGGCGCCCAGCCAACGATCCGGGGTCGAGCGAGATGAATACATTGACTCGGCCTTCTTCCAAACGTCACTGGAACAAGTCCCCGGCGAAAAAGGCGAGATCAATTTGCGCAATCTTGTGCCGGGCACTTATCGCTTCGAGGTGCGTTTGCCCGGAGCGGGCTGGTTTACGCGAGAGGTAACCCTCGATCAGCCGGATCAAAAAGGAACTGTTAACCGGGCCGCCGTGCCGAATATTGCCAGGAACGGAATTGCCGTAAAGTCAGGCGACAAGGCCCCATCCGTCACCATCACGATTACCGAAGGTGGCGCCGGATTTCGTGGCCGAGTCGTGACCGGCGAAGGCCAAAACTTACCGCCTGGTTTGAAAATCTATCTGGTCCCGGTTGAGCGCGAGCACGTCGAAAACGTTCTGCGGTTTTTCGAAGGAGGGATTGCCGCCGACCGCACCTTCGCGATTGGAAATATTGCCCCCGGCCGCTACTGGATCATCGCCCAACCTGGCGAGGCGCTGGATGCAAACACGATGAAATCGATCAGGAGCGATGGCGCGCTGCGCGCGAAAGTGCTGCGCGACGCCGAAGCCTTGAAGCAAGAGATGTCCTTCAAACCGTGCGAGCGAACGGTCGACTACGAGCTGCCCTTCTCGCCATAAATACGTCTACACCAGAGGTCCGCTTCCAGAGCGGCATCTATTCGATTCCACCTGACATCAAAAATCGCCTCCAGAAACTTAACGACCCGCGACATTCGTAATACAACTGCCGCGGGCGCCCCGAACTGCCACGGCGAACTCTTTGTGGTAGATTTGTTATTGCCTCTGATTTACTTGTGATTCAGATTACCGGATCGCTAAACGAAAAACGGGAGTCAACGTGAAACGGACACTTTTAATTCTGGCGCTTACTTTTTCCCTGGTATCTCCGATCTTTGCGCGGCCGAGCGCGATTGAATTGCAGTCACGGCTGCGGCTGGCGCAGGGCGCGGCCCCGGCCAAAACCACTGTGGCCAAACCGGCCTCTGACATTCAAGGAAAGGTTCTGGCCAACGGGCTGGAAATAATCGTGCTCGAAGATCATTCGGTGCCGATCGTGACCATTGAATTGGCAGTGCGTAACGGCTCGTTTACCGAACCGCCCGAATTGAACGGGCTCTCGCACTTGTACGAACACATGTTCTTCAAAGCGAATCGCGCCGTCGCCAACGCTGAAGCCTATCTGCAAAAAATCGGCCAGCTCGGCATTGCTTACAATGGTGAAACGCGCGAAGAAGTTGTCGAATACTATTTCACGACCACCAGCCCGAATTTGCGTTCGGCAATGAATTTCATGCGTGACGCAACTCGGTTTCCTCTGTTTGACGAGAAAGAGTTCGAGCGTGAGCGTCAGGTTGTGATCGGTGAAATCGATCGCAACGAATCTGAGCCGGGCTATTACCTCAACAAGGAAATGAACGACCGTCTCTACTATAAGTTTCCCAGCCGGAAACAACCGCTCGGCAACCGGCAGACAGTTTCAACGGCGACGACGGCGATGATGCGTCTGATCCAGGGCCGCTATTACGTGCCGAATAATTCCGCGCTGGTGATCACCGGCGATGTAAAGGCAACTGACGTCTATCAGATGGCCCAGGAATTTTTCGGTGATTGGGCCCGGCGCGAGAAAGATCCCTTCGTCGAATTTCCTATGGTCGATCATCCGCCGCTGCAAAACAGCGCCGGCAGCATCATCAAACAGCCGGTCACCAATGTTCTGATCGAGATTGGCTGGCAGGGTCCATCGATCGGGAAAGACGACGCGGCGACTTATGCTGCCGACACTTTTTCTTTCATCATGCAGCAAGCCGATTCGCGTTTTCAGCGAAACCTGGTTGACACCGGGCTGGTAAATGGCGTCGGCATCGGTTACTACACGCAACGCAACGTTGGGCCAATCAACGTGGTTTTCCAGACCACGCCCGATAAGGCCAAGGCCGCGTTGAAAGCGGTCTACAACGAAATCGCGCACTTCAACGACAAGGACTATTACACCGATGAACAGCTCGAGAGCGCCAAGGCCCTGCTTGAAGCTGACGATCTCTATTCGCGCGAAAAATTCGACGAGTATGCGAAGACCCTTGGATTCTGGTGGTCGTCAACCGGGATTGATTATTTCCGCGGCTATCTCGGCAACCTGCGACGTACTTCGCGCGCAGACATCAGCCGTTATGTCTCGACCTACATTCAGGGAAAGCCGCACGTCAGCCTGGCTTTGATATCTGAACAGGCTCAACAACAGGCGAAGTTGACGCCGGAAGACTTGATCGGACAGTGATGCGTCTCAGAGGCCCCGGACGTTAGCAGGGGCTTGGTTTTTGCAGAGGCCCTCCCTGACGGTCGGGCTTCTGACATGAGTTGATAAGGATTATGAAAACGGAAAAATATCCAATGACGAATAGTAAACGGCGCTCAATGCTTACGGCCGGCGGCCTCCTGTCGATTTTTGCTTGCTTACTGCTTTTGCTGAACGTCGCGACAGCCCAGACGCCGGCGCCGGCGCCGCAAACTGGACCACAGGATTATCAAAGTGTGATTGCGCGCCAGGCTGCGCAGGTGACTGAGTATGATGTGAACGGATTAAAAGTCCTGGTCAAGCGCCGCGAAGGCAGCCAGACGGTCGCGATCCAACTTTACATCCGTGGCGGCGCGGGCAATATCACTACGGCCAACGCCGGCGTCGAAGCTTTCATGCTCAATGTGGCCAGCGAGGCCAGCACCGGCTTCCCGCGCGATCGCATGCGCAAGGAACTGGCGCGCATGGGCACAGTCCTCGGAGAAAGCGTGAGCTACGATTATTCGGCGCTGGCAATGACGGCGACCCGCGCCAACTTCGATCGATCATGGGACATTTTCACCGACGTCGCGCTGCACCCGGCGTTCACTAAGGAAGACGTTGACCTGGTTAAGTCGCGTTTGGTCGCGAGTCTGAGCGATGACACGGACGAGCCGGATACTTACCTGCAGCGCCTCCAGGAGAAAGTTGCCTACGCCGGACATCCTTACCTGAATCGGCCCGAAGGAACCGCGGAATCGATTAGCCGTCTGACCGCAGAGGACCTGCGCGCCTATCACCAGCGAACGATGCAGAATTCACAACTGCTGCTGGTGATCGTCGGCGATCTCGACGCGACGCTATTAAAGGCTCGAATCACGGCAACTTTTGGCAAACTGCCGCGCGGCACTTACAAAACGTCCACCACCCCGGCGCTCACTTTCAACGCATCAACCGTCGACATTACGAGCCGCGAGTTGCCGACTAATTACATCCAGGGTTTGTTTACCGCCCCGTCGATAACTTCGCCGGACATCTATCCGATGTATGTCGCGTCTTCGCTGCTGCGCGACCGGGTGTTTGAAGAAGTGCGCGTCAAGCGAAACCTGTCTTACGCCCCGGATGCCTTTCTGCGCACGCAGGCTGCCAACATTGGCGGCATCTATGTGACTGCCGTTGACGCCAACCAGGCGGTGAGAGTGATGCTCAACGAAATGGCGCGCCTGCAACGCGAGCCGATCGGCAAAGACGACATCACCGCAGTCATTGCGCAATTCCTGACGACCTATTACATCGGCCAGGAAACCAATGCAGCTCAGGGTGCCGGGCTGGCGCAATATGAATTAATCGGCGGCGGCTGGCGCAACTCTCTGCAGTTCCTGGAAAAGCTTCAAGCGGTAACGCCGGCTGACGTGCAGCGCGTCGCGCAAAAATACATGCACAATATTCGCTTCGTCGTGCTTGGTAACCCGACCGCGATTGATAAGACTGTGTTCGTCGGCCAGGCGGTTAATTGAAAGGACAGGGCTAACGCAATTGCCAAACGGCAGAGACTAGTTAGAATAACCCCATGGCGACTCCACTAGTGATCGACGACATGACGATTGAAGCGAAGCTTCAACTGATGGAAGCTCTATGGGCTGATCTTTGCCAACATGAAGAAGCCTTGCCGGTTTACGAATGGCAGAAGAAAATCCTCGACCGGCGTGAAAGACTGATCACTGAGGGAAAAACTCAATTCATAGACTGGGAAGAATCCAGGACGCGCATTGAGAAAGAGACCTCATGAGAATTGAGATCCTCGAAGAGGCTGAGCGTGACCTAATCGAAGGATTTCACTTTTACGAGAATCAGGCACCAGGCTTAGGATTGTATTTCCGCACCAACCTCTTCGCCGACATCGAAGGCCTTAAGAATTACGCAGGCATTCACAGCAAGCCTTACAAGCGGTATCATCGGCTACTATCCAAGAAGTTTCCCTTCGCCATCTTCTGCAGACTTGAAAACGAAACGGTTTTCATTCAAGCGGTTCTGGACTGCCGAAAAGACCCGGCGTGGATTCGGGGTCGACTTGCGTAACCTGGTATAGCGAAACGTTACTGAGTTTCGTGGAGCAAACAGAGGCAGCAGCGGTCGACAGACTGTGTTTTGTTCGAAGCCCCAGGGCTGGGACGTCGCCTAGCGTTTTCGATTGAGGATCGCTGAAGCGGTCAACTCTTTCTCACCCTGGTTGGAATACAGAAACATGATCTGGTTCCGATTAAGTCGCTGAATCACGACAACTCCCAGATCCGCACACTTCTCCTGACCGTGATCGAGTCTTTCGCGAAACCGCGCGCGCCACGCGCTGATCGAGATCAGCCGCCAACGACCGCCACAACTGAGCGACGGATAATCGATTGCAAATCTTTTCCCGCCGGCTTTGAGCAGCATCTCCCACGTCGACTTGTCGTCCGTCTGGTATCCGGTGCCTGCCCAGGTCCCTCTAATCCAAGAGTTTGATTTTGACTGGGCCGAAGCGGCAGCACAGGCAACCAGCAGCAACAGGCAAAGTCCAAAGCTTCTGAACAAAGCAGTCGGGCTCATTCTTTTCAAGGTTCCGGTTACCTACATCCTCACATGCTCTTCGGGCACACCCTGCTTGCATTCGACACACTCGTCGGCTGAGTCATAGAAGCGCTCGTCAAATTCAACCAGTGACTTCACCGTGCCATCGCCAATTTGATTTGGCGCCGTGCTGAAATGAACGATTGCGCCGCAGCCGATCACCGGCGCGCCCAGGCTGCGCACCAATTCAACCGTTTCTTCGATCGCGGTGCCGCTGCGAATGATGTCATCGACAATGATGCAGGGATTGATCTCGCCCTGGTTCACGTACTGACGGAAGGTGCGTTTTCCATTTTCCTGCTCGGCCCAGTAAATCTGTTCAGCGTTAAGCGCATCACGCACGCCGAAAGCGACAGGAATGCCACCCGAGCTGGGACTGATGATGGAGACTTTTGGCAACTGACTGGCGATGTCACGTTCGACCCGAAACTTGCGGCTGAGCGCCACGGCCAGGACGCGGGCAGTGTCGTAGTAACGAAAGGCCAGCGGCATCTGAAAATAATGTGCCGTGTGTTTGCCGTTTGGGTAAACGAAATGGCCTTCGCGAAACGCGCCGGTCCGTTTCAGGATTTTCATTATTTCTTCAGGCGACGGAATCAGTTGCACGCCTTGGGCTGACATACGAGTCTCCTTCAGTTCGTTGATGAGAGATCAGTCATGATTGATGAGCAGTAACCCTGGATTCGTGATCACGCTCAACATTTGTTACGCATCACTCAGCGCTCCGGTTTGCGCGGCGTAGCATAACACCATTGTTAAGACTTTTCACTGAGACTTGCTGCCTGATCGATCAAACGAATCTGGTCCCTGGAAAGATCCGGCGGCAGCGCATTGAGCGCGAACCATTCGGCGCGTTTGATTTCAAAACTGCGGGGCTCGGGAATACCCACAGCCCTGGCCCGGAAATAAATCTCGACCTGCCGTAACCGGCCGAGGCTGCGTGCAAAAAGGAGTTCCACCCCTTCCAACTCGATCCCGATCTCTTCGCGAATTTCGCGGCGCACGCCTGCTTCCGGCTGTTCACCACCGCTCATAAATCCGCCAGGCAAACCCCAACCACTATTAGGACGAAAGACATGCTCCAGCAACAGCACTCTTCCTTCATCATCGAAGATGGCCACAGCTGTTGTAACCGTGAAACGCCGCTGTCCAATCCGAGTGAGCCGATACCGCACCCACGGTGGAAGATGGCGCCAGACTGCGCCGAAGAATCGCTTGAGCATGAGACCGGAAGCATAACACGGCTATTCGGAAGCAATATCTCTCCATGAGATTGACGGCACTCACTTCTGTTCATTAAGATTCCGCACACGATCTAAGAGCACTCGCAGGTTCAAACAGGAGTTCATCGCGCAGATGTCAGCAAACGCTTCCGAGCTTACCGCCGGCGCCCAGACGCCGCCACCGGTGCCCAAGCGAATCACCAACGCCCAAACCGTCTGCAACGAGCGCAACGAAAAGAAGAAGCTCTGCAACGGCCATCTGAAGCAACTTAAGACTGCCGGCGAAGCTTCCGAAGTTCATTTGCGTGGCGACGATGTTTTGTCCAAGTGTCATATCTGCGGCACGCTTTACATAGGACCGCCGCTGGGCCACGTACGCGATCCTGACAAGCAGAAAACATTTGTCGAAGCTGAACTGTCCGCCTTGCTCCAGTCAGCAGGGGGCACGCTGCCGGTCATCAAGAAAAATGAAAAAGGCGTGTACGTTATTGTCGAGCCGGCCGGCGAGACTCATGGCCACGCCGCCGCCAAACCCGCGCCGGCCGCTGTCGCCACCAAGGCCTCAGCGCCGGCAGCCCAGGCGGCCAGCGTAGCCGACAAGGCGTTGGCCCCGCCCGCACCAAAGGCGGCCGCTGAACCAAACCGCAGTTTGAATCGCCGCTCGACCTATGCGGGTATTGTGGACACCGGGCCGATTGCGGGTGAATCGAAGGCAGAGAAGATTGCGCGCCTGCAAAAGGTAGTCGCGGGCGCCAAGCAACGCGCGGAAGAAGGCGGCGGCGCACACGTTACGGTAGTCGACTCGCCGGCAAGTGCGGACGCACATCGCCCCGCGGCAGAAGCCCAGGCCGCAACCGGCGCCGCCTCGGCCGCTCCGTTGAGTGCCCCGGCCGCCGGGGCATCACCAGTAGCCGGCGCGGAAACCCCGGACGATCTGGCTCCCGACGAAGTTGCGGCGGCAACTACGCCAACCGCGACGACTTCACACGCCGCCGGACAGCCGGATCGCAGTTTGATGAAGCGATCGACTTATGCAGGCATCGAAGATACCGGGCCGGTTCCGGGCGAGAGTCACGAAGAGAAGATCGCCCGCTTGGCGAAAGTTGTTGAGGGGGCGAAACAGAGAGCTGAAGGCGGCTAGACTTTCAATCGCAAAAGAATCGTTGTGAAGCCTGACGCTGCCGCCGGCAACGTTGGGCTTTTGGTTTAAGAAGATATGATATCAGACGGAGTCAACCGCGAAGCAGTTGCACCCTCCAGCCCAACGTTGCGGCCGCGGCTACGTTGGGGTTAGGTCGATCGAAGACGATCAACCGCAACGCGGTTGCGTCATTCCCAGATGTAACGCTCATCCCATTCAACCTGGTGCTGCTGCAACAACAATCTCAGTTCATCCTGAAAACTAATCTTCTTATGATGCTCAGCCTGGTTGGCAATGTATTCCTTTACTTGCCCAAGGTCTTCCTTCTTCAGCCACAAGCTCGAAACGCGCTTTAACTCCTTCACCCATTCCGCCTGGGTAATGGTCCGGCCGAGGCGAGCCAGCAAGTGCACGTGATCTTCGACTCCGCCAACGATTATTGGTGCGCAGCCAAGTTTCTTTGAAATGCCGCCGAGGTACCGATGCGCCGACAGGCGAATTGTCTCGTCCTTCAGGAATGGACGTCGCTCTTTTGTGGAGTAAACGAGATGGATGTAAACGGAGGAAAGTGATTGCGGCACAGGAAAATCTTAACTCCTGATGCAAGCACTTGACGCCGGTTCACGTTAACGGCCTCACTCTTTGTGAGTAAGTTGAAGTTGCAAAATTCTGGAGTGCGCTGGAGGCTCAACCCTTTCAGGGTTGCGGCGAGGTCATCTTCGGATACCCAACGTAGCCTTCGGCAACGTTGGGCTGGAGGGTGCAACCGCTTCGCGGTTGTAACGTCCTGGTTCACGCGAAAGAAGGTTTAATCAAGACTCTGTGACCATCAACCCTTCGGCGGAAACTTTCCAATTTAAGACCTCCGCGCCGGCTGCGGCCGCCAGGGCTCTCTCGACATCCGCTTTTCGCCCTTCGGCGCACAGAAAGGCGATGCACCCGCCGCCACCGGCGCCGCAAACTTTCGCAGCTTCAGCTCCGTTGGCAAAAGCCGTTTCGACCAGAGAGTCCATTTGCGGCGTCGTGATGTTCGGCGCCAGACGCTTTCTATTCGGATAGGCGCGCCGCATGATCTCTCCCACGGCGATCCAATCACCCGCCAGGAGCGCATCGCGCATTTGCTCTGCCGCATCGCGAATGCGCTCAAAAATTTCAAAGAGTTCCGCGTCACCATCGATATGGCGCTTAAAGATTTCCCAGTTATTGATTCCCGAAAGACGCGGCTCGCCGGTATAGCAGATCACAAACCGGCGATGGATTTCGTCTTCATCAATCGCCAGGTGCTCGCGCTCGACCCCGTCGGCTCGCAAGTGAATGCACGAGGCCGAACCATAGAACGCCGGATAATAATCCTGGATGCCGGCCGGAACCTTAATGACAGTCGTTTCAATATTCGCGGCAATGGCAATGAACTCCGTTTCATCGTACCGATTGCCGGCCAGCCGGTTGAGCGCGCCAATCAAGGCAATCGCCAGCGCTGAAGATCCTGATATCCCAGCTCCCGCCGGAGCTTCGCTGTGTGCGACCAGATGAAAACCCGTCTGCGGACGAAAGAAATGGACCATTTTGGAAACCAGCTCGAGCTGCTTGTCCTCGGCCAGTTCGTCAATGCGATCGACACTGGTTTCCAATTTGATGTGGCGATCGCGCGACTCGAGCACAATGCGCCCGCCAGCCAAAGGCTCAATGCGCGCGCGCGCCCGCAACGAGAGCGCAAAATTCACTGTCGTGGCGCCTGGATGAAACAGATACAGAGGCCAGATATCAATTGTGCCTCCTGCCAGATCCACCCGTGTCGGAGCCGAAGATTCGATGATCATTTACGATTATGTTCTCTATTCTTTGATTGCCGGAACTCTAACCTACTCGCCATCATGTCTCGACGAAAACGAGTCATCCCGGCGGCGGGGTTTTTTTATATGAATTTTTTCCTGAATGTCTTCCTTGAATTCCTTCAGGCCTTCGATCGCGGCGTGTTCAATTTTTTGCAACCGCTCCGGCTGCACCTCTTCGACCTTCTTCGAGACCCAGCGTCGCTTGACCAGATAGAATAAGACCATGCCGCCTACCAGAATGCCTAAGAGTATCTTGCCGACGTGACGAAAATCACCAATCAATCCCATCACAGCGCTGCTGAAGAAGTAACCGATACCGCCCAGGATGAAAACCCACACAAAACAACTCAGCAACGAAAGCGGCACGAATCTGATGTAAGGCATCCGGGCCACACCGTAGAAGGTGCAAGAAGCCCAGCGCAAACCGTAGACATATTTCGACAGGAAGATCGAAAGAGTGCCAAAGCGATTGCTCATCCGTTCGATGCGGCTGCTGGCGCTGCTATAAAAGCGAAAATTGCGGACCGTGCCACTAAAGAGGCGGCCGGCGCCGTACGCCAGATTGTCACTGGCAAAGCCTCCTACCGTCCCCCAGAGCAGCAAACGCGCGAAGCTGTAACTGCCGAAAAAGTCGTTGTGGGCGAGGAGACCGGCGAGCAGCAGCGTGAGATCGCCCTCAACCATGACCAGAACGAAAACGCCGTACAGACCATACGACTCAATCAAATGAGAGAGAAACTGGAGGCTGGTCATGATAGGGCTCAGTGGCCGGCGAGCTGTGAGCAGACTTGGTTCGGAGACGAAAGCAACCTGGGCAGCAGATGCTGCTGCTTACTGTTCACTATTCTCCTCCTCATCCGCTGGGGGTTTGACGACAAGGACGGGACAGCGAGCGTGACGCACCACCGCTTCAGCTGTCGAACCAAAGATCATGCGGCCGAGTCCGGTGCGTCCATGGGAAGAAATGACAATCAGATCCACTTCGCGTTCGGTGGCCACCCGCACGATCTCAGCCGACGCATCGCCATGGGTGATCACCTCTTCCACTTCGAGGCCGTGCAACTCTTCGCAGTGAACGAGCTGAGGTAATTCACGCTCGGCAGAATCTTCAAGCTGTTCACTGATGTCGGCAATCGGCATGGGATCAGCCAACCCCGTGTATCCAACGGCCGGGACCATTGGCTCGAGTACATAAATGCAAATTACTTTCGCCTTGACAGCCCGCGCAATTGCGGCGGCGTAGGCCACTGCATAGTTCGCGCATCCGCTGAAATCAGTCGGCAGCAGAATCGTGCGGAGCTGCAACGGCGGGGCGGTCGTTTCAGGAGTTTCGCTTTTCATGTCCAACGCGAGGGCATTTTACACGCATAAGTAGTAGTTTGACAGCCCGTCTACGCTCGCATAAGATTGCCACGAAATCCCTGCCCAGCTCTAACAACCTCGTGTGAAAGGTTTCGCATGTCCGCTAGTCCCCAGAACAACTTTGCAGGAATCGAGGTGGCGATGAGAACCATGCGCGGCGTGGTCATCTCTGAAGCCGGCGAAACCATCGCCAGTCGTGAAGCGGTTTATGAGCCCGAGAACCTGATCAGCGCCATCACCGAGCTGACTGCCGGATTGCGGGAATCCGGCGAACTGGACTCTGTCGGTCTGGCGATTCCGGGGCTGGTCAATCGCGAAACGGATCGCGTCCTGATTTCGACGGGACTTCCCTTCACGGCCCAGGCTCACATTCACGACGAGCTAATGCAGGCGACCGGACTCCGCTTCGATTTGGAGAATGACGCCAACGCCGCGGCCTATGGTGAATACAAAGCCGGCGCCGGACGTGACGCGCGCGATATTTTTTATATCGGGATCGGCGACGCCATCGGCGGGGCCATCATCCTCGACGGAACCCTTTGGACCGGCGCCTCGGGTTGTGCCGGAGAGATTGGCCACATCACCATCAATACCGACGGCGCCGAGTGCGTCTGTGGCAACGTGGGTTGTTTGGAGACCATCGCATCTGGTCCTAACCTGGTTCGGCGAGCGCGCGAACGGCTGAATCGAGATTCGACTTCATCGCTGTCGCGGCTGGCGATGCAGGAAGATTTTACGGCGGGAGATGTCGCGCTCGAGGCGATGAATGGCGACGATTTTGCGGTGATGATGCTTGAACGAACCGGCCGCTCGATCGGCATCGCGGTGGCCAGCATGATTAATTTGTTGAGTATTGAACGAATAATCCTCGGCGGCACAATCATGGAGGCCGGCGAATTAATTCTCCAACCCATCATCGAGGAAGCTCGAAAACGGTCCTTCCAACCGTGTTTCGAGGCCACCAAAGTTGTCCCGGCCCAGTTGGGAGTTAACGGCGTGGCGATCGGAGCTGCTTTACTGGCCCGCGACACAAAAAATTAAGACACTCGAATCTCTTACAAGTCTCTTTTATTAAACTAAAATGAAACGCACTACTCTGATCCTCTTGATGACCCTGACATGCGCCTGGCCTTTGCTCGCGCAAGGTAAGGACGATCCGAAGCAAACGAAATGTACTTTGCCGATCGAGCGCGCCCCCGAACTGCGCGGCTTACGCCTCGGCGCTCCGCAGGCCGGCGTCCTCTCACGTTTTCCGGGTACCTCGGTGCCAAAACCTGATCAGTTCGGGATCACGCAATTACGATTCACCGTCGTCGACACAGCTGCAATCTCAAAAGGGTTGCCGGGTCGCGAAAAAGCAGTACAGCCCGACATGGCCGGACCAGGTGACGAGAGCGCGTTTATTGTCGACAGCGCAAAGTTTTCTGCCTTAAAGGGTGTTAGACGGGTCCGGCTCCGATTCACTGATGGACGCCTTTCTTTTATCCAGATCGCCTACGACGATTCGATCAAATGGGACAGCGCTGACGAATTTGTCGAGACAGTCGCGAAAAATCTGAGCCTATCCGGAACCTGGAATTTACCTGAAGAGTCTGACGGCAGCGGCCGCGAACGGGAATTGCGTTGTGAGGGCTTTGCCATGATCGGTATCGTCGGCGGCGACCCCACTGATACGCGGATTGCCGCCCAGCTGTCCATAGAGGATCTGGCCGCCTCAAAGATCATCGCGAAGCGAGAGGAAGATTTGAAAGAGAAGGCTAAGCGTGATGAGGAAGCCAAACGGAAGAACTTCAAACCTTAACTGAAGGGCGGCGCTTTAGCGGTCCTCGATGTGGCACGGGCGTCCCGCCTGTGAATCACGCGCAAGATGCGCCTACCACATCTCCTACTCCAACGTCGTTTCGCGGATTTTCTTTTCCTGCTCTTTGCGGAAAGCTCGCAACTTCTTTTTCAGGTCAGCCCGGCTGTTTGCCAGGATGGCAATCGCCAACAAGGCTGCATTTGTAGCGCCCGCTTTGCCAATTGCGAGGGTGCCAACCGGAATGCCTCCCGGCATTTGCACCGTTGACAAGAGCGAATCCAGACCGTTCAAAGCGCTCGTCATTGGCACGCCCAGTACCGGCAAGGTCGTGTGCGCCGCGATCACTCCCGCCAGGTGGGCTGCGCCGCCGGCGGCGGCAATGATCACTTGAATGCCGCGCGAGTCAGCCGTCGCGGAGAACTCGCTGGCCATGGCCGGCGATCGATGGGCGGACATAACGTGACATTCATGTGCCACTCCGAACTTTTCTAAAGTCTCAGACGAGGCGCGCATGGTGTCCCAATCCGATTTGCTGCCCATCAGAACAGCCACGAGAGATTTTTGATTTTTGGTGTCAGCGTTCTTGGCCATTTGGTTTTGAGTGGTACGCACGCCTCTGGCGTGCTTGCGTTCACATTAAGTCGTTTCCGGAACAGCACGCCGGAGGCGTGCGTACCGACTTACTCACCCTGATCCAGCGAATACCCGCGCTCGCCGTCAAAGTTACAAAGATTTTCAGTCTTAATGAAATCGAAGCCGGCGCTTTCTACATTAGCCAGCAATTCGATAATTTGTTTATGGGAAATCACGGCGCCCTTGTCACTCGACATGAAACGGCAGCGCCATTGATCCGAGCAGAAGGTTTCCGATTTGCCGCCCGGCCAAACTTTCACGCCGCGATTGCTCACCATCACCAGTTGCAGACCGGCAGGCGCAACCTTACGGAGCGACTCTCCCAGGTTATCGGGCGAACCTTTGAGCCAATCAAGGAATACATCGACTCCTACGAGTTCTTTCTTAGTGTCGGAGCGCTCCTTAACTATCGTCTCACTGACGAGTTCTTCCTGATCGGCCTGTTTGTAACTGACCGCCTTCAGCGTATTTGGTTTCTTGCCCAAACGATCGACTACGGCCTGGGCGAATTCCTTCGTGCCAACTTTTTGCTTGCTGACGCCTTCATCAAAGATGTCATAAGTGTGAATGCCATCTTCGATGGTGCGCAGCCAGGCGTTGTGAACTCTTTCGGCCGTGTTGGTTTGTCCAATGTGGACCAGCATCATGATCGCCCCGAGCAACAATCCCGTCGGGTTGGCCAGGTTCTGACCAGCGCGGCGCGGCGCCGAACCATGAATCGCTTCGAACATGGCGATGTTCTCACCAATATTGGCTGAGCCCGCCAGGCCGACGGAGCCGGCAATCTGCGCGGCCACGTCCGACAGGATGTCCCCGTAGAGGTTGGGCATCACGATCACGTCAAAGGCGTTGGGAGTGTCGGCCATCTTGGCGGCGCCAATGTCCACGATCCAATGCTCGTTTTCGATGTCCGGATACTCGGCCGCAATTTCATTGAAGACCTTATGAAATAACCCGTCGGTCAATTTCATAATGTTGTCTTTGGTGAAGCAGGTGACTTTCTTTCGATTGTGCCGGCGCGCGTATTCAAAGGCGTAACGCACGATCTTTTCCGAGCCGGGCCGGGAAATGATCTTCAAACACTGCATCACCTGATCGGTTTGGCGATACTCAATGCCCGCATAGAGATCCTCTTCGTTCTCGCGCACGATCACCACATCCATACCGGGATGTTTGGTTTCGACAAAAGGATGATAGGAAACGCAGGGCCGAACGTTCGCATACAAACCGAGGGTCTTCCTGACCGTCACATTCAAACTTTTGTAGCCGCCGCCCTGGGGCGTGGTGATCGGGGCCTTGAGAAAGACTTTCGTGTTTCGCAGCGAATCCCAGGCGCTCGGATCGATGCCGGAAGTGTTTCCTGAAAGATAGACCTTCTCACCAATCTCGATTTTTTCGATCGCCAGTTTCGCGCCCGCTTCTTTCAAAATATGAAGCGTGGCTTCCATTATTTCCGGACCGATGCCGTCGCCGTAGGCGACTGTGATAGGAACTGTGGGCATGTGAATATTGCCTTTCTTTGTTTGAGAAGTTGACGAATATAAGCCAAAAGTCATGGGCGAGCAAAGCGAGAGGAGCCGCGACCCAACATCTTACGGAGGTGTTTGACCGCCGGATGTGTCCTTCGTCACGTCGAGCCGAACAAGCCGCCGGTGTTAATATCGATGCATTCAATGATTACTCAAGCTTTCAAGATCCTGGAATTCGATTCTTTGCGCGCACTCGTGCGGCGTCAGGCGATAACTGAAATGGGCAGGGCCCGCATCGACCAACTCGCCCCCATCCATAATCCCGAAGAATTGAAGCGCGATCTTCTCTGTCTTTCGGAAATGCTTGAGGTCCGGCAACGCGGCGCGCGATTTTACTTTGAAGGCATCGTCAATCCGGACGAGGCGATCTCGCGCCTGAGGATTCAGGGAACGGCGCTCGACCCGCTGGCGATTCTCGATCTCGGCCGAATGTGTGATCGGGCACTCGCTGCGCGCGTTACGATTCTCAGCGAGCGCGAAGGATGCCCCAACCTCTTCGAGATCGTCGCCCCGCTGGCCACCGATTTAGGAAAGCTGACGGCTTCATTGAGCAAGAAAATTCTGCCGAGCGGCGAGCTGGATGATCGCGCCAGTCCGCAACTGGCGGCGATTCGCCGCGAACTTGCCACCGCACGTTCGCGCATCACTCGTTCGCTGGAAAGCCTGATGCGCCGCGCGAGTGAGGCCATTCAGGAAGAATTGGTGACGGTGCGAAACGATCGCTTTGTGATTCCGGTGCGCGCGGATCATCAGGGTCGAATCAAAGGAGTAGCTCACGGATCTTCGTCGTCAGGCGCGACGGTCTTCGTCGAACCGCTGGAAACGATTGAAGCGAACAATGAACTACAGACGCTCCGCGAAACCGAACAACGCGAGATTGCGGAAATCCTCTTTCATTTATCAGAAGAACTAAGGCGCCAGTTGCCGGCGATCGAGATTGCCGCCGCGACGATCGCAGAACTTGATTTCATCAACGCGAAGGCGGTGTTTGGAGAAAGTTTCGATTGCGTCGTGCCGGAAGTGGCACAGACTTTAGTCTGTGAAGGCGGGCAGTCATCACAGACTGAAGTCTGTGCCACCTTGGAATTTATCAATGCCCGGCATCCTCTTCTTGAGGAAAACCTTCGGGCGACCGGCGGCGCGGTCGTTCCGGTCTCGTTCAAACTCGACAGCGATCATCCGATCATGGTCATCTCTGGCGCGAACGCCGGCGGCAAAACGGTGGTACTGAAAACCGCCGGCCTGCTTTCGCTGATGGCCCTTTCAGCTTTGCCGGTGCCCGCAAAGTCTGCGCGAGTCCCCTTCTATCGATCGGTCCTCGCCGATATCGGTGACCATCAATCACTGGCAGCGAATCTTTCGACGTTCACGTCACACGTGGCCAACATCGCTTCGATGATCGAATCATGCGAGACGCCGGCACTGGTCTTACTCGACGAGGTCGGCACCGGCACGGACCCGGAAGAAGGCTCGGGCCTGGGCGTCGCGGTGGTTGATCATTTCAAACAGCGCGGCGCGCAGGTTCTGGCGACAACGCACTACTCGGGTTTGAAAATGTATGCCGCGAATGAGCCCGGAGTTCTCAATGCCAGTGTTGAGTTCGACGAGAAGACGCTGCGGCCCACTTATCGTTTGCTCGTTGGTCTGGCCGGCTCGTCCTCAGGTCTGGAAATCGC
>Ga0070694_100000960_pt1 | contig 16362 bp, 24 predicted proteins | sample KBSK1251metaG_FD_65470 | JGI IMG/M metagenome (GOLD analysis project Ga0070694, IMG submission 65470) | Corn, switchgrass and miscanthus rhizosphere microbial communities from Kellogg Biological Station, Michigan, USA - KBS K1-25-1 metaG | ecosystem: Host-associated > Plants > Roots >... | reverse complement strand
CAGTGCAATAATACGTAAAATTTCCAATGTCGTCAAATGTGTGCTGGAAGAAAGCACCCTCGCTTATGACACCAGAGTCAAAATCAGTTCCAGAATTATTACCACCGGGGATCCCGCTTGTCACACTGTGCTGTTGGTTCGGATCATCACTGAACCATGCTACAGTTGTTCCAGCAGGGATAGCAATATTTGCGGGTCAGTAATGTTCGGCACCGGCTTGATACGCGCCGTTTGGGATATCTATCACATGAGATCCGCGCACCTCCTGTGCAAAGGCGGCATACATGCCGCCAAGGCTAATCAGTCCGGAAACCAATAGAATAGTTAGGAAACCACTCATGACAATATTGTCGGTGGACTATAACAATATGTTAGCAATTCGTAGTCCGAGGGGAATAAGATTCAGAAAGCGCGAGACTACTTCTCGCCTTCAAAACCCTCTTTGTGAATCCAATAGTAAGATACCCTGTCAGAACCAATCCAGTATGTCTCTTTTCCGGCATCCACGACAACTTCCTTTGTAGAGTCCTCAAATCTTGCATTGTGTGTATGCAGTTCAATCTTCTCGCCTGTGTCTAATCTGATCATTACTTCGCCATTCTTTTGTAAGCTTGCCTTCAACGCTTCGTAATTTGCCATAAATCATAGGGAATGGGGACTCCCTAATATTGCTTAAGCCAACTGACTTTGCTGGATATTAACTCTCTGGGTCATGAAGGTCTATGCGGATTACGTAATTAAGAAGACCAGGCGCTTACAGAAATGCGTACGAACCCAATATTTCATCTCGAGCTGGGCAGCACCTCTGTCATGCCACCATGACCCTGGCCCAGTCAACCTACTTACTAATGTCAAAGAGTGTTTCAATCATATGTTCTTCTGAATGCTTGTTGCAAAAGTTCAAGGTAACTCTGTCGTTGTCATATTCTAATTCACAGCCACAAGGCGGGACTTGAACGCTTGTTCACGGGTTGCGGTATATAGATTAGGACTACGTCCCCAGAACAGGTTGATTTTTCTCTCCGTACTCCTTAGTCATTATTGGCAATAGAGTCTAATCCCGCAGACAGACTCTCTCGATAGCATCAGTTTTTATTTTTTCTAGCCTTATCTCGACCCTTTTCAACAGCTTCTCTTGCACCTTCGTAAGCGTTAGTCCCGGCCTCTGCTCCCTTCTCAATACCCTTCTTGCCAAGTTCCGCCCCTTTATCGACAGCCTGTTCTGTAGCTTTTTTGACATTCTTCAAGAATCCCATGTATGGAAAGTGATGGTATCCTCTATATGATTTTGACTACATTGATTTCTTGACATTGGAGAGTCTTCTTGAAAGTTTGATTCCTGAATTCTATAATCGCCACTATTGACGATCTTTAAAGCTACAGCATGATCGGGCCTTTCAAGTAGAGTGTTATTGACCTCATTCAGATCATAGAGGGTGTAATGCTGTATGTCGTCCGAGTTAACCAAATACTGGAACTTGTGATCGTCAATACCCTTCAAATGAGTAATAGGACAACTGTTCTAACGAACAGGTTTACTTATCACGTGAGGTATAGCAAATCTTGAAAGCAACATGTCCGAATCAAACATTCCCCAGCCGTCACGGCTGCGGAAGAACAAGCTGATTATTTATGTGCTTGCTGCAACCACTACAGCCATTATTTTGGCCGCGGCAACAACAAGCAATCAGAATTTCTTCACGAACGCAACAGCTCAACAGCCTCTGCCACAAAACTACGGCAACTCATCGACTATATTTACGTCTGGAAGCGCATCGGTCAAGGTCATGCCTGACAAGGTCTCCGTATCAATTGGAGTTGAAACCGATGGTCAGACCGCAGCTGATGCAGCCGCAAAGAACGCGGCGCAAGTGAACTTGGTCATTACTGCGCTGAAAAATGAGGCAGGAGTCACTGATGACCAGATAAGTACCAGCTTCTACAACGTCTACCCCGTGTACGAATGGCAGTACCCGCCCTGCATCATGAAAGACGGAACGCCAGCTAGTGAACAAGACATGCCGGCGACAAGTACATCAGGTGCAGAAGGATCACAGCCTTCGTCAGGAACGTCTTCCGATGATGTGCGTCCATCCATCTATCCCCCACCACCAGAATGCCAGGGCAAGAATGTGATAGTCGGTTACAAAGCATCGAATAACCTTAATGTTCAAATTGACGCAACCGATGGCAGCAGCCAGAACGTGGGCAAGGTCATTGACTCAGCAGTCAATGCTGGAGCAACGAATATCTCTGGAGCATACTTTTTCATCTCTCAGGAAAGGCAGCAACAATTCAGAGATGAACTTATCGCAGATGCAGTAACCAGCGCCAAGAATCGCGCCCAGATTGCAGCCGAAGCAGTAGGGATGGAAATATCGGGAGTCCAGTCGATAAACCTCAATGAGGTCTACTTCCCATACTATGGCAGGAGTCCAGAAGCAGGCGGCTCAGATGCTGGAACCCCTATACTGCCAGGAGCGCAAGAGGTGTCGATGTCTGTTAGCGTGACCTTCTACATCAGTTAAGACGAGAGGCTTCAACCTCTTCTTTTTTTCACTTTGCTATGCATCGATAACTAGCGATCATGCTGTATCATGTACAGTAGATGGGGTCGCTTTCCCTGTAACAACGCTGCTGGTGAACGAGACTTTACTAGAATTGATGCTTCTTCCTCATCACTTATCCATGCCGCCCATACTTCCACTTCTTCTGGGTGGGTTCTCACCTTGGCTTTTACGGTAAAGCTGCTTGCAATATTGACCTCATCAACTTCTCAATTGGAACTGTAGCAATCCTTAACACCGTGTATGCCTCAAGACATCTCATGTCAGAAGACCTGCTAGCCAAACTGCGGGAGCGAAGGCCCGCCTAGATAAGGAATTGACCGATAAGGTATCAAATGACTATAACGACCTGATGGGGAAAGTACACGAAAACATTGAATCCCTCCGACAGGGAAACAAGGATTACTATGCGCAGAAGGCACAACAAGAGCTTGACAAGTGGGAACAGGGAATCAAGGCGGGCAACACGATTGCTGCAGTAAGTCACAAAATGATGGCCGAAACCTATCTAGTGCTTGCAAGAAATTTGTAATTCATTCACCTACCTTTTTCCTTCTTAGAATGAGTATAGTTTGGTACCAAGCAGTCACAGGTGGCCGTGAGGCACCAACCAAGATGAGATTATCCTACGACGCTCCTATAGAGATAGAAAGACCCTTCTTGGCATTTCTGGAGAATAACGGGTGCATGGAAATTCAACGAGCATCTGATATTACTTGGACATCAGAAATACCAGCATTTCAACTGCCCATTCTTCCACCTGTAGTTTTTTTCTATGTCCCTCGTCGAAAACCCATTGTTTTTCATGTCAATGATAATTTGAATATCTTTTTTGTTCAAGCAAGATGTTCCGGGATATCTATTCGCGGCATTCTCTTCTTGCATAGGTAGAGGCAGGCTTTTGACTGATTAATGCAGAAGGAATGCGCTGGCACGCGATGCAATGCATTGCATTCCTCCCCCTAATATCGTGGACTCTAATAGAGTAATACATAATGGGACCGAGCGGCTAGTACGAGCGTTTTGTGGGTCAGCGGACAAATATCTGCGCGGGGTGTAACATAGACTACCCCATGTTCGCAATTCGATGTATCAGGTGTGGAAAGAACCTTCGACCATAGTTCTTGGTTTAATTGGTTCGGGCCTTGCTTAGTAATTGTCTGACTGAAATGCCGGCACAGTACGACACACATCTATGTGAGAAATCTGAAGTGCAGATAAGGTAAATAACTACAACTGAGACTCTAGTTAGAGTGCTGATGGGTCGTTGGTAGAATACATGCGCCAGTTTGAATGCAAGTATTGTGGCCAGGCAATCTATTTTGATGATGGTTTTAGATCAAAGGCAGACAAGCTTGTCCCACTTGACTGGAGGTCAGAATCACCACATAAATGCAAAAGGTCAAGGGAGTAGCAGTTCGAAATATATAATTGCAGTGCAGCGGCTCCGGACAGCGCATGAAAATCCCAATAATACTGAATTTACGCGGTTCCCATTTGATTTTTGATTCAAGGCCAGCTAAATTCTCGGCCTGAGTTCTTTAAAGTCTTGATGATCATGAGCACGATATTTCTCGCAAGGAAGCGGACGAACGGGATGCGATCACGGTAAGAAAAGAACCTCATTACGCCGAACCAATGGGAAACCCGCTTTCTGCCATGACGGATGGAACCTGTCTATTTGTTTCTCAAATAAAAGAGAAACTAGAGGGTTGTCGACGCCTTCTGTTTTAGCTTGTCCGCTGTCTTGTTTAACACATCGCCAGCTTTGTCGGCAATCATGTCAGCAACTTTTGCTCCCTTGTCAGCAATGTCCTTTGCCCCACTGCTAATGTTGCCGCCCAGATCCCCAGCTTTGTCGGCAATCTTTTCACCCAGACCCTCCGCACCCTGCGCGGCATCAGATGCCTTATCTGCTATCTTATCTCCTGCCTTCTCGCCCAAACTTGCGGCACTCTGTGCAGTATCCTCCAATTTGTCCGCTGCACCTCTTCCCAAATCCTCGACCTTGTCAGCAGTTTTGCCTGCTGCGTCCTTTGCTTTCTTTAATAATTCCGACATTATCAATATTGACGGCATCAAGCACTTAAACATACGCTAATCGCGAAGAATCGGCTTCGGCATATTGCACGGCAATTCACACATGTGTAATCTCCATGCAGAAGCCTCTGTTATTTTCAGGCGCAAAAATTTGGCATGGTCACTCTGGACGGAAGAAAACAAAATCATTGAAAATTCAGTTCATAGATTTGGTCACAGTACTACGAACGATGAATACCAACTTTTACCAGTTGCAATATAAATGCGGGGCGCATGATTCAAAATGGAATGAGCAACAGCAATGAAGCTGAAAAAGAAGAAATGAAGGAAGAATCTCATGAGCTTGAGGATCAAGGCAAGGACGAAGAGGAAGACGAAGCAGATGAAAGTGACGAGGAATAGTTACCATCATCCCTAGCTCCTTGAAACCTGGCCTAATCTAGCTGCTTGTGGTTCTGTCAAATCTGCGCTAGCTGCCCCTGAATTTTGTGACCGTCAAAAGTCGGTTGCTGCCATTAACTATCAATATGTTGAATGGATTTAAGACTGCTATGATTGCTTTCCTCTTATCAGGAATATTGCGACTTTATCGTAAACATGATCGACTTCGCGGCAATTCCACTGATAGTGTCCCTTGCTTACAAGCAACTATCCTGGGACAACTTGGAGACAAGACCAACCCAAAACAGAGTCAGGGATACTGTATTGTTCGATATTCGACTAACGCCCCGTTGACTGAGCGATGGTGTTGTAATGGCCTGGATTGTAGCTGCAATTAAGCATGGCGTATAACGCTACTAAACTCGCGGCAGTATCCTCACCATTCAAACCTTAAAGTAGCGGAAACTACTGACCTAGTCAGTGTCAATCAATGTTAGCGTAAACGATCCGGATTGGGATGCTAAAGTCATGTCAGAATTCTTCATTCAGATGATGCACAAACAATTGGGCGAAGGTAACGAAAGAAAATGTGTCAATGCCGTCAGGGTGTTCAAGGCGCTAAAATTCAATGCAATTGAAGATAAGGTTGGTTATTCAAGGCTGATCACACAACATTTAGCGGTGAAGGGATACCTCGAACCATGCCAAAAAGAAAATGAATTCCAGTTTACGGAACAGGGGCTGCGCTACTTCAAAACGATGCGACCAGTAAGCTGGATAAAGTAACATCCGCCGCGGCCGCCATAAAGCGAGATTGTTCAGAGTATCGATGTTTGCGTATTTGCGGCGTGGATCCGGATTACTTTCTCTATGTCGGTGATCATCATCGATTTTGAACTGCAAACCGATAGTTATAACAGAGCTGGCAATTAAGGTAGAGTGAGAGAAATAGTCAAAAACAAGTATATAATCAGAAGAAGCTTTCAAAACCCACGATGCTGATCCCAATTCTCTACGCTTTATGGGGATGTATTCCAGAGCTTGCCAGTGATTGTCAGGACATGACCAATGCGTCCAGCACCTACCTTAGCCTCTTAATTGGGGCAATAGTCGGGGGGACAGTCAGTTGGTGGATCTTCAAACGACAGAAAATGACCTCAGAAAAACAAGATGTCGCAATTAAACGTATAGAGACGTTGAACGAGAATCATGAAAGACTGCTCAAGAGAATGGAGCAAATAGAAAAGAACCACCAAAAGACTTTAAATGCCATTTATGAATTGAGCAAGAAAATGGAGGGATCGAATGAGGCTGGGGATGAAGAACCTTCAGCACGATAACACAGGAGAAAAGATAGAGTAATCCAAATCCGGATGGGGTCTGCCCGGAGGACTCTGGCAAGAAACGGAGCAATAGAGGTTAGGCTAGAGATTGACCGCTATTTTCATGCACTGCGATGAAACTCCAGTTTAACGAGAAAGCCAGCTTAAAGAGGAACACCTCTCAAAATGCAAACGAATCATCCCATGGTGGTAGCATGCATTGAATAAAGCCTCTGTCCAGCATAATTCAATAACACACAACATATGGATTCAGATTTACCTTCTCTGCACGCTAGATTTAAGCAAGATTTGGTGCACTTTGGTGCTAAAGGTTAAGATTATGTGCCGACAGAATCATGTTCACATGGAGAGAGAAAAAAGCATGGATAATCGCGAATATAACCAGCTAGAATCACTTACTTCCAGCAGTAACACGGAAATCAGTCGATTGAGCTTAATAGTGAAGAATTTGAAGGAACGTTTGGAATCCCTAGAGAGAAACCAAACTGATTTAATGAGTAAACTAAACGACTTTCAAAAAGAAATGGATGCAGAAGATGACGGGGATAATACGGATTAGTAGATTTTCAATCCCAATCTATCAAAGTCACATAAGGACAAATATCTTATACTGTGCACGTACCCAGTCTAGTCACAAAAAGATGTTTTCCGTTTACCCGTATTTGTGATCGCACTCTATTCTAATATTCTTAACTCTACTTCGGTTTGGTCATGTCTTCAACAAGTTGTCCCGAGATATTTGCGCAAAACAATTGCGTCAAGGTAAATATACTTGAGATAAGGAGATAGTTTCAAGAATGATAAGAACATGCAAGTCCTGTGGAAAAGAGTTTCAAAGCTTCAATGAAGGAGTGATATATTCAAGTGTTGTTAAAGGCATTTTGGATTTCTGCTCAGACAAATGTTGCAAAGATCATCTCAATTCAATCATAAAGTAATACCAAGAAAGTCAAAATGCAAAAACCTGCTGCCCCCAGATAGCTTTGTACCTTTTACTCATTTTTTGAGAGTAACAGATTCTCCTAGACTTGAGCTCATTCGTGTTCAATTTTCTTAAGCCGCGTATAGTAATCAGGCAGCTCATTCAGGTGGGCCCATGCGATCTTGCCAGTCAATATCGGGTCATTGTTTGTAACGTTGGTTATTGGGTCTACGCTGCCATGCTCAAGTTCAACTTCCAGTCCCATCCTAAATTGTTCAAAGTCAATCTTTGACCAGTCTATTCCCAGATCTTCGCCAATTTTTCTTACTTCTTCCCTCGAAAATTGCATTTAGGTCTGTTTCGTATTTGATTCAAGTGTCGTATTTACCTGTCGATGGTGAATGCCTTGTATCAAGTTTTTGACCTTGAGCCTTATCCTTCAGAAAAACACATGAATCTTGAAACACGGGGTGATAATTCAGCTGCTTGTGGTTCTGTCAAATCTGCGCATAGACAAGCGCTATAAGTAAGTTAGGCATACTGGCTGTGAGGACACTTTCACAATGGCGTCAATTAAGGTATACAAGAGAAACGCGACGTATGTAGATCTAGCTAATTTAGTGGAAGAACTCAGCAATATCGGACTGACTGAAATCTTGAAAAAGTACTACAACAAGCCGTTTGAACACGAAGCCAAGAATATAGTTGCTGGCCCAAGCTTCATCCAATTCCTTAACAAGTTATTTAAGATCCAAATAGCGGCCGGAGACATACTGCAATTTGAATCTGGGAATCATGACAAATATTTCATGTTCTCACTATCGGGGACATGGGATGAAATAATTAAATTGCAGTAATGCGGATTTACCACTTTAAGTGCAAAGGTTGTGGTACGAAACGAAACTGCCACTTGATAGCTCAGACCTTGACCAAATCCTTACCGACACTAATGTAGATTATACTGAATATCATCTTTTCATACGCAAGAAAGAAGCAAAGTTTGTAAAAGTTGATATTCACGATAAGGAATTTGCTCGTAGATGTCCTTCCGATGGCCGCGACCTAATTGAAATAAAAGAAATGCCTCCTTTATGGTGTCCTCGTTGTAATCATGACAGTCTAGTCACGGAAGTGAATAGACCGATGGAGGAAAAGAACACCCGCGACACTTCGATGTGATTAGCTAATCAATTGAAATTATGGACGATAATTCTCGACAGCTTTCGGTAGGCAGATAGACTAAAAAACGGTGAAGCGCATTATAAGACATATGCAGGAATCTTTTACTCCCGATGAAGAGTTGGTCATGCTCTTCTTGAGGAAGCATGCCAAATCTACGGCTGCTGAAATTGCCACCCATACCGGACTGAAAGAAAGAGGTGTTCTAAGGCGCGCACTTGATGGCCTCGATGCCAAGAGCCTTCTTCGGCACACCGACGACAGAGATGAGAGATACTATCTTGTCCATACAGGCTAGGATGAAGCTAGTAATATCAGGCTGCAAAACAAGTATCATTTTCATGGCAAACAAGCTTCATTCTATTTGTCATTATAAAGGCATCAGCCTTTTACCGAGTTCAACAGGGTGGACAATTAGGCTTGTTTGCTGCCAGCTATTATTTGGTCATAAAGTAAGTCTTTCTCCCAGATTCGGTATCGACAAATCTTAAATCGATCTTTCCTGCATAAGCCAGAATGAGCATTGCACTGCTAAATGCAAAAGTATCTCCCGGCCATGCGATATGCTCAGGGTAAATATGTTTCATAATCTCTTCTTCTGTAAAAGCCTTCTGATTGTTTGAGTCAAGAAAGTTTTGAATCTTGACTATTAGCGCGTCCTCGGCACGACCCTTAACAAACTCGTTCTTGGTGATAGGCATGCTATCATACAAACAGCTATCCTGCCTAATTAGAGAGTTGGTTAGATTATCTAACAACGCTAATGAAGAGAGCTAGAAGGTTATGCGATGCAAAAGATTATCCAAATCTTAGCATTGTTAATAATAAAGCGATTGCTATTGGAGATATGGGTATATCGATTATTCTATGGTAGCTGGCGTGATCGAAGGATTCCTGAAAGCAACAAACGGAAAATTTGATAGAGTAGTGGAATTAAATGACGGTTGTGAGCTGTATATAAGACCTGATTTTGCTTGGTATCCGTGTCTGATAAAGCAAAACATAACGTACATAGGCGACGGATCAGTCATAATTCTTGATAGAAATTATCTTATTAGTTTCAAGCGCTAAATGATCTTCGGATCTCTTGTCAGATCATTCGTTTGCTACACACGAAAATCGCCTACCGAGAACGATTTGAATTACAAGTCAATCTTAAAACACATCGATGTTCATGAATGCGATTTTAGCATCAATACTAGGTCCAGCGTGTTTGATTCTTTGCAGATTATGGATTCAATAATGTTACGGTAATAAAAGATTCGCAAGTGTTTATGTAGCCACATACTATCTGTGAAGGCTGCTGGCATCTGGAGAGATATTATCTCCGCTTCCTTTTCTAAATTTGTATTACATCCAAAAAACAGGAATGATGCCCGCGGTATTCGACCATAGTACGCACTATGTGACAAACCAGATTCTGACGCTTGACATGTCGAAGGCAATTTCTGACTCGGATGATGTGCTTGAAGTGATGGTCAGTTACTGCGGCGGTATCGGCATTCGAGGCGCATACTACAAACGGCACAGCTAATCTTCCTTTTTCCTGTAATGTTATCTAGAAATACGACTAGTCGGCGTAGTGTGTCTTGACAGTCATAACTTGCATACTAGCGTAGATGCGGCACAAGAATGTGAGTGCGGAGGGAGGGATTGTATTTTCACAGACGCTCAATCAAAAATCATAGAAAATGCATTGCATTACAGTGCATACCTGCTCGATAAATAAGAACGAAATGAAACTTTTGAGTAATTGACAGGTAGACTTCACGAGCTCAAGGAAACTACTGCAGATGCAGCCAGTATCATCAAGGAGCTAAGGCAACCGGAGGTCCAAAAGTCTCTTGAGAACATCAAGGCAATATCGAGCTCTGCGAAAGAAATTGCCGCCATTTTCAAGGATCCCCAATTTGCCAAGAATGTCGAGAACCTCAATCTCGCAGCTGAACGCCTGAAAGAGGCGACTGTGGCAATACAGAATACTGTCGCAGAATTGAATAAGGCTGGAACATTACGCGAGTTGAATATGACCATAAAGTCCGTCAGGAATATTATGGATTCCTTAGCAAGCACTGAGTCTCAAGGTGGAATGATAGGTTCCATAACCCATCTTGTACTTGCCGTCAAACAATTATTGGATGAAACACAGAAGTTAAGAAACGCTCCTGTCGCGCCTAGTAACTCTCCCGCCTTGCCACAATCGCAGCGATCTTTTCGTTTCACTCCACAGGGAGTACCGTCCTATCTGCTTTGAAGGCCAATCACAGTAATTCTGGGATTACGTTTTGGTAATGTTTAACTATTCATATCTTGAACAGATTTCATGTCTGAAGACACGTTATCCAAGCTTCGTGAAAGAAGAGATATCTTGGAAAAGCAACTGCATGAAAAGGTATCGCATGACATGAGTGAGTTGATGAAGAAAACTAACGAAAGACTGGACAGTCTGCGACAGGGAAGCAAAACATTATACACACAGAAGGCTCAGGAAGAACTTGACAGGTGGGAACTCGCGATGAAGTCTGGCAACACCATAGCCGCAGTTAGCCACAAGATGCTTGCAGAGACCTATCTTGCGCTCGCGAGAACATTATGACTCGCACCTTTTTTCCATCAATAATTTGAGCGCTTTATTGAAAAAATAGTCTGTGCCAGAAATCACTATTCTTTCACAAGGGATTTGAGTAACGAACCATTTTTCTTTTTCAGCTTCACCAGTGAAAATATCTGAACTACCGCGCTCCCGACTTATGTCGCCTTTAACGCTGTCGGACTGATCCCGCTCTTGTCGTTTGTCGCCATGTATTTTGTCGGTGCTTTTTCTCATCGCAAACAAACTTGTTTCTTACTATTTTCTGGAATCGTGATAGATATGAATTCTGGTTGCAGTGCAAGGCAGAGAAAGCCTGTAGCACAAATAGAAGATTCAAGGGCTTTTTCCAAATGTCGTCAGCGTCCGTAGTGGGAGAAATAATAGATTTTGCTGAACGTGAGAATGTCGATGTCATTGTAATCTGAACCAGAGGGCAGTCCGAATACAAAAAGTTGCTCATGGGAAGTGTAAGTTCGGCTGTCGTGACATATGCCCCATGCAACGCAATTATTGTTAGAAACAAAGCAGAACCTTAGAACTGCGAAAAATCTCCAATTGCCACTTTGAAATTACAGAAAGCGGGCTGTCACGCGGACCTTCTTCGGTATGCCGCTTTTGCGTTCACGCTTTTCTTTGTCGAGCTCTTTCTCCTCTTCTTTACGGCTGTCACATTGTCATTACGAGCTCTTGCCTTATTTATTTCTGCACGCATGCGGAAAATATTAGACAAGGTCTTCAGAATCGCGAGCCAATATTATCAGGAACGTAGAGCCTCTTGCAGCACCGCTTCAAGCTTCAGTTTGCCTTCCCCGCGGTATCTGTTCGCCTGATGTTGAAGTTGCTCCCTAAATCCCGCAAAAAGTTTTGCTTGTACCCTCACCGTTTCTATCTCAATTTCTGTTTCTTTCATGTTGTATATGGATGCTGCCAATTCTTAAGCTTGTGGTGCTCCTGAACAGTCATCAAGCTACGGCGTTGAGCCATAGGCAAGATGCAATGCCAGCATTGTTTACGTCTGCGAATGAACTACCGTAACTGAACAACGAGCTCGCTCGACAATTCCCCGTGCAACGCTCCCATCGTCGACAAGATAAGCAGGATATACGACAAACAGATCGCATATCGTACTTATGTAATTGCAGCTCGGACAAAGAAAGGAGATATCCGGAAAGCACTGTACTGGGATACAGGCGACCAACAAACAGAGAATCTCGTCAACCCCTATCACTATGTCCGCATTCAGGAGCTGAGTGAAGATCATGATTTGCTCATTGTGGGAGGAGAAGATCACGAAACTGGATATGCCGATGACATTGAAGAACGCTATCCCAGGCTCGAATTGTGGACAAAGGAACGCTTTCCAATTCAAGACATAGCATATCGGTGGTCCGGACAAGTTCTGGAACCGAAAGATATGATGGCATTCATAGGTAGAAACCCAAGAGACAAAAGAAAGAATATTTTCATTGCTACAGGCGACTCGGGCAACGGTATGACTCACGGTACAATTGCCGGGATGCTTCTAACCGACCTTATCCTTGGAAAGAGGAATAGATGGGCTGGTCTATACAATCCGTCCAGAAAAATTAAAGGCAAACCCAAGAAATCTAACGGAGGAGGGCAAGAAGGAAAGCCAAAAAAGATAAAGTTGGCAGAGGCCACGAAAAAAGCTGAACTCTTAGAGTCAGGTCAGGGGACGGTTCTGGAGATAAAGAGAAAAGGGCCGCGTGCATTCTACAAGGACACAGATGGGATAATCCATTCTCTTTCAGCCGTTTGCACTCACTTGGGATGCACTGTGAATTGGAATGACTCGGAAAAGTCCTTCGAATGTCCCTGCCACGGATCAAGATTCTCGTACGCAGGCACGGTGATTAACGGGCCGGCTAATGAAGATCTTGCAAAGTTTTCAAGATAGGAGCGGATCGCGCGAATTGCAAGTTACCGAGACCAAGGCACCAATTCTATGACTGATGTACAGCTAGTTTCTCCTTGCAAGGATATATAGGGACATATCGCATTCCGGTTCTCCGCTTGCCAAGTTCAAAGAAGGCTAGGTGAAAAAGTGCCTACTAAACTGCTTCTGTATCCTTTGCCCTTCTCAGCTCTTCTTTCAAGGACCGTACCTCAGACCTCAACGCCTCCAAATCCGGGTCTACAGGCTTTTCATTTCTCACTCCGGCTCTAGACGCCACTCTCCCAATAGCTATCGTCGCTATGACCGCTATAATGGTAACAATTACCGCATAGACTATCATTGCCAAGATGCCGCTCTGCTCTCCAAAGATTACTCTGAACATTTCTTGGATCGCGGTGTTCCACGCAAGAGCTGCTACAAGACCAAAAGCCGCTGTAATTAGGCCGGCCATTGCCTTAACAACTTCATGGTTCAATACTGCTGCTCCGGGGCGTTCAGATATTAAGGATTGCCGATGAAGATTATTCTAATTGATACTATATGATTACGAAGATCTAATGCCATCTGTAATAATCCGCCAGAGCGGTAACTAGTAACGGGGCCAATCGGAAGATTCTGCAGCGATCGGAGTATTGTTTGTCGTTTCATTGACATAGTCCCTTATAACTAGGCACACGGCCGAACTGATACATCGCATCTATGCAATGAAATCCTCCACAACTTCTAGTCAACGCATCAAGAGATTCATGAGTTCGCGCAGAGAGGAAGTCATTGAGAAGCAATATTATGAGATCAAGGCACTCGAGTCAAAATATCAAAGATTGTATGATGATTCGCCAGTAATGTGCCGGACCATCAACACAGAAGGTATCATTTTGGATTGCAATCAATCCTATATTGACAATCTTCGATACGCTTCAAAGAGTGAAGTTATTGGCCATACCATTTTTGAGCATACTCCTGAGGATAAGATGGCCCTGAAGCGTGAATCATTTGAAGAATGGAGGAAAACTGGGACTGTTCGCAACAAGGAAGTATGGATGAAAAGAAAGGATGGAACAACCTTCCCCGCCATGATCAATGCAAGCAATCTTTACGGCGCAAACGGGGTACTCGTCGGGAGTAACACTGTCATTACGGATCTGACTGATAACTACAAAGCAAGAATGGAGCTCGAAAAATCCAATGAGATGAGACAGGACTTTGTCAGGATTGCGGCTCACGAGCTGCGCACACCCCTACAGCCGATCTTAATGTGCGCCGAGGCTGCCAGAAGAGGAATGGTCAGCCAAACCGAGGCGCTCGATATCATTGTCACCGATGCACGACGCCTGAAAAAGCTAGCTGACAATATTTTGGATGTAAGCAGGATAGAGGGCGGTAGGCTGTCATTTGAATTTGAAAATCTCGGAATCAATGAAATTATCAATGAGGTGGTCACTAGCGCCCAATCACTCGTTGCCAACCAGTCCAAAATGAGCGGATCAAAGACTGTTGAAGTAGATGCGAATCTTACTCAAGATGTCCAGCTTTCGCTTGATAGGATGCGTATTGTTCAAGCGCTGTCAAACATTGTAACTAACTCCCTAAAATTCACAAAGGAAGGCAGGATATCACTCGAGACTGAGATTATTAGCAGCAAAAAAATGGTTGAAATCAGAATTAGTGACACGGGTATTGGCATATCACAAAATATCCTTCCGCGGTTATTTGAAAAATTTGTCACGGAATCTTCGACAGGCAGTTCAAACAAGCATGGCACTGGCCTCGGTCTCTTTATAACAAAGTCAATCATTCTGGCGCATGGTGGGGAAATTTCTGCAACCAATAACACGAGAGAAGGCAACGTTGTTTCGGGCGCAACTTTTGTGATTAGGCTTCCATACATAGCTGTTCTGTAAATTCTAATACATACAGTCACTTTAGTAATTTAGATTGGCTTTTAGATTAGAATCATAGTGAGGATCCTTATTGCTGAAGATGACGATGGGATTATGACCACATACAAGCTCCTCTTCGGCTCTACAAACCACCATTTGTTTACCGCAGAAGATGGCGAAGAGTGTGTTAGGATATTTGATAGTCAACTTGAAGCCATGACTCAAACCACCAACTCGCAATCTCGAGCAGGAAATCCGCCGTTTGACCTAGTCATCTTGGACTATAGGATGCCAAAGAAAAACGGAATTGAAGTTGCAGACCACATCCTTGCAGCTGTTCCATCACAAAAGATTATTATCGCATCTGCGTATACTCATGAATTAATAGAAAACCGCAAGCTAGGCAATAAGAGCAGCTTGTTACTGCTTCAGAAACCATTCGAAATTGACGCTCTGATGCACCTGGTTGAAGGGAGTCCCGCTAAACCTGGTGGAAAAGCGACTTCGAAGAGCGGCTCGTTCAACATAAGCGAGTCAAACTAAGTGAAGATTCCTCAGTTCAACATATTCAATGGAAAGTACGACCGCGCCCGACGATATTTACAAAGTCCAAACTACAATTAACTTTTTTCTATATGAAATACGCGACAGACGGCTTGTTTCTCACTTGGGCCAATTCTACTGAACAATATCGTTCCAGGTAAAAGTCCTGATAAGTAATAGGAAAATAATCAGGGGGTCTAGCGACGAACGCCTTGTCTTCTGGATGTTCTAAGGATGGGGCCCTTGCATCTAGTAGACAGTCTGCATCGCAGATACCAAGATCTTTAGAGCCTCCGTACGTGGGACCGTGCTGCTCTGGAACAAAACTGTCCCCAAGCCACCACCGCCCGATCTCTGCCACGAGGTTTCAGTCCATCCAAAGCCATTTGCCTTGAATGCTTTCAAGAAAGCTAGCGCTTCGCTGGAAGTGTCCGCGGCCCACTCGGACACGAGTACCTCTGTGCCCCAGTTCTGCGACCAGCTCTTGAAATTGTTTATTTGCTTCATTCCTACGCTGCCAGAGTATGGAATCGCGTACAGCTGTGGAGAATATACCAGTTTTGAAACACCATCTGGGACTATTTTGTGCTCCATGGTAGGATCTCGAACAAATCCCCAAGCAGTTTCCCTAGCGAAGAATATCTTTTTGTCGGTAATGGACCTTATTTTCTTGGCCATGAAGGTATGATAGTTACCTAACTTGTCATATTGGGATTTGGCAAATAGGTGAGGTTCGTTCAGTATCTCAAACCCGGCAACGCTGTTGTAGCCTTTGACCTTGTTTACGACTTTTGCAATGAATTCAAATTGAACTGTCCAAAGATTCTTGCCATTTATCCAGATGTTATTGCTAAGGAATTTCTCCCAGAAGGGTCCAGCTGTAAGCTTGTAGTCGTCTTTTTTGGGGAAATCTTTGACCACAAATGATGGAAACCCCAGGTGGTTGGGCTTAAGATGCCAGTAGCTCGAAGTATAATAGTGAAAGTTGCTAAAGAT
>Ga0070694_100000959_pt1 | contig 16364 bp, 14 predicted proteins | sample KBSK1251metaG_FD_65470 | JGI IMG/M metagenome (GOLD analysis project Ga0070694, IMG submission 65470) | Corn, switchgrass and miscanthus rhizosphere microbial communities from Kellogg Biological Station, Michigan, USA - KBS K1-25-1 metaG | ecosystem: Host-associated > Plants > Roots >... | reverse complement strand
CCGTAAAGAATCATCGAGTGAGAACAGTCGAGCATAACCACGGTGGCGCAGGACGATTGGTAGTCACACTGGTGAACGTGCAGATCGCCATACTCAAGATTGAGCGGAACTTTCAGTCCCTCACGTTGAATAGCGGAGAGCAAGGTGGTGTTGACGTCGAGATTGATCGTGTCGCCAAACTCGTAACGCTTGCTCGCTGCTGCTGCTTCAACACCAGTTGAAAGATAGACCGTATCGTGGCGACCGGCGGCGCTCTTGCCGAAACTTCCAAGCAGATTTCTGAGGGTTTTGTAACCCAGAAAATCCAGACCTTTTTCTGTTACTTCGAAGCGAACATCGCGCGGCAACGGCTCAGAAACTTTGCCTGGTCCAGGCGCGCCGCGTTGCCTATCGCGTCGTTGTTGTTGCCGTTGATCCTCGTGAAGCGTGAGATAACCTTCTTCAACCAGGCGCTCGATGAGTTGGTTCAACAACTCTTCGAGCAACGAACCTTTGAACTTGCCTTCGTTCTGGGCAAGCATTTCGCGAATCTGTTGCTCAGTGACGAGGCCCTGGTCCATAAGTGCCTGCAACAGCGCGCTGCGAAGTGCGTCGAGCGAAGTGTCGGTCTGTTTTTGCTGGCGAGTCCAGTAATAGTCGTCGTCGTAGCCGGAGTCGAGCAGTGCATCGGACATGCTGTCCATCAACTCACCAAGGTTGATGCCAAACACGTCGAAGCCCTGAAATTTGGAATACTTAAACTTCATTGCCGATTGCCAATTGCCGATTGCCAATTTCCGGGTTCCCAAGCGCGATTAATTTCCATGATCCTTAAATCGGCAATTGGCAATCGGAAATCGGCAGTTAACTATATTTTCCCGTTTCGGTTAAGTCGTCGTAGATCATGCCGCGTCGATCTTTTTTCGCTTTAGTGACGGCGGCATAACCGCCCTCTTCGTTGCGACTGATTTTGTTTTCCGCATACAGGCCTTCGAGCACGAGCTCGCAAGCGGAGACGAGCCGCGCCGTGTCGGAACGTCCGAAATCAAACGGTATCAAGGCGGTTTCGAGTAGTTCGGGAACTGCTTCGATCAGGTTCACACACTCTGCCGCCGACGCAGTGTCGGCGAGCAGAAGTTTGTTTCCTTCATCAAACCACTGCACCGTCTTCGCGAAATCGATGCCGACAAAATAGCCTTCGAAGATTTCGCCTGCCGCGCGCTTGATCAGATCGCGCGCGATGCGATTTGCGCCGAGTTGCTCGCCTTCGTATTCCAACTCCATCTTGCCTGTCATCGAGGGAATCGCGGCGTAGATGTCGGAAATGCGCGGCACGATGAACTCTTCGCCAGTAAAAAGCGCGCGCCGTTCAGCGTTTGAAACGACCGTCTCCATAACGGTGATCGGCATTCGTTGTGAAACTCCCGAATGCTTGTCGACGTGATTGTCATCGCGCGCTTCGAACGCGATCTGTTCGACGACTTCACGAATGAACTCCGGAATCAGCAGCCGATCTCCAGCTTCAAAACGATCGGTCCATGCTTCCTGACGTGTGATCTCCATTGCCGCCGGCAACTCTTTCGGATAGTGCGTCAGGATCTCCGCGCCGATGCGATCTTTCAGCGGCGTGATGATCTTTCCTCGCGCGGTGTAGTCTTCCGGGTTCGCCGAAAACATGAGCATCACGTCGAGCGGCAGCCGCACCGGATAACCCTTAATCTGCACGTCGCCTTCCTGCATGATGTTGAAGAGCGCGACCTGGATCTTGCCGGCGAGATCCGGCAACTCGTTGATGGCGAAGATGCCGCGATTCGCGCGTGGCAGCAGGCCGTAATGAATCGTCAGTTCGTCACTAAGCAGGTGACCGCCCTTCGCGGCTTTGATCGGATCGACGTCGCCGATGATGTCGGCGACAGTGACGTCGGGAGTCGCGAGTTTCTCGACGAAACGCGCTTCGCGAGTAATCCAGTCGATCGGAGTCGCGTCGCCGTCGTGCGCAAGCATTTGTCGCCCGTAAGCGGAGATCGGTCGAAACGGATCGTCGTTGACTTCCGAGCCTGCGATTATGGGAATACGTTCGTCCAACAGATCGGTCAGCAAGCGAATGATGCGACTCTTTGCCTGACCACGCAGACCGAGCAGGATGATGTTGTGCCGCGCGAGAATGGCGTTGATCAGTTGCGGAATCACCGTGTCCTGGTAACCGACGATGCCGGGAAAAAGTTTCTGGCCTGAGCGGAGCTTTTTAATCAGGTTGAGACGCAGTTCGTCTTTGACCGAGAGGGTTTGATACCTGGCCGCCCTGAGTTCGCGAAGGGTTCTTGGGTAATCCATAGTTTTGAGCCGGGGGAGAAGATTCTACCCGCAATCGAGCAAATCTTGTAATCAGCCACAGATAAACGCGGACAACGCGGATCGATCCGCGTGTTTCCGTGTGAATCCGTGGTTAAAGTTGGCCTTCTTCGTGGAGCTTTTCAAGGTGTGCAAGGACTGCACGCTCGGCCATCGCGTACGCTTTGGGCGATACGTCAGTGTAGACGCGCTCGACGATCTCTTTCGGTGTCGTCGCTCCGGCGCGCACGGCGGCGAGAATGTTTTGCTCGCGTTCGAGCCGGTGTGAAATGTATTCGTCGATCTTTTGATAAGGCGTGGCGACGGCTGGACCATGCCCGCCGAGCAGAACTGAAAGTCCCGGCAGCGAACGCATCCGTTCGAGCGACTGCAAATAGTCGCGCATGTTTCCCTGCGGTGGATCGATGAGCACTGAACCCACGCCGACGATGTTGTCGCCGGTCATCAACACGCCGCGCGCGTCGTCGTGAAAACAGAGATGGCCCAACGCGTGTCCCGGCGTGTGCAGCGCACGCAAGCGAACCTGCGGCTCGCCTTCGAGAGTGATGACTTCGTTGTCTTCGATCAAATGATCGACGTGAATATCTTCCAGCGCTGCGGCAGTCTGCGCGTGTGCTGCAACTGGTACCGCGCCGCCAAGATGCGACCGGAGCGCGTTCACGCCACCGACGTGGTCTGGATGTAAGTGCGTCAAAATAATCTCGCGCACCTGACGACCTTCCGCGACCATTTCGTCAACACATTCTGCCAGCGCCTGTTGCTCGTCTTCGTACGGCGAACCCGGATCAAAGATCAGCATATCTTTAGAGTTATGAACGATGTAGCAACAGGTGTGAGTTGCAGGTGGACGAGTCGGTGTGCGAACTGGAAAACACAGGTAGTTCGGACGAAATGTGATGCGGCGTTCCGGCACGCCGTGAGCCTGCTCAATCGAAAGAAAGCGTTCGACGAGATTCGGCGCGATACCAGCACTCAACGTTTGTAGAGCATGCAACGTCGGCGGAACCGCAACCACCTGGTCACTGGTCCAACGCTCGTAAGCTTCACGCGCCGTTAACCACTCACCGCTCGCGAGCTCGCCCGCGATAACATTCGGCTCCTGCTTCGGCGGACAGTTGACGAGAAAGAACCACGTGTCGAAACGTCGCGCATTGAAAGGCGGCGTCACCCAACGACCGGCATAAGTAAAATCATCAGCGTCGAGATACAACTGATAATGCTTCAGCAGCGCCGGCCACGACAGTCGTCCCGACTCGAGATCGTCGAGCAGTGAAACTCTCTGCCCTTTCGTGAGCGTCTCCCCACCATGCGCGACGAGCACGCCGAGTTCTTCGAACAACTCGCGCGCCGCGCCGCTGATCATCGCTGCTGTTTCGGGATTTGGTGAGTTTCTGACTTCGACTTCAGCGTCTGAAGCGTCGATCTGGCCACCCGGAAAAGCGTGAAAACCGCCCAAAAACGCGAGTTTATCGCCGCGTTTGACCCAGTAGACTTCCGGATTCGCCGGATCGGTATTTTGCCGGAGCAGGATGATTGCGGCAGCGTCTTTCGGAGTTGTTACCATTGCCGGAAACGTTCGCCGTCGCCGGGTCCCCACGGCACGCCGCGCATGTGATAGCCGCCCTCTTCCCAGAAGCCCGCTTGATCCTGCTCGAGAAAGCGAACGCCTTTGACCCACTTCGCTGACTTCCACGCGTAAAGCTGCGGGATGATTAGACGTACTGGTCCACCATGTTCGGGCGGGATTGGTTGACCATCGTGGGCCCAGGCGAAGAGTGAATCCTCTTTCAAAAAATATTCGATCGGAACGTTGGTGGTCCAACCGTAATCGTAGGCCAACGCGAGGACGAACTTTGCTTCGGGCTTCACGCCAGCGAGTCGCGCAATCTCGCGAGTTGAAACGCCACTCCATACGTTGTCCAGTCGCGACCAGCGCGTCACGCAATGGAAGTCTGCATAGACGCGAACGGCGGGGAGTTGCATAAACTCATCGAGCGACCACTTCAACCGATTCTCGACGAGACCTTCGATCTCAAAAGTCCACTTCGCCAGATCGATATCGGGTGTTCCATGTGCATCCAGCACAGGCCACTTCTTCGTGCGCGACTGACCGGGCGGCATGCGATTGTCTCGCCGCGTGTCAGGACTGATGATTACGTCCGGCTCCTGGATCTCCTCCGGCTTGCGCGGCTCAGTCGTTTGATACTTAGGATCCTTAAATAGACTGTCGAGAAAACTCATATTTAAGATGAATGCTACTTTTTGCCTCGTCTTTCGGCGAGCGCGATTAGTTCATCGGGCATCCACTTGCCGACGCCTTTCGCAACCGCGTCGTCTATACCGACGTTTCGATCGTGCCAGTCATCGCGATTACCTTCCGGTCCGCGAGCGCGCTCGTAGTTTTCAGTTTGTTCGAGACTGAGAATGATCCCCGCGACCACTTCCTTCCAGTCCTGAAACTGAATGCCGCGTCTCACGATCGGCAAGCCCGCGGTCCAATCTTCCTCCGGCGCGCGTGCATCCTGCTCCGGGATTGTCAGGTTGTGCAGCGGCGGAAATGCCCCACCAGAAAATTCTTTGACCAACTGGTCTCCGAGCTGTTTGTAGGACCAGGCAGAATGCTCCTGTCGCAACGCTTGCGCACGACGAAAAATGTCCGCCACTGTCGGTTGCTGCTGAACCATTGCACCACCTTTTAGTCTGGTTTGAAGGAAATACCTTACACGGATGCGGGCTTGAGAACAAATCGGCCTATGACTACCAAAAGTAAGAGCGCGGACGTAATCGCTGCGGAGAACAGGCAGTACTGACAAAACTCTCGAATGACAAACGCCTGCAAGTAAATCAACCACAAACTCACGACGAACATCGCCGAGAGTATTGGAGTCAGCAACGTTCCGGCAGCGCGATAACCAAACGCAGCGAGGGTGGCGAGACTAAAAACGGTGAAATAAGCGACCGCGCCGATACTAGCAAGAGGAAATCCCGCGACGACAGCGTAACGGCTGCTGAGCACTTCCGAGCAGCCCGAAAGAATCGTGCAACGAACGGTTTCGCCGGTGAGGTGCTCGACGGTGAGATAGAGTGCGTCAACGAGTCCGAGTAGCGAGAGTAGTGCCGCGGGAATGTAGACCTTTTTCATTGCCGATTGCCGATTGCCGATTGCCGATTTCCGATGCCGTAGGTCTTCAATCGGCAATTGGCAATCGGCAATTGGCAATCACTTCTTTGCTTCAATCTCCCTCTGAATCACGACACGCAGTTGATCGGCCTGCAATTGTTCGAACGGTACTTCACGTCCGTTCAAGAAGACTGTGGGAGTGCCTTTGACGCCGAGTGAATGTCCGCGTTTGCCGTCCTGGAAAATTCTTTGCTGCACTAAGTCACTACCGACATCGCGCTTGTAGCGTTCGACATCAATCCCGATCTCTTTGGCGTAGCCTTCAAAAACCGAGCGCACATCAAACTGAGTTTTCCATGCTGTCTGACGGTCGTAAAGCAGATCGTGCATCTCCCAAAACTTGCCCTGGAGTCCAGCGGCTTCGGCTGCTGACGCAGCGGCAAGAGCATGCTGGTGAGTTGGAACGAGCGGAAACTCGCGGAACGTTACGTGCAGCTTATCGCCAAACTCTTGTTCCATCTGTTTCAAGATCGGATGAAAAGCGCCGCACGGCGGACATTCAAAATCACCAAACTCTTCCAGGTGTGCCGGTGCGCTCGCCTGCCCGTGCGTATGCGGAGGGTCGGCGCCGGGAATGCCGGCATTGAACGGACCTAGCTGCTGAACCGGAGTTGTCTGCGCACCCGGCGACTGCTGCGGCGACGCCTGTTGTCCGACTACTGTTGGAGCCGAGGGTACGGAGCGCGTTAAGTACCAGGCGCTGCCGAGTGCTAAAGCAAGGACTATGAGAATGATGATGAACGGTAGTATTCGTTTCATATAGCTGGAAGAGATCGGTCAAACTGCGGCCGCCACCGTGGCTGCCAGTGAGCTAAAAATATCGCGCCCATCGGTGGAACCAAGCAAGTCTTCACAAGCGCGTTCGGGGTGCGGCATCAAGCCAAGAACATTGCGCTGACGATTGCAGATTCCCGCGATATTGTCACGCGAACCGTTTGGATTCGAATCTTCGCTGATGACTCCTTCGGGCGTGCAGTAACGAAGGACAATTGCGTCTTCGCGCTGGAGCTCCGCGAGCGTGTTATCGTCGCAGATGTAGTTGCCTTCGGCATGTGCGATCGGAATTCGCAGCACAGCGCCTTTCGTCAGTTCATTAGTAAAAGGACTGTCAGTCGTTTCCACTCGCACGTGAATGTGTTCGCAGATGAAGTGCAGGTCGCGGTTGCGAATCAGGGCGCCGGGCAACAGCCCGGCCTCGCAAAGGATCTGGAAGCCGTTACAGATCCCGAGCACAAAGCGCCCACTTTCGGCAAACTTCTTGACTGAATTCATCACGGGCGAAAAGCGCGCGAGAGCGCCGGCGCGCAGGTAGTCGCCGTAAGAAAAGCCGCCGGGTAGGATTACCGCGTCGTAAGTTGAAAGATCAGTTTCACGGTGCCAGATGAAATCTACCGGTTGGCCGACGTGCTTGGAAATCACGTGATAGGCATCGTGATCGCAATTCGAACCGGGAAAAACTATAACTCCGAATTTCACGCTTCTAACTCCACGCGATAGTCTTCGATTATTGGGTTCGACAACACTTCGCGCGCCATTTTCTCAACCGATTCGAGCGCGCGCGGCTCGTCCATCGATCCGTCAAGCGAGATCTCAAAGTACTTACCCTGCCGGATGTCCGAAATACCCGAAAAGCCGAGCAGTTCGACTGAATGTTGAATGGCTTTGCCTTGAGGGTCAAGCACGCCGGATTTCAGGTTCACGTAAACTTTGGCTTTCATCTCTTTCCTGTCGCGAAGATCAACAAAGCATTGCTAAGCAAGCACTTGTTGGATAATATCTCCGACTCGTAGACCTGTCGCATCCCGATCAAACGTTTTCTAACAGGAGAAACTTATAATGCAAAACGACCCCCTCGTCCAACCGAGCCCCGCGTCCCCTGTGGCCGCGACCAAATCCAGCACCGGGCTTGATGAGAATGTTGCCTCCCTGTTGGCTTATGTCTTTGGCCTCGTGTCCGGACTGATCTTTTTCCTGATTGAGAAGGACAGCCGGCTGGTGCGCTTTCATGGCATGCAATCCACCCTTCTTGCTGGCGTATTTTGGATCGGGGAAGTGGCCCTGTGGATTTTGTCGACAATTATCGTACTTATCATTAGCCAAGTTTCGGGCCTGTTGGGTACGTTGGTATGGGCCGTGTTGATGTTGTTGTCGTTCGTCCTTGGCATCGCCGCACTGATTGGCTGGGTGATGTGCATGATAAAGGCTTACCAGGGTCAGTACTTCAAGCTGCCCGTGCTGGGAAACTTCGCCGAGAAGTTCTCGCAGAAATAAGACCTACTCGATTCCGACTCTTCGATAGATCGCGTCGACATTTCGCAGGTAGTGTTCCAGCGAAAAGACGCGATCTATTTCTTCGCTCGACAAATTCTTTTGAATATCGCCGTCAGCTTTCACGAGCTCACGGAAGTCACGATCTTCGTCCCAAACTCTCATCGCGTTGCGTTGGACCAGTTCGTAGGCGTCTTCGCGCGAGAGGCCTTTGTTGGTCAGGGCCAGCAACAACTGACCACTGAAGATCAGACCTTTCGTGGCGCCGAGATTTTCGAGCATCCGTTCCGGATAGACGACGAGTCCGTCAATTAGTCCAATTGCTTTTTGGAGAATGTAGTCGAGCGCGATGCTTGAGTCAGGCAGGACCACGCGCTCCGCTGAAGAATGAGAGATGTCGCGCTCGTGCCACAGCGCGACGTTTTCAAGACCCACGACACTGTTCGCACGGATCACGCGCGCGATGCCGCAGATGCGTTCCGAAATGATCGGATTGCGTTTGTGAGGCATTGCACTCGAACCCTTCTGGCCTTTAGTGAAGCGCTCCTGCGCCTCGCGAACTTCGGTGCGCTGCCAGTGACGAACATTCAAAGCAAACTTTTCTAACGAAGATGCGAGGATCGCGAGCGTCGTCAAGTACTCAGCATAAATGTCTCTCTGAATGACTTGCGTCGACACCGGCGCGGGCCTCAGTCCCAATCGCGCGCACACACTTTCTTCAACTGACGGATCGAGATGCGCGAACGCGCCGACTGCGCCGCTGATTTTTCCCACCGCCACCGCTTCACGCGCACGCAGCAGACGCTCGCGATTGCGACGCATCTCGTCAAACCAAAGCGCGAAAGTCAATCCAAACGAAGTCGGCTCAGCGTGAATGCCGTGTGTGCGTCCGACCTGTGGAGTGTTTTTGAACTCCAGCGCGCGACGCCTCAACGTTTCAATTAACGTGTCGACTTTGTTCAACAAGATCTCAGCCGCATCACGCAGCAAGAGCGCGTTGGCCGTGTCGACGACGTCTGACGAAGTTAGACCATAGTGGACGAACCGGCTCGCCTCACCAATCGATTCCGCGAGATTCGTCGTGAATGCGATGACGTCGTGATTGGTAGTCTTTTCAATTTCATTGATACGAGCGACCGAGAACTTCGCGCGCGCTTTGATCTGTTCAAGTGCGTCGCGCGGAATCGTTCCCATCTCGGCGTGGACTTCGCAGACCGCGATCTCCACGTCCAACCACTTCTGAAATTTGTTTTGCTCTGACCAGAGCCCGCCCATCTCGGGCAGCGTGTAACGTTCGATCATGTTTCTGCTTTTAGGTCTTTGGCCAAGACCTAAGACCAAAGGCCAAAGTCCCGCTCATTTTAACGCAGTTGAATTAACAAAGTAGCGAGCCAACAGCCAATGTCCATTCTCTTCTATTAAAGTAAAAGTCTCCATCCCGTCGCCACGTTCGAAGTTCGTTTCATAGCTGAGAATGAAGACGTGTCCTTTCAAAACGCCGCCCGAGTTCTGTTGTTCAGTGGCCGAGTTAAGCGAGCGCGATTCAACTTTGCCGAGCTTCGTGTGCAGAGTCTTGAACACCTCGTTTGACTGCTCGAGCGTGACGTCTTGTTTCCAAAGATTGGACGACTCGTTGTAGATCTCTTCGTAGCGTTCCTGAGCGATCTGCTCGCCGACCCTCGCGACCACTTCCTGCACCTCAGACGGAACGCGTGCGCGTTCGACGTAACCGCGACACGAAGAGACGGTCAATACAGGTAAAAAGGCGATAAGAGAGGCGGACAGGTAAAGGTTACGCGTGCGCGGAGATTCGCTCATACCTCTATCCAGGGCGTTGGCTCCTTGGGATAGGAAAGACTCACCTCAGTGTAACCGACAAAGAGCGGCGCGCGTTCCTGTAGCGCGACTTCGGCGTTGATCTTCGCGAGGTATGGATTGTTTGCGCGTTGTGAGAGGTGTGCCAGCACGATGTACTTCGCGCAGCCGTCAAAGCCACGGCGGATCCAATCGGCGAGATCTTCATTCGAAAGGTGGCCCAGGCGCGAGAGGATTCGTTGCTTCAGTTCCCACGGATAGTTGTCACAGGCTTTGAGCATGTCGCGGCTGTGGTTCGACTCGATCACGATCGCGGCGCAACCGCGCAGACGTTCGGTGATCAGCGTTGTGATGTGACCAAAGTCCATGACGGTAGCGATCTTCACGCCCTGGTGTGTGGCAGTGAAGCCGAAATTGTCGACAGCGTCGTGCGGGATCGTGAACGGGTGAAAATCGATCTCGCCGATCTTGAAGTCTTTGCTCGACTCGATCTGTTCCACTCGATCGCGCAACGCTTTCGCGCGGCGGCGTGGCTCTTCATTAGTGACGTTGAACTTTTCGCTTACGTACGCGTCGAGTGTTTTTCCGGAGATGTAGACGGGACAATCGAGGGAGTTCAGCAACACGCGCAAGCCGCCGGCGTGATCGCCGTGTTCGTGAGTGACGAGCACGGCATCGAGGCGTTGCGCGTCCTCGCCGACCATCGCGAGCCGACGCGCGATCTCTTTCGCGCTTAAACCCGCATCGACGAGCACGCGAGTGTTCCCGGCAACGATCAGCACTGCGTTACCAGTCGAGCCGCTGCCTAAAACGGTAAGTTTCATATCAGGCCACAAAAATTATTTCCGATTGCCAATTTCCGATTGCCGATTTTGAGGATATTCAGAATCCTTAAATCGAAATTGGCAATCGGCAATAGCGACCCACTATATCAAAGCCTATGTGCCTTGTGTGCCTTTTTGTGGCTAAATTTGTGGCTAGATTTCGAGACGAGAACGATCGACGTTGAAGCCGTTGAGATTTCCCAACGCGCCGAGCGCGATAGTTTCCGATTTGAAATAAGTGCGCGCAACTTCCTGTAGCTCGTCAACCGTGATGTTGCGAATCTTTTCGATCACTTCATCGGGCGAGATGCGACGACCGTGAATGATCTCCTGTCGCGCTAGCGTCCCTGCTCGTGCACTCGACGACTCGAGTCCGAGCAGGATCGACGAGATGGCTTGATCCTTCGCGATGCGCAGCTCTTCTTCCGTAACGTTATTGCGCACTACTTCGCGCAACTCGGCCAGTGAAAGTTCTAAAACCTGATCGAGATACTCCGGCGACGTTCCCGCGTAGACGTTGAAAACGCCGACATCAGAAAACGCACTGCCCGCGGCGCCCACTGAATACGCGAGACCACGCTCTTCTCTGATCTTCTGCCAGAGCCTGCTCGAAGTGCCGCCACCGATGATCGAACTCAACAAACTCGCCGCGTAACGATCGCTGCTGAGCGCGTCGGGCCACGGCGTCGCGATCACGAGATGCGCTTGTTCGAGTTCGTTCTTCTGCTCGATCAGAATCGGAGACGCAGGTCGTGGTTTGCCCGGCTCAAGAGCTTGCGGTCTTATGGCGGCGCCACTCTCGCAACCGTCAAAAGCAGCCCCAACCAGTTCCACCAGACGATTGTGATCGACGTTCCCGGCCGCAGCTACGACAAGATTGCTGTAGGAAAACTCGCGCGCGTGAAAACCGACCGTGGTTTTGTGATCGAAAGTCGGCACTGTGTCTCGCGTGCCTTCAATCGGGCGGCCGAGCGGTTGATTCGGAAAATACGCGGCGTTGAAAAGTTCGCCGAGGAGCTCGTCGGGCGTGTCCTCGACCATTTTCATCTCTTCGAGGATCACCATCTGCTCGCGTTCCAGATCCTCCTGGTCGAAACGCGGGTGCGAAATCAGATCCGCCAGTAAATCTATCGCCTGGGCGAGGGCGTGGTCCGCAACCTTTGTAGTAAAACCCGTCATCTCATGGGTCGTATAAGCATCCAGGTTCCCGCCCAGCCGGTCAGTTTCAACGGCGATATCCCTCGCGCTCCGGAGCCGGGTGCCTTTGAAGACTGCGTGCTCAATAAAGTGGCAAATGCCGTTTAATTCGGGCGATTCGTGACGTGATCCCCGGCGAACCCAGATCCCGGCAGCCACGGAGCGGAGCCCGGGCATGTGTTCAGTCAGGACGGCTATACCGTTCGGGAGTTTCGTGGATTTAACTTCGTCTATCATCCGTTGGAGACCAAAAGGGGTCAAATTCATACCGCGGTTGAGAAGGGGAGTTGGCATCCTAGCACGCCCTAAAAGCGGCGGCAAACCGGCCGTTTTTACGCCCATTTTACTTGACATCCGTTCGGGCACTGGCAGAAAATGACAGGCTGTTTATGGGTTCCGGTAAGTCTCCTCGCCTGAACCAGATTGGCCTGTCACGGCTTCCAAAGGAACTTTGGTTGCGGAGGTCTTCGCATGAGAAGAGCATTTGGTTTTGGGTTGTCTTTGATCGCGCTGTTGTCGTTTATGACCAGCGACGCACTTGCCGCAGGGTCCAACAAGTCACTCGCTACAATTACCGGAACAGTTCGCGACAACCGGGGGAACCCGCTGGCGGGCGCGCTCGTGTTGCTGGTCCGTGAAGGTGTGAAGACGGTTAAGGAAGCGAGAACTGATAAGCAAGGCAACTTCATCGCGCGAGTTCTTCCGGGCAGGTATGGAATCAGAGCGATTGCCAATGGCTTCAGCGAAGTAGTCTTCACTCAGGTTGACGTGAAGGCCCAACAGGAACTGGTCTATCGCTTCAATCTCGAGCCGGTGGGTTACGGCAACACCTTGCCTGAACGTAGCCGCGATCGCGAAAACGTGAAGTGGACTTTGCGATCTGCGCAAGCGCGACGCTCAATTTTCCAGATACAGCAAGGCGAAGACGAGAGCATCAAGACTGCAACCCAGAGTGAGACTGCCGAAAATACTCCGATGGAAAGTGCACCGGAGATTCCCACCGAAGCAACTTCAGATTCAAAAGTAAAACTACACGGCGTTCTCGAAAGCTATTTCGCAAGCAACGCGTATGGCTCGTCGTACGCAGGTCTCAACTTCGCTGTTGCTACTCCCGTTTCCGATCAAGTTGAACTGATTTTCGCAGGCCAGACGGGAGCCGGTGATGCTCCTGAGCGATTTGAAGCAACCACGCGTATCCACGTCGGCGATCGTCATCGCATCGGAATTAACGCTGCCGGCGTGCGTTTCGCGAATCCTGTTTGGACGAGGAAACTAAACCATCAAGCCGATTTGCAAGGTCAGGTTTCATTGCGAGCTGTCGACGAGTGGATCGTCCGCGACGGCATCGTGATCGTGATGGGCCTCGACTATTCACGTTTCATCGGCGCCGGTGGCGCGCACGCCATCACGCCGAGATTCGGAGTTCAATACGACGCCAACGCACGCACACGAGTGAAGGCCGCCTTCGCATCGGGCGGCGATGAAGATGGGATTCAGAGTGTGGCGACATTCGAAGACGAACAGGTTGTGTTCCGTCGCCAGTCTGTGCGGCCAGTCGCTTTCATTGATGGCCAGGCAGTGCTCGAACGGAGCCATCGTCTCGAGTTCGGAGTTGAGAGAGTTCTCGATAACAGTTCAAACGTCGAAGCCACCGCGTTCTTCGATACAACGACCGGGCGCGGCGTGGGCCTGTTGAGTGGACCATCAAGCGCGTTCTCGGGTCGCAGTGGTGATGCATTTCTCGATATCGCCAACCAGCAGGGATCTTCACGCGGCATTCGCGTCGTTTACACCAGACGTCTGAATCGTGTTTGGACCGCCTCGGCGGGTTACGCTTTCGGACGAGGCCAACAGGTTTCGCCGGAAGGTTTCTCAACACCGGCGGAGCTATTCGAGAGTGGTTACTTTCAAACTGGGGCATTCCAACTCGCAGCAGGATTTCGAAGTGGTACGCAAGTGCGCACTGTGCTGCGTTTCTCACCGGAAGCGACGGTATTCGCGATTGATCCATTCGCCGGTCGGTTAGGTGTTTACGATCCCTCATTGAGCATTCAAATTTTGCAGGAGTTGCCGAGCTTCGGTCTGCCGTTGCGAGCCGAGGCGATTCTCGACGCGCGCAACCTGTTGGACGCGCAAACAAGTTCTGATAACGGAGAGATCCTGACGTTCATTGGTAACAATCGACGGTCTGTTCGTGGTGGAATCTCGGTCAGGTTTTAGAGGCGCGAGATGAGGAGAGCAGACCGTAAAAATATCCTCTCGTCTCGCTGTTCTGCTCCCTTCCTCTCCAATGCTGGTCTTCCAAATTCTCGGAAATTCCGAAAAGTTGGATAGATCTTTTGATCTGAACTAATTAATCCGTGTCAATCCACGTAAAACGTGGGCCGGAACATACCTTGCCTAAAAGAGTCGGATCTGCCGGGCGTAAGAGCTTGAACGGCAGCGGTTGAGGTAGCAGTGAAGGGATCGATACTCACAACTAAGACCTGGTTTCTGCTGATTGGCGCGGCGCTATTGATCAGTGCCGGCCTCCTCAACTTTCGCCAGCGCGTCCGACACGAAACACCGCCGTGGGATGGTGTTGAGTGGGTCGATACACAAAACGGAATCCTAGCGAAGAGCATCGAGAAAGGTTCCGCCGCGGACCGCGCCTGGATGCTGCCGGGCGATCAGCTAATCGGCATCAGCCTCGACGGCGGAGCCAGGGCCGAAGAGATTACTTCCGCGCGCGACGTCCAGATCTATCTCGAGGAGGCCCGCATCGGTGGCAGCCTGCATTACCTGATGAAGCGGCCGTCGTACTCTCCGGAAGTGGGCGCTTACTGGGCCGACCTCGACAACTTGGGCGCCATTCACAAGTGGACGCCGCGTGTGCTTTACATCAATCTCATCGGCGTGATCTTCCTGTGCGTTGGTTTCTTCGTGCTCTTCAAACAGGGCGGTCGCGCGCCATACGCGCTTCACTTTGCGACGTTCTGTCTCGCCGCATTCGTGTTCTGTTTCTACACGCCGGTCGGTAGTTATCGCGACCTCGATCTGGCGGTCGCGTTTCTCCGCAACGCAGCCTTTATTCTGTTTGCCCCGGTCTTCCTGCACTTCTGCGCGCTCTATCCTTCGCGGCAACAACTCTTCGCGACGCGTCGCTGGCGTGCGGTCTTGCTGTATGTTCCGGCGTTGCTGCTGCTGGGATTTGAAGTAGTCGTGTTTCTGCGCGACGAGATCGGCAAGGCGTTCTCGGCTTTCCAGAAGATTCCGGTTACGGAACAGATTGTCGGATTCTTTTATTGGATATGCATGCTGCACCTGGTGGTGGCGCTGTTTGCCAGTGCGGCGCTGTTGTTCCGAACCTTTTTCACTGCGAAGAGCACTGTTGTTCGCCAGCAAGTGAAATGGATTGTGTGGGGGACGGCGCTCGCCGTTGCTCCTTTCATACTTCTTTACGCCGCGCCTTACCTCTTTGGCGCACTGACCGATCGTTGGCTCACCGACGTCGCGATCCTGCCGCTCGCGATAATTCCGTTCGCGTTTGGCTATTCGGTTCTTCGTTATCGCTTGATGGACGTCGAGCTGGTGGTGCGAAGAGTTTTCGTCTACGCGCTAACGACTCTTGCAGTTTCGCTGCTCATCGGCGTCGTTGCTTACACCGGTGGTCTGTATGCCTTCGGCTCCGAACAGACATTCACCTCCGGTGAGATCACATTGCGCCTCGTCGTCGCTGTGTTGGCGATGGCGGTAATCGTCATGGTCGCGGCTCCGGTTAAGAATTTTCTCCAGGAGCAGGTCGATCGCGTGTTCTATGGTGAGCGTTACGACCTGCGCAACAGCCTGCTGGATTTTGGACGCACGTTGTCGGCAACGACTGCGCTCGATCCGTTGCTGGATTCGTTGGTGAGCCGGCTTCAGGAAGTGATGAACGTCGAGCGCGTGGCGATCTTTATCGAGTCACGAAATGCCAGGTCGGGTTATGTAGTCGCGCGAGCGGCTGGGTTGCCGGCGCCCGTTGTTGTTCCTTCTGACTTTCGCGAAATGATTCGCGTGCGTTCGGCGGAAACCGGTGTGGTGCGCGCGGACGATCTCGATCTGAACGCCGAACCGAGTCTTTCCGTGCGACAAGTGCTGCACTACTTCGTTCCGTGCGTGGTGCGCGGACGAATGGTCGCCGTGATTGGTCTCGGTCGTTCTGTTGACGGCGGACTGCTTTCGTCTGAAGACGTTGAGATTCTGCGCACAGTTTCGGGTTACGTCGCGGTCGCGATTGAAAACAGTTTGCTTTACAAGGACCAGCAGGAACGTGCGTCGGAGTTGAAGCTGTTGAAGGAATTCAACGAGTCGATCATCGAGTCGATCAACGTCGGACTGCTGGCCGTGGATCTCGAAGGACGCGTCACGCGACTCAATTCCGCGCTCGAACACATTCTCGATCTGCGTCGCGACGCAGCCGTCGGCCGGTACGTTGAGGATTTGTTTTCCGAAGACTTCGCCGACACGCTCAAGCAAGTGCTCGGAAAAGATGGTTGGCGTCTCAAGGAGATCCGCAATATCTATAAGCTCCACACCGCTACGCGCGCCAACCGCGCCCTTGTTTTGAACATCGCCCTGGCGCCTTTGCAGGACGCCCAGGGACAGACGGGTGCGCTCGTTGTGCTCGAAGACGTCACCGCGCGCATCACCCTAGAAGAGCAGTTGCAACAGCGCGAGAAACTCTCGTCTATCGGCTTGCTGGCCGCGGGCGTCGCACACGAAGTCAA
>Ga0070694_100000957_pt1 | contig 16369 bp, 14 predicted proteins | sample KBSK1251metaG_FD_65470 | JGI IMG/M metagenome (GOLD analysis project Ga0070694, IMG submission 65470) | Corn, switchgrass and miscanthus rhizosphere microbial communities from Kellogg Biological Station, Michigan, USA - KBS K1-25-1 metaG | ecosystem: Host-associated > Plants > Roots >... | reverse complement strand
CCCTGGCAGCCCCGTTTCTACGATTGGGCATTCAACCTGGATCGCGGCGAGCCGATCAAAGCCAAGTGGGATTTGATTCCGAGCGAACTGGATGTCCTTGTGACGCACGGCCCGCCCTACGGCATTCTCGACATCAGCGGCTATAGCGGCGAGCACGTCGGCTGTGAAGAGTTGCGGCAGGCGGTCGAGCGAGTGCGCCCGCGAGTGCATATCTTCGGCCACATTCACCATTCTTATGGCGTGACCGTTTATGACGGAATGAAGTTCGTCAATGCGTCAATCTGTGATGAAGGCTATCGGCCCACTCGCGAGCCGGTGGTGATTGATCTCAATTGAGAGGTAGTGATGAAACCAGTGATTTTCAACTGCTATACGCCCGGATCGCACCGTTGATCGCGAAGGCGACCAAGTCGGGAAAGGAATGAAGAGCTTGCAACACGCTCACGCTCTAGAAAGGGCAGTTCGGCGACTTCACTAGAGATGTCCTAAAATCCACCGCTGGAAAATTGACAACTGTGCGCCTTTAAGTATAATCTTCGGCCATCGCTCTTGCGCCTTAGCTTGATATCATCTTGCGCTTGCCAAGTTTACGCAGGGCGTGGGTCTTTCAATCATTGGACTCAGCATTTGCCGCGCCACATAGATGTAACTTGTTGCCCTAAACCCTCGGTGATGAGCCGAAGAAAGAATCGAAAGGGGGAACTGGCTCAGTTTCATAAGTTGCTCTCATTAAGCCAATTACCTTCACTTGTGCAACTGGTAGTACGCATGACCGAGAAGGTCAAGGCGGCAACGGGGCCTACGACTCGCGCATCCTAATCTGCCCCTTGATTGTCTATTGGAGGAGGAACGCATGATCCCGAAGAAAGCTTGGATAGGAATCGCTGCCGCATTAGGCATAACCCTGATTGTCACATTATGGTTCATTTTCCGTCCAACTGACCAGACCAAGGATGGCGCGACCATACGCATTGGCGCGATAGATCCGCTTACTGGAACGTTCGCCACTTATGGCGAGCCTATCCGCGACGGTATGTTGCTTGCTGTGGACGAGATCAACGCAAAGGGGGGAATCAACGGCAGCAAGATCGAACTCCTACTTGAAGATGATGGAGGTGACCCCAAAGCCTCCGTGAACGCCTTTACTAAGCTCGCGACGGTATCAAAAGTTCCCGTAATAATCGGCCCATTGTCATCGGGAACGAGTATGGCTACTGCACCTCTTGCTGACCGATATCGAGTGGTTCAACTTTCAACCCTCGCCGGGACAATTGATCTCACCAACGCAGGCGACTATGTGTTCCGCATATATCCCTCCAGCGAACTTGGCTCCCGCTACATCGCCAAGGTTGCCATTGAGCGGTTCAAGGCTAAGAAGGTGGCAATTTTCTATGCCAACAACCCGATAGGGGTAACGTCCAGACGATTTGTGACAGAGGTGGTCCAGCAAGTTGGTGCTGAGGTAGTTGCAGTAGAGACTTTCAATGATGGTGACCGTGACTTCCGTACCCAACTTACGAAGATCCGTAATACCAATCCTGACGTGGTTCTATGCAGCGCTTACTATGAAGAAGGTGCTCAAATACTCGTGCAAGCCAAACAGCTCGGCCTCAAAGCTCCATTTTTAGGGGAAGATAGCTGGTTTGGACCGATCGCTAACATCGCTGGTGACGCACTCCGAAACCTATATTTCGCTGACATCGCTTTTGGTCCCGAGTACAAAGACAACCAGTCCATGCAACAGTTCATTGCGGTTTTCCAGCAGCGTTTCAACAGAACGCCCAACTCATACTCAGCTGCGGGCTATGCAGCAGTCTATGTCGTCAAACACACCATTGAGGCTGGCGGGTATGATGGAATGAAGATCAAAGATGCTCTGTATAAGACTGATATGATAACAGCCTTCGGGCGTATCAAGTATGATCAAAACGGCGACAATGTGGGAGCTACGTACGCCCTATTCCAGCTTAATGAAAGAAACGAGCGCGTTCCCGTTCACTAACCAGTAATCAATGTCGATAATGAGGGGGCTGAGCAATGAGTAAGCAAATAAGAAAAAAGGATCGGAGTGGTATTCCACATGGTTGCAAGACTACAGTTGCAACACATGTAGATGAAGAAGAGAAACAGAGATCGGCGGTCATCGCCTTGAAGTCACCAAACGAGATTCCCATTTCTGTATCACCCGCGGGGCTTGAGCCACATGTCCGCGTCGTTCGGCCCGCTCGCCCGTCACTGATTTACGAGAGGGTAGAATGATTGCCTGGAACATAGCGTCACAGGAGACTGACTAATGGCAGCACATGTTGATAAGAGTAGAACATTCATTATCAGAGTCGATGAGGTAGGTTCTACTGCGCTTGACGAAAAAGCCGGACCACCAAAGATACTTGCTCGCAGGGCGAAACTCTTTGGCTGGGTGATTGGACATCTTGCCAAGGCAAGCAAACAGACACGAGTCATTAAGAACGTTGGCGACGAACTTATTATTCGTTGCGATCACAAAGAAGATGTACGCCAGGTTATTTCTGCGCTGATCAATCTTGTCGAACATCCGCCCCAGGAGAAAAAGAAGACTGGTAAGGTCGCGGCAACTAGGAAACGCAAGGATCGCAGTCACACTGGTATTCGCATAGCAGTACATGGCAATGACCTATACGCAGGGTTCGCTTCGCAGAAAGAGGTTGATAAGTTCGTCGACGAACTACGAAAGTACGCGGCCCAAGTAGCAACCCGAGTATCATTAGCTGATATTGATGCGGTTTCGGGTACTCTAAAGGCATCTCTTATTAATGACGTTTTCGGACCAGCTATTAACCGCGCTTCTCGGCTCTCTCAAGTGTCGAAAGCCCCCATTCTTATTGCTTCCGATGAAGTGCTCACAGTTCTCCATGACATACTTAGTAGTGGCTCTGAATCAAGCTCTGGAACACATGTAATTGAGTGGTCACATCCAGTTCCACTATTTGCTTTGAAAGGAGTTGATACGTTCAACTATGACCATCCTTGGCTCATTTACCAACTCAGAACAGCCCTGCCTTCACCGAGTAGGAAGTCTACAACTGCACGACGCCTTTTTGATTTGGAAGTCGAGGCAAGTGGCTTCCAGGCTTTACGCGAGGTGCATGTAAAGTTCTATGGCTCAGTTGCAGAGAACTCCACAGCATATAAGGACGCTAAGAAAAGAGTTAGGTCCCAACTTATTGGCAACATAAACTACCCGAACGCCTCATCGCACTGCGTCGACGTAATATTTGAGGTCATCCGTCAGTGGCGCGTGCGCCCCTACCCAACAGATAGGATTGCGAACCAATGGATTAACTCAAACTTCCACTTCGAGGAAGTAGGGTTGCGACCCCAGTTTAGGCCTGTGTTTTTTGCCTTTACTTCAGTTTTGGACGAAAAACATGACCGGGAATTGCGAGATAAACTATCCGAACCGAAGAGCAAAAGCAGAAAAGGCCTCGGATGGGATACAAACGTTGTGACCAATTACATATATGGACGGGGAAAGTGGCAAGGTCAACAGATTTGGAACAAGTCAAACATCTTCGCCTTGGTCAGGTGTTTTGTCTCTGAAGATTTCTTTGAGTGCGCTGAAAAGATCAACAAGCTCTTCGAGAATAAGCCCAGGCCTCTGCCAATTGCCTCTGAGCCGGTGTGGAACTGCGTGGGTTACGGGATCCTAAGAGGGGCTACGGATGCCTATCTTCTCTACCAGTATATTGGGCTTCAATCTGAAACGGATCCCAATATTACCGAGTTTGTAAGCCATCTCTCGCAGGCCGTAATTGATGCACACGAAAGCGTAAGTCACGGTGGCGCGGGAGGCCTATCAAGCAGCAAGTTAGAACTCTTTGGACGGCTAATTCCGCTTTCCGTTGAAATATTGGAGCTTGATACTGGGGCAATGAGTTCGGACTTGCGTCAGCAGAAACTTAAGGTTCTTTGCTCGGGAGGCAATCATGAGTAGCTTTGGAGATGGTGCCTGCATCATCTTCCCACCGCAATTCGAACCCTTCCAGCCCTACCTATCAGGCCCTTATTTGAAATCGCTTCTCGCGAAGAGTGGTATCGCTGCATCAGTTTTTGATGCTAACATCGACTTCTATGAATGGCTGGTAGCACAGGCAGAAGAACAAATCCCTTGGCCTATGCCCCCCCATGAGAATGCCAGATATCTCCGCGAGCATGTTTGGCAAGCCGTACAGATACTCCGATCAACTCCAACTTCTCTTCCAGAGTACCGATGGGCGATCAATGTCACTGATGAATACCTTCGTGTGATCTCACCCGCCGGGGTAAAGATTGGCTTAACCTACCTCAAAGTGGGCAATCGGTACTCTTCGTCTGACCTGCGAGAGTACTTAGATACCCCGGAGAACATTTTTCGGCTCTACTTCGAATATGCCTCAGAAAGGCTCCTGGGATCTCTCAACGCCTCAGTCTATTTGCTTTCGCTGGTTGTAATTGATCAATTCGCTGCGGCGATAGCCTTCGCGAGGGAGATCAAAAAGCGCCGCCCTAACGCACAAGTTATCATCGGAGGCCCTATCGTTTCTCGGCTTCATCGCCAACTCTCTGCGACCCCCTGGATTGCTCAAACATTCGACGCTATCGTTCCAGGCGAAGCCTACCGGGTGCTCCCCGGTGTTCTTGGCTTACCGCACACATACACTGGGCATGTGACGCCAGACTTCTCAGATCTTGACCTGGATCGGTATTGGTCTTGCCGAAGGGTACTGCCGTATATCGTCGCTCACGGATGCAAGTGGGGGAAGTGTACGTTTTGTTCTCATCATCTAACATACGATGGTTATCGGGAGTCGGGCATCCTTGAAGTCCTTTCTGACCTCGAGTACTTAGCCAATGTACACAGCGCTCAGCACATCAGCTTTTGCGACGAATATCTCACACCTGCTCAATTAGAAGAAATCTCGACCGGCCTCCTTAACCGCGAGGTCGATATCAAATGGTCAACATTTGCCCGGCCTGAACCTCAGTTCCGAAACCGCGAATTCATGATGAAGCTGTATGATGCTGGTTGCTGCATGCTCATGTTCGGCCTGGAGTCCGGCTCGCAGCACATCCTGAAAGCTATGAAGAAAGGAACGGATGTCCGTCACTTCCGCCCAATTTTGGAGTCCTGCAAGCAAGCAAACATTGCGGTCAGGTACGACTTCATGGTCGGCTTTCCTGGCGAGACTGAGGAAGAAGTTCAGAAGACTTACTCTTTCATCCGGCGGAATCGCGATGTGATCGACACTCCATTTTCAAGTTACTCGGTCGCGATTTTCGAACTCCGCAGTGGAATCCCGGTTCTAGATCAAGCGGAACGGTTGCGCCTTCGGCCAAAGAATTGGTTGAGAGGTGATCTCGACGACCAATATGAGTTCGAAAGCGTTGGTGGTCTCAGTGAACAAGCCCGCAGTGAATGGCGAGAGAGACTGATCCGATTCTTCAAAGTAGAGATGGATGCGGAACTGATTTGCCCTCAGAACAAAACGCACCAACTTGTGCTGAAAGACCTCTATGATTGTGGTATGTTTGATCTGCCCACTCTTCAAGTTGAGCCAGATCGCTTTATTTTCACAGGCGCGACTCTTGCGCGTGGAGTCGAACTCATACCCGCCATCAATGCTATGCGGGTAGTGAATCACGCGAATGGAGGAGAATTGGAAGTGAGCCTAAGGCTTATCGAAGTCTTTCGCCATTTCGCGGTAGGGACGAGTCTTGACACAGCGTTTCGATCCCAGGATTTATGGGATCGAGAGGCTTTCGCACGATTTATCATGTTCCTCTATCGCAACGACTACCTCTATGTGTGTGGGCTTGTCCAGGCTAACCAACCTGAATTTAAAGATTGCGAGGCGACTTATGTCTGACCTACTCCGCGTTGTCTTGGTGCGACTGTGCGAGTGTGAGGGAAACGTGCAGGAGCGAGTGTCTAGCCATGGCAGATTGACAGAGCTTGGAAGGCGTCAAGCCCTCCAAACACAGACTCGAATTCTTGGCCTTGACATAAAGGCGTGGCTTGCCGCTAGCAGTTCTGCCTGTCAAGAGACTGCTACTATATTGGCGGGCGGAACGCCGATCCAAGTGGCGCGCGAATTCGATGAGCCACCATATACACAATGGGTCGGGCTCACGCTGAAACAGGTTCAGGGACAGTGGCCATCAGAATGGAAGTCGTATTGGGATCCACAACCAGGGGACGCTGAGCGGGTGATCGTGCCAGGTGGAGAATCGTTCCAAGTTACATTCGAACGTGCCAAACAAGGTCTCAACAGGCTCTATAGAAAATTTCAAGGCATTAGTGCGATAGCTATAGTCACTCACGGCGAGGTGGTTCGTCTGCTCACAGTGGGACTGCTTGGTGCTCCGTTGGAGCATCTTTTTAGACTTCGTGGTCGCAATGGTGCTGTCTCAATCTTCGACTATGATGGACAGGTAGCAACCTTCGAGTGCATCAACGATATATCTCATCTTGTTGGCCTTGACCCCAAGGATTTGGCCGATTATGTCATGAGGCAGAAATGAATCAGGTCCTGGTCAATGCTTTGGTCTCTGCGTCTGGCTACCTTCTTGTTGGTGTTGGCTTCTCGCTAATTTACACCTCCGCGCGTTTCTTCCACATTGCCCACGGAATCGTTCTTACGGTTGGGGCTTATTCAACTTTTGCCTTGGGGGTATGGGCCGGGCTTCCGCTATCAGTCTCGATAGCGGGCGGCATCTTAGCGAGTACGATCCTTGGTATAGGGCTAGAGTGGAGTATTTATAGGCCTCTCCAAGGAAGACAGGCATCCCCTGCCACCCTTTTGCTCGCTTCACTAGGTATTTATGTTGCTCTTCAAGCTCTTGTTTCCCTCATATTCGGTTCTGGTACCCAGACATTCAGACCAAGCGAAGTACCGGAAGGATTGCTTCTGGTAGGAAGCCGACTTACTGTGCCACAACTTGCGATTATTGTGGTTAGCCCTATCTGTTGTCTTTCGACGTGGCTGTTTCTCCAGCGGGCACAGATCGGGAAGATGATTCGCGCAGTAGCTAATGATCATGATCTGGCAGAAGCCTATGGATTCAGTCGTGATCGTGTGATCATGGTCGCGTTCTTCTTCGGGTCAACTCTCGCGGGTGTGGCTGCTATCCTCCTTGCTTACGACACAGATATGACTCCGATGATGGGGTTCCGGGCACTCCTAATGGGAATGATTGCTGTCATCATAGGAGGTATTGGCAACATTCCCGGAGCCGCACTAGGTGCTGTCTTACTTGGACTAGCCCAGCATCTTAGTGGATGGTGGATCTCTTCAAAATGGCAAGATGCTATCGCCTTTCTCATCCTGATCCTCTTCCTTCTCCTGAGGCCCCAAGGTTTTTTGGGAGGACCGTTAAGGAGAGCTACGGTTTGAGATGGAGTATATCCTTCATATCCTAATTTTGGCTGGCATCTACACCGTGTTAGCGGTCTCATTGAATCTACTCGCTGGACACGCAGGGTTGCTTTCCATAGCGCACGCAGCATTCTATGGGTTGGGCGCCTACACTTCGGCATTGCTGGCCGCTTACTTAGGTGTCCCTTTCCTCGTAGGCGTTTTGGTCGGTATGGCTGTGGCGGCTCTAGTATCGTTTGCTATCTCATTGCCGTCGCTTCGGCTTCACGACGACTACTTCGTTATCGCCACGTTCGGCTTCCAAATGATTCTCTTCAGCATCTTCAATAACTGGATAGATCTAACTCGCGGGCCACTTGGTATCCCTGGTATACCACAACCTATGATCTTTGGTTGGACTATACGATCCCATGTCGACTTTGTCGTTCTTGCGTTTATCTTTGCTACCTTCGCTTACATCATCATGGGCCGCATATCTTCGAGCCCATTCGGGCGGATACTCCGAGCGATCCGTGAGGACGAAGTCTTCGCCCAATCGCTGGGCAAGAACACGCTGTGGTTCAAGGTAACTGCCTTCGCAGTCAGTGCTGCTCTAGCAGCTTCAGCGGGAAGCCTCTACGCGCACTACATCACCTACATTGACCCCACAAGCTTCACTGTGATGGAGTCAATCCTCGTGATCTCGATGGTAATCATCGGCGGAGCGGGCAGCCGGTGGGGGCCGCTGATCGGAGCAGTGGTGCTCGTGACTTTACCGGAGGCGCTACGGTTCATCGGGCTTCCAAGTTCGGTTGCCGCGAATTTGCGGCAGATTATCTACGGCATCCTGCTGGTAGTCATGATGATGGTCCGGCCTCGCGGGCTGGTGGGGAAATATGGCTTCGGGCGCTGAGTGGGGTGATTTAGAATCAGAGGTCAGATGGCTCAGGCTCAAGAACAAAACTGTAGAGGTCAGATCATGAAAACCAAGTCGCCAGCCCCTGAGATCGTACTACGCAACGGAAAGCCGGTGGTGGTGATCCTCGCGATTGAGGAGTATCGGGAGTTGTTGGAGCGGCTGGAAGAAGTCGAGGATCTGAAAGCCTTGGAAGCGATGCGCCGAAAGCCGCTCAAGTTCAAACGCCTGGAAGAATTCCTGGCGGAGTATTCGCCCGATGTATGAAATCGTCCTCGCACAGCAAGCCGAGCGGGATTTGAGGCGATTGCCAGCGGAAATATTTCATCGAATCATTCCTGAGATCAAAGCTCTGGCCCGCGTTCCGAGGCCGCCCGGATGCCGGAGAGCTTCACTGGGTCCAAGCGCGATTATCAAATCCGCGTCATTATCGAGTCATCTACGAGATTGATGAAAAAGGTAAAGCGGTGCGGGTCATGCGCGTCCGGCACCGCCGCGAAATCTATCGTTAAGGTATGAACTCAGTACGCTGCGAGGGGATTACCAAAACATTCGACGGCGTTCAGGCGCTCGGAGGGGTGAGCCTTGACCTTCCGAGCAGCGGGATCATCGCCATCATCGGGCCTAACGGCGCAGGCAAGACGACGCTGCTCAACATCGTGACTGGATTCCTCCGCCCAGACGCTGGCCGCTGCTTTCTTGGCGAGCGCGAGATCACGCGCCTCTCTCCGCATCGGATTGCCCGGTTGGGCATCGCCCGCACATTTCAAGACCTCCGCTTGATCCTGCAAGTTTCCGTCCTGGATAACGTGATGCTGGCACGCCCGAATCAGCGGGGTGAGCGGTTGCTGTGGTCACTGCTGCGTTTCGGCGTGGCGGCGGAAGAGGCGCGGAATCGTGAGGAGGCGATGCGGCTCTTGCGGTTTGTGGGCTTGGAAGAAAAGGCGGCGGAGTTGGCGGGCGAACTTTCTTACGGGCAGCAGAAGCTGTTGACGCTGGCTTGCTGTCTGGCGATGGGAGCGCGGATTTTGCTGCTCGATGAGCCGGTGGCGGGCGTGCATCCTGAAATGGTGGCTCAGATTTTGGACTTGCTGCGGCGGTTGCGGGATGAGGGAAAACTGGTGGTCTTCATCGAGCACGACATCTCAGCAGTGCGGCAAGCGGCTGATCTGGTCATCGTCATGGATGAGGGCAAGATCATCGCGCAAGGGCCGCCGGATGTGGTGTTGGAGCGGCCTGAGATTATGGAGGCGTACCTTGGCTGACGAAGCACGCCGCCTGCTCAATGTGGATGCGCTCGTCACCGGCTACGGCAAGAAGCAGGTCGTGAACGGCGTGACGCTGGATGTAGCTGGTGGCGAGATTGTGGCTTTGATCGGCCATAATGGCGCGGGCAAATCAACACTGCTCAAGGCTGTCTTCGGTTTGCTTCCCGTTTGGAAAGGACAGGTGATGCTTTATGGGGAGATACTTCGTTCGCCGACTCCGCGCGAGTTGCTGCGCGCGGGCGTGTCATACGTGCCGCAGGGCAATCGTGTCTTCACCGATTTGACGGTGCGCGAAAATTTGGAAATGGGCGGCGTCACGCTGCCCGGCAAAGCGCGGCTGAACGAAGGGATTGAGCGCGTCTTCACACTGTTTCCGGCGCTCAAGACGAAGTTGTGCCAGAGAGCCGGGACGCTTTCCGGCGGTGAGAAACAAATGCTCGCGCTGGCCAATGCTTTGATCCTGTCGCCGCGTTTGCTCCTGCTCGATGAGCCGTCATTGGGCCTCGCGCCGCCGCTAGTGTCCGAAGCGCTGGGGCGCATTCAAGCAATCAGCCGCGACTCCGGCATGACGGTCTTGATCGTCGAGCAGAAAGTGCGCGAGGTTTTCAAGATCGCGCAGCGCGTCTACGTCCTGCGCAATGGCCGCGTCTCATTTTCCGGCCCCACGGATGCGCTCAAAGATGACGCGAAGCTGCGTGAAGTTTACTTGTAGTGAGCGTCTGAGGATTGAAAAGTTGGCGGTCGGCTCGCTCCGGGCGCGGCCTTGATGTCATCAAACACTTGACGGGCCAACTTCATTGACCCTGGATCATCGGCTCGAAAGGATAATGTACTGGCCGGTCTCAAGCAGCAACCTGGTTCCAACTTCTGCCATGTGATCAAAGAGCCGCATCCGTTCACGCACCCGCGCAGGCATTGTACTTTTTACCTTGATAGGCCCAGGAAGCCATCTCAAGATTCTCCTTCGCCTTCAGCCAATAGTCTCTCCATTCCACCTGGAGCTTTTAGTATCGGATCAAGAGAGCGTCAAGCAGGGGATCTTAGCCGCGCGTGCTACGTCAAATGATCTTTGGTCTGTGCCGCGCACCGCCTCAGCACAGATAGTGGATGGCAGCGGCGCTGCTTCGGCCAAGCGGTTTGACGGCATTGCGCGAAAGATGCTATAGAAGCCTTTTATCTCGCCGCGTCTGGCGCAATCCAGGCGGCGCACCACGAGGAAATCACCACGATGTTTTCGCTGCTCCACACCGAGATCAAAAAGCGTTTGCTGGCGCTTGTGCGCGAGAGTTTCAATCTCCAGCTCGACGACGTGGCCGCCGAAGTTCCGCCGCGCACCGCGCTCGGCGACCTCGCGTTTCCCGTGGCCTTTGAACTGGCCAAACGTATCAAGGCCGCGACCGGCGAGAAGCGCAATCCGCGCGAAATCGCGACACGCCTGGCTGAAGGCTTGAGTAGTGAATCGGGTGTCGCGCGTGTGGAAGTCGCTGGCGCTGGTTATCTAAATGTCTTCTTTGATCGCAACTTGATCTTTCAGTCGTTAGTGCAAGATAGCATTTCAAAAGCGATGGATCGCTTGCTTGACCGCAAGCCGAACCTGGGAAAGCTCATTGTCGAGCACACTTCGATCAACCCGAACAAGGCGGCACACATCGGTCATGTTCGCAATGCCGTGCTCGGCGACACTATCGTCCGCATCCTCCAAGCAACGGGCGAAACAGTTGAGATTCACAACTACATTGACAACACCGGTGTGCAGGTGGCCGACGTCGTAGTCGGCTTTCTGCATCTCGAAAACAAAACGCCCGACGAGATCAAACGCATCGCCGAAGGGCCGGGGCGCTTTGATTACTACTGCTGGGATTTGTATGCGCGCGTCGGAGCTTGGTACGAAGAGGACAAGGCGCGGCTTGAATTGCGAGCGCGGACGTTGCACGAGATTGAAGCCGGCCAGGGCGCAACAGCGGCAGCGGCTGAATACATTTCATCGCGCATCGTGGATTGCCATTTGGAGACGATGGCGCGGCTCGACATCAGCTACGACTTGCTGGCGCGCGAAAGCGAGATTCTGCATCTGCACTTCTGGGCGCACGCCTTCGAGAAGCTCAAAGCGAGCGGCGCGATTGTGTATGAAACCGAGGGACGGAGCAAAGGTTGCTGGGTGATGAAGGCTGAAGGCGAAGCCGCCAGCACTGATGATGACAGCGAGCACGACGCTGATAAAATCATCGTCCGCTCGAATGGCACGGTGACGTACACGGGCAAAGACATCGCCTATCACCTCTGGAAGCTCGGCAGGCTCGGCCTCGATTTCCATTACCGCTTGCTGCGCCACGATCATCGCGGACGCGAGGTTTGGATGACGACCGGCGACGAAAGCGCGGGCAGCGCTTCGCATCCGCCCTTCGGCAATGGGACGGCGTTTTTGAATGTGATTGATGTCGGCCAGTCTTACCCACAGGCGAACGTCAAGCGCGGCGTGATGATGATTGACCACGACGAGCGTGTCGCGCGTTCGGCGCATCTAGCTTACGAGAAAGTTACGCTCACGCCAGCAGCGGCGACTGAACTGGGCGTGGAATTGTCAGAGGCCGACGCGCAGCGACAGCAGATCGGGATGTCGGGGCGTAAAGGGCTGGGCGTGAAGGCGGATGACCTGATCGAGCGGCTCGAAACGGATGCGCTCAAAGAAGTGCAGGCGCGTCACACCGACATCAGCGAAGCCGAGCAGCGCCGCATCGCACATCAAATCGCGGTCGCCGCGCTGCGCTACTTCTTGCTCAAGTACACGCGCACCTCGATCATCGCCTTCGATTTCAAGGAAGCATTGAGCTTCGATGGCGAAACGGGGCCGTACATTCAGTATTCAGCGGTCCGCGCCAACAATATTTTTCGCAAGCTGGGGCGCACGCCTGATGAGTTGCGCGATAATTTCGCCCGCTGCTCAACTGAGCAGATCGGCGCTTTCTTTTCCGGTGAGAGCGGCGATGATCTGTGGTCGCTCGTCTACTTTGCGGCGCGGCTCGATGAAATGGCACAGGCGGCAGCGAGCAGCTTCGAGCCGACGCTCGTCGCCAAGTACGCTTTTCAGTTGGCGAAGCAATTCAATCTCTTCTATCACAACTACCACATCCTGAGCGAAACGGACGAAACACGGCGAACGCTGTTGCTGTTTGTGGCGGATGTGGCGCGGAGAAGATTGGAGAAAGCGCTAGCGCTGCTCGGCATTGAGACGCCGGAGAGAATGTAAATTTGACTTTGGCGTGAACAATTCTCAAAACTTCACTGCGATCATTTTGCCAGGTACACAGCTATGTTAATCGTCATGACAGCCGGGGCGACCGACGCCCAAATCAATCGCGTCATCGCCGTGGCGGAAGCCATCGGCCTCAAAGGGCATCCGATGCCTGGAGCCAATCGCACGGCCATCGGCCTGACAGGCAATACCGGCGCGATAGACCCATCGCCGTTTGCTGATCTGCCGGGCGTGGCGGAATGTGTCCGCGTGACCAAACCTTATAAGTTGGTCAGCCGCGAGCTGCGGCCCGATAAGACCATCATCAAAATTGGCGATGCCGAAATCGGCGGTGAAGAAATCGTCATCATTGGCGGCGTGTGCGCGGTGGAGTCGCGCGAGCAAACGTTTCAGACAGCGCGACTGGTGGCTGAGTGCGGGTGCAAGTTTTTCCGGGGCGGTGCATTCAAACCGCGCACTTCGCCTTATGCCTTTCAGGGACTAGCCGAAGAAGGACTAAAAATCCTGGCCGAAGCGCGTGATCAATTCGGCGTCAAGATCGTGACCGAAGCGATTGATGAATCGTCGCTGGATTTGGTCGAACGCTATGCGGATGTGATTCAGATCGGGACGCGCAATATGCAGAACTTCAGCCTGCTCAAACGCGCGGGGCAAGCGCGCAAGCCGGTGCTTTTGAAGCGCGGCATGGCGGCGACGATTGAAGAGTTTCTGCTCGCGGCTGAATACATCATGGCCGAGGGCAATTATCAGGTGATTTTGTGCGAGCGCGGCGTGCGGACATTTGCCAATCACACGCGCTTTACGCTCGACCTTTCGATGGTTCCGGCGGTACAGCGCATCTCGCACCTGCCGATCATCATAGATCCGAGCCATAGCACGGGCAAGCGCGAGAAGGTGATTCCGCTGGCGCGCGCCGGGGTGGCGGTGGGCGCGGATGGGCTGCTGGTGGATGTGCATCCGAACCCGGAGCGCGCGCTGTGCGATGGGCCGCAGGCATTGCTCTTCGACATGTTCCGCGAGATGGTTGAGGAGGTGCGCGCGATTGCGGGCATCGTCAAACGGCATCCTGAAGTTGAGGAACCTCAGTTGCCCGCGCCTGCAGTGTCTTGAATCAAAGCCAAAAAAACTGCCAAAAAAAACTGCCAAAAAAAACTGGAAGCTCTCGGACGCGGCTGAAACGTTCGTCCTCGAAGCTTCCAGTCATTTTCCCACGAAGCAAATTGAGACTCAGGCGACCTGCTGGCCAGAGGAGCTCAGGATGCGCGCCGTGCGGCGTTTGAGCGCGATTTCAAAGACGCGCGCTTGTTCAATCGTCAACTCAAGCGTTTGGAGTTGGCGATTGACGCGGTTGCAGTAATCGCTGATGAGTGAATCGGAAACGCCGAGCAGTTTGGCAAGCTGCACGTTTGACATGCGGCCCGGCTCCAGGTAGCAATGCCAGAGCACATGCATCATACGCTCAGACTGTTTTGGCTTGCGGCGGACTGAGGTGGAAAGTTTATCGAGGAAATCATCGGCGAGTTTGGTGGCGCAGCGGGCGAATTCGTGGCTTAGCAGATTCTCTTCGGGGTTCTCGCGCTCGTCTGGCACTTCGGGATAAAAAGGCAGGGTTGAAACGTCATCTTCCGGTTTGCTGATCGGCACCATGACGATGTTGATCACAGGCAGGCGCGACATCACCAGCGCACGCATGGTCTTGATGTCGGCGAGCGAGTCAATCGTCTGAAAAACTTCGACGATCAGTTGGAGCATGTCGGCATTCGAGATGATGATCTGCGAATCCGCCGTGCAGCCGGCCTCGCGCGTGTTGCGCGTCCGCATCGGAATTTGCTGCACCATTTGTTCGAGCAAGGCCCGCTCTTTCATGTCTTTGGTGTCTTCCCAGGCCTCCAAACCATAAACCTGTTCGGTCAAACCACGGCGGCGGCGCTGGCCCTTGCTCGCGCGGACTTGCAGCGTATCGAAGCGTTTGAACTGCGTGCTGTTTTGAATCAGGGTGCTGATGCGGCGGGCCATGCGATAGGATTCGGGATGCAGGCGGCGCAGATGCGCGACCAGCATGTTGGTCAATTCGATCTGCGAGATTTCGTGCTCGATCTCGCTGTTGGTCATCTTCGTCTCGATATAGTGGTGAAAGCGCCCCTTCTGAAAAAGCGTCAGGAACAATTCCTGGGTCAGGTCGCTGTAGGTTTCGCCACTGTATTGATTGACGCCGAGGAGTCCCGCGTTACGCGAGGACTGCACCAAGGGATGGAGATAGACCATGCGGTAGAGTTCATTCCAAATCTTGTTGACCTCTTCATCGAGAATCGTCCGCGTCCAATTGAAATTTCTCATGCCTGTGCATCCCTCGGTTAGTAGTTTGATTGGTCAAGGGGCCAGTTTGTCGCTAATTCACAATTTTGTTGCGTATCAGCAGCGTTTTTTCTGGATTCCATCCCGCTTTTGTGGTCTAATTCCGGGCATCCGTAGCAGTCTTTGCGGGTTTAATTAACGGTCTTAACTGAAGCAGTCTTAAACTAAGCAGTCTTACCCAGCCAGGCGTTGGGGTAACGCTCTGGCTCGAACCCAGGAGATAGTGACTGCCATGACTACTCGATTTGAGAAGTCCCGCGCTTGCCCCGCGAACGAGACGTTGTTGGCCTATCAACGTCAAACTCTGAATTCGGCTGACGCTGATCAGGTCGCTGCGCATTTGCAAGACTGCGAATTTTGCTTCCTCCTGCTTGATCTGCTGAAATTTCATCCTGCTGTTAAGCCTCTCCCTCCCACTCCTCTGCCGATACTTCCTGACTTACCCCGGTTCCTGTTCCGTCGCCACTGAAGTTTCATCCCGATTAGGCCGATTAGGATTGTCGAGAGAATTCACTCTTCCGGCACTTGCAAATTTTAAGGAACTCCTTCACGCAACAATGACAATGCGCTGATAAACTTGTCGGGGGATGGAAGCCGATGGCAGTTGCTTGCGTGCGTCGCCGACGTGTTACAATCAAACTCTTGATGGCCAGCTTGTCAGCAGGAGAAGTCAACACTAATCAGTTATGCGTATTGCCGCCTCGACTTATCTCAATTCCGCACCACTCGTTTACAGCTTCGCCAGTGGAACTGAGCGTGGGCGTGTGGTCTTCTTGGGTGATACCGCGCCAGCGCGTTGCGCCGCGATGCTCGCCGCCGGACAGTGCGATGTCGCGCTTATTCCGGTCATCGAATACCAGCGCCTCCCGCGCCTGCGGATCATCCCTGGGACGGCTGTTGCCTCCAAGAGCCGCGTCCGCAGTGTCGTGCTCGCCTCCCGCTGTCCTCTGGAGAAGGCGCGGACAGTGACGCTCGACAGTTCATCGCGCACCTCGCAAGCGCTGGCGCGAATTCTTTTTGCGCGGCGTTACACTGCGGCGCCTGTTTTCATCGAGCGCGAACCGGATGCGAAGGTCTCCTGCGAAAATATGTTTGAAGCCAGCGATGCGGCGCTGGTCATCGGCGATCCCGCCATGCGTCTTGAAGCCGACGCTGAGCGGTTGGGCCTGCGCGTTTATGATCTGGCGGAGGAGTGGCGTGCGAT
>Ga0070694_100000956_pt1 | contig 16371 bp, 17 predicted proteins | sample KBSK1251metaG_FD_65470 | JGI IMG/M metagenome (GOLD analysis project Ga0070694, IMG submission 65470) | Corn, switchgrass and miscanthus rhizosphere microbial communities from Kellogg Biological Station, Michigan, USA - KBS K1-25-1 metaG | ecosystem: Host-associated > Plants > Roots >... | reverse complement strand
AAGATGCCGCGCACGTCCAGCGTCCCGGCCATCATCGGCAGGAGCGAGTCGATGGCGTCCAGGCGGCGACGGCGCGCCGTCTCCATTCCCCAGATCCGCTCGTGCTCCAGGGCCAGGCCGAGCAGGTCGGCGATCGGCCGGGCCGCGGACTCGTGACAGGCGGTGAACGCCCCCGGCCGCTGCGCGGTGAACCAGACGCTGCCGATGTACTCGCCGCCCCGGGTCAGGGGCGCCCGCAGGATCGATCGGACGCCCCGCTCCATGATGGAGCGGTCCATGGGAAAGGCGGGGTCGAGCTGCAGGGCCGTGTCGTCGATCCGGGTCGCGCTCCCAGGACCCGACCGCATCGACGGGGAGAAATCCTTCAGGGCCACCACCTGGGCATGTCCCTCGTGGCTCATGGTCCCCGCCTTGGCGTAGAGCCGCGTGGTCTCGGGCGTCTCGAGCCGCGACACCCCCATGTTGTCGAACGGGAGGACCGCGGCGGCCGCCTCGGCCACGCGCTCGAAGACCTCCTTCAGCTCCAGCGTCTCCGAGACGATCCGGGCGATGCGGCTGAGCGCCTCCGCCAGGGGGGCGGGCTGGCCGGGCTCCGTGTCCTCGCGGGCCGGCGCGACGGCCCGCGTGGCCGGCAGGACCTGGGTGTCGCTCCGCATGTTGTCCTTGATGCCGGGAGAGCCGTGGGCCACGATGGGTTCTCCTGCCACTGCCTGGCGGGATGAGATCCCCATGATATCACTTCATCGCGTGCCGGCGGCGGGTGGCCGCAGCTCGGCCTGGGCGCGCACCACCCCGCTCCGGACGACAAAGCGCAACTGCCTCAGGCCCTTGATGTCGCGCGTCGGATCGGCCCCCAGGACCAGCAGATCGGCGCGCTTCCCCTTCTCCAGGGTGCCGAACTGCTCCAGCCGGTTCATCGCCATGGCCCCGCCGCGAGTCGAGGCGACCAGGACCTCCATCGGGGTCATCCCGGCCGCCTGCATCGCCTCCATCTCGGCGTAGATCGAGGGGCCGTGCAGGGTGAGCGGGTTGCCGGCGTCGGTCCCCATGGCAATGGGAATGCCCGCGTCGCGCACCGCCTTGAGGTTCGCCGGCCCCACCCGGGCCATGGTCTCGAAGCGCTTCCGCCGGGCCTCCTCGGCCTGCGGCTCGTCCGCCTCCATCGGAAGGCGGGCGCTCTCTGCAACGCGGGCCAGGGTGACGGGATCGACGCAGCCGTTCGGGTCGTCGACCGCCGGCGCCTTCCTGGCGATCGCCGCCTCGCGCAAGCGCCGGTAGCCGTCCACCACGGTGAGGGTCGGGCAGTAGATGGTCCTGCTCTCCTTCGCCAGCCGCAGGAACTCGGAATCGACCGGGAGGTCCCCGACGCCGTGCACCAGGAGCGCCGCGCGGGCGCGCAGCGCGACCGTGGCCTCCTTCAGCCCGGTGGCGTGGACGATGAGCGGAATCTTCTGCGCGCGCGCCTCCTCCCCGGCCGCCAGGATCGCCTTCGTCATCTCGTCGAAGTTCCGCGCCGCGACCGGGATGAACCAGACCTTGACGGCATCGGCGTGGTGGGCCGCGAGGTACCGCACCCCGGAGCGCGCATCGTCCTCGGTGCCGAGGTAGATGAACTGCCTCTCGGCCGGCAGGTTCAGCCAGAAATCGAGCGTCGACAGGAGCGGCCCGGCCGCCGCGACGCGCGGCGCCAGCGGATCGGCGGCGGCGCGCCCCCTCAGCTCCCAGGTCCAGGGATAGCCGCCCACGTCGAAGACGGAGGTCACGCCCGAGCACAGATACGATCGCAGGAAGCGCTCCGGGTGGGCGCGCAGCCCGGCCTGGACCTCTTCGTAGGGATACCGGTCCCGGACGTCGATGAAATCGGGCCGGCCGTCCGCCCAGCCCGTCTGCGAGAAATGCACGTGCGCATCGACGATCCCCGGCGTGATCCAGGTCCCCTTCGCGTCCAGGACGTCGATCCCCTTCGGCGGCGGGCACTGGGCCCGCGTCCCGGCGCAGTCGATCTTCCCTCCGCGCAGGATCACCACCGAGTCGGGGACCGGCGGGGCGCCGGTGCCGTCGACCAGCGTCCCGCCGACCAGGGCCCGGGGGGGCGCCGGCACCCCCGGCGGGGCCGAGAAGGCGGTGCTGACGGCGATCTTCCAGCCGGCGCCGGGGGCGCCGCCGGGCTGCCCGCCGCCCGTATTCACGAAGAAGCGCTCGGAGATCCCCGATTCCTCCTGCGCGCCGTAGCGCACCCGGTAGCGGTACGAGCCGTACACCACTCCGGGGCGGATCGGCACGAGCTGCAGGTCGAGCCCCTCGAAGAGGTCGGGCCACTCCTCCCCCGCCTCCTTCGCCAGGGCGTCGTACCCCATCTGCGCCCCTTCGAACCCGGTGCGCGCCAAGGTGGAGGCGTTGAGGTAGCACGCCAGGTAGGCGTCCTTGTCGCGCTTCCGAATCGCGTCCAGGTTCCTCTGGAACAGGGCGCGCGCGGCCTCGAGGTCGCCGGCCGCCGCTGGCGCGCCGGCCGCCGTCTGCGTGCCGGTCGCCTGCCCGGTGGCCGGATCGGCTGATTGCGCGGCGGTCCCGAAGACAGCGGTGAGCGCCGCGACGAGACCGAGGGCCGGAAGCGCTGGACGAAGCATGGTGAAGTGGCGCATGATCCCCCCATCCTGATTGAGGCGCGCTATCGTAGCACCACCCCGACCGGGGGACCCGGCGGGCCGGAGGCGGGCGGATGAAATCGAGCGATGCGGTTCTCTCGCGGCTGCGGAAGATCTGCCTGGCCCTCCCCGACACAAAGGAAACCCTCACCTGGGGGGAGCCCCACTTCCGCGTCGGCGAGAAGATCTTCTGCGGCTACGGCAAGGAGAAGGGGATCACCACGATCGGCTTCAAGCTCGAGCGGGACCACGCCGAGATGATCGTCACCGACGAGCGTTTCCGGCCGGCCCCCTATGTCGGCCGGCACGGCTGGGTCTCGATGGACGCCTCCCGCATCGACGACTGGAAGCGGGTGCGCGGCCTGGTTCACGAGAGTTACGGCCTCATCGCGAGGTGCCGTCCCGACGGCCGCCCCAGGGCCGGCTCGAAGACCCGCCCCGGCGCCCGCCCGGCCGAGCGGAGGAAGGTCCGATGACGCCATCCGGAGACGAGAAGGTCCTGACCGGCTCCTGCCTGTGCCGGGGCGTCCGCTTCGAGATCCGCGGTCCGTTTCTGCGCGCCAGCCACTGTCACTGCTCGCGCTGCCGCAAGCATTCGGGGGCGGGGGCGTCGACCCAGGGGCGCATCCTTCCTGAGCAGCTGAGCGTCGTGGCGGGAAAAGACCTGGTGCGGATCTTCAAGCCGGCGCCCGACGCCGTGGTCAAGGCATTCTGCGGCGTCTGCGGCTCGAGCCTGTTCGGCGGCGGCTATCCCGGAGGCCCCGAGATCGCCGTCCGTTTCGGCGCGCTCGACGGCGACCCCGGCATCCGCCCGCAGTTCCGCCAGTGGGTCGACTCGATGGCCTCCTGGGACGCGATCACCGACGACCTGCCGCAGTACGCCGAAGGCTGGTCCGCACAGGCGAAACCGAAGCCGCGCCGCTAGGGCCGGCAGGGATGATGGAGAGGCAGGACTCGTGTCCATTCTGAAGTTCCTGGGGTTCGGAGAGGCGGGCGGCGGCCCGGGCGCGGCCCCCACCGCGGAGAGCGAGAGCGTGCGCGAGATCATCAGGACGCTCGATCGCCTCGAGCCGGACCGGGCCCGTTTCCTGGCGGCGTTCGCCTACATCCTGGGACGGGTGGCCCGGGCCGACCTGGTGATCAGCGAGGCGGAGTCCGGCGAGATGGAGCGGCTCCTGGTGCAGCAGGGAGGCCTGGCCCCGGAGCAGGCGATCCTGGTGGTGCAGATGGCCAAGTCGCAGCACGAGCTGTTCGGCGGCACCGAGAACTACCTGGTCACCCGGGAGTTCAACCGCATCGCCAGCCAGGACCAGAAGCTGGCGCTTCTGCAGTGCCTGTTCAGCGTCTCCGCCTCGGACGAATGGATCAGCCTGGTCGAGGACAACGAGATCCGCCGCATCGCCAGCGAGCTGAAGATCACGCACGGCGACTACATCAAGTCGCGCTCCGCCTGGCGGGACCAGCTCGCCATCCTGAAGAAGCAGCCCTAGTCGGAATGGACTAGCGGGTCCCCTTCGAGCCCCGGGTCCCCAGGACGATCTGCTCGTCGATGGTGATCGACATGAGGTCGTAGCCGACCGCCAGTCGACCCCGGTACTCCCTGCGGGTCAGGGGCACGAGGTCCGCGGCCGTGGCCCCGGACGGAACGATGTGGCTGTAGACGGCGAGGCGCGGGCGGGTGAGGGCGAAGATCCGGCCGGCCTCCTGGGGAGTCGTGTGGCGGGCGATGATCCCCTCGATCGCGGCGGGATCGGCGACCAGGGCCTGGCGTCTTTCGAGCGCCGGGCTGACGACCTCGTGCACCAGGACGTCGGCCCGGTGCGCCTGGACGATGAGCCCCGGCGTCGGCCGGCAGTCGCCGGAGAAGACCGCCGTCCGTCCTTCGTACTCGAACCGGTAGCCGAACGCCGCGAGATTCGGACCGTGGTCCACCGGGAAGGCGAGGATCCGGAGACCGTCGCGATCGAAGACGACGTGCGCCCCGCCCCCCGCCTGCCCGATCGTCATGTCGGTGGCCGCGAGCTCGGCCCCCGCGGCCGGAAGCCGCTCCCCCTCTTCGCGCCGGTTCGTGACGTCCACTTCGTAGGCGCGCTCGAGATGCCTCGCCATCGATTCGGTCCCTTCCGGTCCGTAGACCAGGAGCGGCCGGTCCCTGCCGAACTCCCAGCCGGTCAGCCAGACGTCCGGCAGGCCGACCGTGTGGTCCGAGTGCAGGTGGGTCAGAAGGACCAGGTCGATGCCGCTCAGCAGCTCGCGCCCTCCCGCCTGCAGCAGGCGAATCGTGGCGCCGCGCCCGGCATCGAGAAGCACCCGGTGCGGCCCGGCCTCGATGAGGCTGCTGGGCCCGAAGCGATTCGTCGCGGGCCGCGGGTTCCCCGTGCCGAGAAGGGTGATGCGAAAGATGCCCTTGGAGGGCGTGGTCCGCGGCGCGGCCCAAGGCGCCGAGAACAGCAGCAGCGCCGAAAGAACGGCGGTTGAAGCGGTGGTCAGTCGTCGAATGGCGGGCCGGACTGCGCCCTGGCCACCAGGCATGCCTGAGCTTACCACGACGCGCGGGGGCCTCGGGGCGGCCCGATAAAGCTGCGCCCGGGACCTCGATGGTCCCGGGCGCCTTGTCTCAATGATGTGCGGAGTGTCGCGGGGCGCTCAGTGACGCCGGGTGCCCCTGCCCCTCCAGGCGTGATTCTGCCTCGAGGAGGAATCGGATCCGTTCGCGGGCTGCGCCTGCGCACCGGCCGAGAAGTTCGGCCGGGCGACCGGGGCCGCCTGCCTCGCCGGGACGCCGGCGCCCATCGGCCTGGACGGAGCGCTCGAGCCCATGTGCCGGGCCGGTGCGCCCGAGCCCATGTGCCGGGCCGGGCCGCCTCCGCCCATGTGCCGGGGATGCGCACCTGCGCCCTTGGGCCTGGAGTGATTGCTCACGGGCCGGGCCCAGGCCGGAGCCCCCTGGCCGATCGGCCGGGAGGCTGCCTTGGTTTCCGCGAATCCCTGCACGACGCGGCGTTCGATCTTGGTACCGATCAGGGTCTCGATACCCCGCACGTGCGGGTGATCCTCGGGAGACACCAGCGACAACGCATCGCCGGAGGCGCCGGCGCGCGCCGTGCGGCCGATCCGGTGGACGTAGTCCTCGGGAACGTTGGGCAAATCGTAATTGACGACGTGCGCGATCCCTTCGACGTCGATGCCGCGGCCGGCGATGTCGGTGGCGACCATCACCCGAGCCCGCTTCCCCTTGAAGGCGGCGAGGGCCTGGTTGCGCTGCGACTGGCTGCGATTGCCGTGCAGGAGGGCCACGGAATGGCCGCGCCCTTCGAGGTGCCGCGCCAGCTTGTTGGCGCCGTGCTTGGTGCGCGTGAACACGAGCGTCAGGCCGCGCGCCTCGGTCTCGAGCAGGTGCGCCATCAGCTCGCGCTTGCGGCTGGTGTCGACCGGCAGGAGGGTCTGGCGCACGCCGGCGGCGGGCGCCGAGCGGCGCGGGGCCACCTCGACGTTCACCGGGTCGCGCAGGATCTCGCGCGACAGCTTCCGGATCTCGTCCGGCATGGTCGCCGAGAACATCAGGGTCTGCCGGCGCGCCGGCAGGGCCGCGATGATGCGGCGCACGTCGCGGATGAAGCCCATGTCGAGCATGCGGTCCGCCTCGTCCAGGACCAGCACTTCGAGAGCGCGGAAATCGACGTAGCCGCGACCCATGTGGTCGAGCAGCCTCCCGGGTGTCGCCACCAGGATGTCGACGCCGCGCCGCAGCTTGGATTCCTGCGGCTGGTGCCCGACTCCGCCGTGCACGACCGCGGTGTCGAGATGCACGTGCCGGCCGTACGCCTTGAGCGAGTCGGTGATCTGCAGCGCGAGCTCGCGCGTCGGCGTCAGGATCAGCGCCCGCAGCCTGCCGCGCGTCCCGGCGCGCAGGCGGTGCAGGATCGGCAGGGTGAATGCGGCGGTCTTGCCGGTGCCCGTCTGGGCGCAGCCGATCAGATCCTTGCCGCTGAGAACGCCGGGGATGGTGCCCGCCTGGATCGGCGTCGGAGCCTCGTACCCTTTTTCGAGCACGGCGCGGGCGATTTCGGGCGCGAGGCCCAGTTCTGAAAATGTCACGAGTGTGACTCTCCTTCTTGCGCAGGCCACAAGGTGGCGCGGCGCACTTGCATGCTGCGACGGCGGCATGATGCGGCCGTCGGACTCTGTTCTTGAACCTTGGGGAAACGTTACGGTTCTAGCGGTTTAGGCTGGAACCCGCTCCTGAGCGGGTCGACTCCGGTAGGCGAAGACTGCCTGCTCTTGGTTCAGTAACAGGGACATCATAAAGGCCTTGTGCCCGAATGTCCAGCACTATCTTCGGCGTCGGCGCGCGGCCGTGAGGGCTCAAAAGGATCGGACCACCAGCCGATTGAACGCCCCCTCGAGGTCCACCCGGTATCCGGGGCTGGCGGACGGCGGCCGCTTTCTCCGGCTTCGTCCGTTCGTCAGGTTCAGGAACCCGTCGGTCGAGACCCGCACCGGGGTCGTGGCGGGGACCTCGAGGACGAAGTGATTGAAGGCCCCCTTGAAGTTCAGGTTGACGTCCTCGGTCGGCTCGCCGAGACGCAGCGTCATGTCGTTGAACGCCCCCTCCACCTCGGACGTCTTCACCGGGCCCGCGGTCGCGTCGATCCGCGTGGTGGTGAACGCCATGTCGAAATCGATGTTGACCGGCGCCGCCGAGGTCACGCCCAGCTCACAGCGCGCCCCGTGCCCCGGGAAGGCCAGGTTCACCCCCTTGTGCCACGAGTTGGTGAGCCTCACCCGGCCGGCCTGGCGGTCCTCCTCGACCCGCACGGACTGGCGGCCCGATTCGGTCGCCCGTCCTTCGGCGAGGACCCCCTTCGCCAGTCGGCGCGAGGTGACGTCCACCCTGGCCATGGCGAGCTCCCCCTCGAGGGTGAGGTCGGAGGCGGCCGACGGCCCCTCGGCGCGGATGGTCACCCAGTCGCTCGACGAGTCATTCATCCCCGGCTCGCGCATCGCCACGTACATCAGCGTCCCCAGGACGAGCACCGGGCTCAGGAGAACGAGGCCCGGAAAGGGGCTGTGCTGGAACAGGAGGCGGATGCCGATCGCGACCAGGAGGATGGGCCAGTACGCCAGGACGCTCCCCCAGAACGACACCGGGAGGACGTCCTGGGTCGTGAGGAGCAAAAACGTCCCGAAGCCCAGGAGGTAGAACCCCTTGGAGACGCGCGTCCACCGGACACCGCGGGGCCGTCCGGGGTCCTCGGTCGCTCCGTCCTTGTCGCTCATGACGATTTCCCGCCCCGCCCGCGGGCCGCCTCGAAGATGAGGGACACGCCGACGACGATCAGAATGACCGGCCAGAGGTTCGAGAACCGGGCCCAGTACGGCCAGTGCCACCAGGACATACGGTCCAGGAGGAAAATCGTTCCAAGAACAATGAGCACGGTGCCGGCGATGGCGCTCCCCCGCCGCTTCTCGTCGGGGAGACGCTGGAACCCGTCCGCCACCTTCTCCCCGGCCTGCCGGACCGACTCGACGATCCGGCCCGCGGGGTCCGTCGCCGCCGCCGATCCCGGCCCCCCCGAAGAGGGGGCGTCCTTGTCGGCGCGCGGCATGATCACCCAGCCGACGACGTAGGCGACGAACCCGAACCCGTTCAGGACCACCATCAGGATGAACGCCAGCCGGATCAGCACGGGATCGACGCCGAAGTAGTTCGCGAATCCCGCGCAGACTCCTCCGAGAATGGCGTTCTTCGTGTCACGCGTCAGGCGCTTGTTCATCTCACTCTCCCCCGTCACATCGTCCGGCCCGGTTCCCGGTCGCTCAGGCAGATCCGCACGAAGTTGTCCATCAGGCGCCGTGCCGGCCCGGGGTCGAACCTCCCGAGCCGCCCGAGGAGCGCCTCGACATGGCCGGCTTCCGGGCGGCCGCGGGCCTTCGCCGCGGCCTCGAGCGTCTCGCGCCGCAGCACGATGAGCTCGCGCAGGATCGCGACCGTCGCCTCCGGATGGAACTGCACGCCCCAGACGCTCTCGCCGATGCGGAACGCCTGGATGGGGGAGCTGTCGTTCCCCGCGAGAAGGACCGCCCCCGGAGGCAGGGTCTCCACCCGGTCTTCGTGGGTGGCCAGGACCGGCAGCGGCCACGGCAGCCCCTCGAACAGCCGATCGAGCCGGCCCTCTCCCGTCAGGTCCACATCGACGGCGCCGATCTCCCACCCCATCGGGCTTCGCACGACCCGCCCGCCGCGCGCCCAGGCCAGGGCCTGGCAGCCGAAACAGACGGCCAGGACCGGCACGCCCGCGTGCTCGGCGCGCCGCAGGAAAGAGGCGAGTCCCTCCATCCACGGCTCGGGGCTCACGACCGATTTCACCGATCCGGTGACGATCACCCCCGCGTGGGCCGCCGCGTCCGGGATCGCGGACCGCGTGGCGTCGCACAGATCGAACGCCAGGTCGTGGCCGGCCAGGGCGTCGTGGAACCAGCGATCGTAGTCGCCGTGGTGTCTTTGCACTTCCATCGCGGTCGAGCCGGTCCTGACGATCAGGAATCGCGGCAGGGACTGCAGGAAGGTGGGGGGAGCGCCGCGCGACGCCATCGGGCGCGGTACGGTCGATCCCGCGGGCGGCGCGCTCCGCGCCCGGCTCCGGCGGGAACCGCCGGCCCCGACAGCGCGCACGCTTCCGGCGCCGCCCGTCCTCATGCGGGGTACTCTACCAGATTCGCCCCTCACTCCGCGGGTGCCGGCAGCGCCCGCCTCTGCTACGATTCCCCGTCGTCCGCCTCTGGCTTTCCCACGGTTGTCCGCTTCCAAGGAGGACCGCGATGCGCCATCACGCCCGCCCGGACCGCAGCCCCCTGCGGTTTTCGACCCCGACGCTCCTTCTCGTTGCCCTTTTCCCGCTGGGCTGCGCGGACAAGACGCCCGCGAAGATCAGCTTCACGGCGCCGCCGCCGGTCATCGTGAGCGGCAACACCGTCGAGCTTCGGGCCGCCCTGGTCAACAAGAAGGACCAGCCGATTGCCGGGATGGCGGTGTTCTACTCGGCCTCCCCCGCCGACGTGCTGGAGGTGTCGTCGAGCGGCACGCTCCGCTGCCTGAAGACCGGCGATGCCTCCCTGGTCATGGCCCCGTCCGGCACCGCCGGGGCGTCGGCAGGCGGCGGCGCGGCCGCGGGGGGCGGCGTCGAGCAGACGCTGGCCGTCAAGTGCCGCCTCCCGACAGCGATTGAGCTGCCGCAGGACTTCCGGATCGTCCTCGGCAGCAAGCCCGCCCCGATCCCCGCACGCGTCCTCGGCGACGGCGGCGTCGAGATGCAGGATGTGCCGCTCGCGATGACGTCGTCCGATCCGTCGATCCTCGCCTTCGAGGGGAACGACGCGAAGCCGGTGGCGGTCGGGCGGGTCCGGGTGAGCGCGGCGGCCGATCAGATCGCCGGGGTCGCCCCGGTCGACGTGGTCGAGACGATCGTCTCCGAGCCGCTGGCGCTCGCCGACGGCGCGCGCAAGGATTTCAAGCTCGAGCCGGGCGAGTACGAGGTGACGGTCGACATGAAATCGGCCGCCCGCATCACCCAGGGGGTCACGGTCGCCTGGGACGGTGCCCCCTGCGATCCGCAGCCCGAGAAGCCGATGCACCACTTCCGATGCCGGGTGAACGAGCCGGCCACCATGACCGTCGCCAACCCGGCGCAGATCGGACTCGGCGCCAGGATGAGCGGCACCGTGGCCATCTTCCGGGTGCCGCCGGCTTGAACAGGGCGCTCCGGCTCACGCTCCTGCTCGCCTCCCTGCCCTTGCCGTTCCTCATTCCCGGGGTGCCGGGACTGTTCGGCGGCCAGGCGGCCTACCGCGCGGCGATGCTCTGGGGACTTCCGGCCGCGGCGGCGCTGCTCGCCTCGTCCGTCTTCTCGCGCTGGCCGGGGTCTTCCGGGCCGCACGGGGCCCGGATTATCCGCGGGGCCGTCCCGTGGGGCGCCCTGCGCATGGCGCCGTGGCTCCTGCTTGCGGTGCTGGCCGATTTCTCCTTCCTCGGCGCCGGCCACCTCCTCGGCTGGGTGACGTTCACGTTCGGCGACCAGGGCTTCAGCGGCCACCCCGGCCGGACGATGGCCTGGAGCCTGCCGCTCTGCCTCGTCGTCGCGACCCTCGGATACGAATGGACCCTGCGGGGAACGCTCCTCGCCGCATGGGCCGAGAGGATCCCCCGCCCGCTGGCGCTGTTCCTCTCGACCGCCTCGGGGGTTCTGCTCGCCTCGCCCCTGATCGTGCCCGGCCTCCAGGTTCCCGACCCGCACTACGTCCTCGCCGCATTCCTGACCGCCGCCTTCCGGGAGATCTCGTTCGCGCTCATCGTCCTGTCGGGCGCGGGGCTCGTGGCGGCCGGGCTGTACCATGGCCTGATCCTGTGTCTCGACGCGTTCGTCATCAACGACTGGTACAGCGTCCACTTCCCGGCGGCCAATTTCACCTCCAGCGAGCCGGCGTTCTACCTGCTGCGCAGCATGAGCGCCGTCCTGGCGGCCGCCATGGTCGCCGTCGGGGCCCACCTCGTGAACCGGCGCCGGGGGCGCGCGTGAGGCGCGCGCACCGGACGACCGCCGCATGACCCGCACACGCGCGGGAGACGGCTGGGTGACGGTCGCCGTCTTCGGGCTGGTCGTCATGGCGACCTGGACCCTGGTCATCAAGTACCTGGCGCCGGCGCTCTACGCCTTCGCCGAGCGGGCCGCCGGCCGGCCGATCGAGAGCGCTCCCTACATGTGGGACTTCTGGTGGGTGGCGCACCTGGCCCTGGCCTGGCTCCTCTGGCGCCGCCATCCGCTGGCGCGGAACGCAGCTCTCGGGGTGGCGATCGCCGAGATCGCCATCGTCGCCGTCAAGCTGGGCGTCTACCTCGGGCACCCCGACCTTTCCTTCTGGCGGCTGCTGTGGTTCACTAACAAGCTGTACGTCCTGGCGTACTTCCTGTTCCTCCTGGTTTTCCTGCTGCGGAGCGGACGTTGGCCGGATCGGGATTCAGCCGTCGCAGATTTCTGAAGCACACGACGGTCGCCGGCGGGGCGCTGGTCACGGGCGCCATCTCGGCGGCCCACGCCGCCGGCCCCGCGCCACCGGCCGCGGCCCCCTCTCCGGTCCCCCCGCAGGGGCCGGGCGAGGCGATGGTGTATCGCACCCTGGGCCGCACCGGCCTCAAGGTTTCCGAGATCGGATTTGGCGGCTACCCGATCGACGACCCGGTCGTCCTCGCCCACGCCATCGACCGCGGCATCAACTACTTCGACACCGCGCACTGCTACCGGGGCGGCAGGAGCGAGACGACCGTCGGCCTTGGCCTCAAGGGCCGTCGCGATCGCGTCATCCTGACGACCAAGTGGTGCCCGCATCACATCGGCCAGTCCGCCAGGAAGCAGGTCTTCCTCGACATGCTCGACCAGAGCCTGAAGCGCCTGCAGACCGACTACGTCGACATCGTCCTGAATCACGAGGTGGGAAAGAACTCGGACGGGATCGGGCTCGATCGCCTGAAGAATCCGGAGATGCTCGAGGCCTGGGAGACCGCCAGGAAGGCCGGGAAGGCGCGTTTTCTCGGGGCCAGCGGCCACGACCCGGACCTGATGGGGGTGATGCACCACGCGGTCGACTCGGGGCAGTTCGACGTCCTTCTGTGTCGCTACTCGTTTCTCGACTACCCCCAGCAGGCCCGGCTGATCGACGCGGCGCACGCCAAGGGGGTCGGCTTCATCGCCATGAAGACGCTGGCCGGCGCCAAGGGGGCGGACCTCGACAAGTTCAAGGACCGCTACACCACGTTCAAGCAGGCGGCCCTCAAATGGGTGCTGTCGAACCCGAAGGTCTCGAACCTGATCATCTCGATCAACAGCACGCGCCAGATCGACGAGTACGTCCCGGCCTCGGGGCAGCCGCTGCGGCAGGCCGACGCCGACATCCTGAAGGAATACGAGGAGGCCTTCTCGACCCAGGTCTGCCGGTACGACGGCGCCTGCCTGCCGGAGTGCCCCAAGGACGTCCGCATCGCAGACATCCTGCGCTTCTCGATGTACTACCACGAGTACAAGCAGGAGAACCGCGCCCTCGAGTCGTACGCCCGCCTCGTGTCGTCCGAGCGCGCCGCCCATTGTCTCAACTGCAGCGGCTTCTGCGAGCAGGCCTGCGACTACGACCTGCCGATCCGGACGCTCCTGCTGCGGGCGCACGACAGGCTGGCACCGCGCGGCTGACCCCCTCATGCCCGAAGACGCTTGCGTGTTCCGACCGCTGACCAAGGCGCGCTGGAGCGATCTCGAGACGCTCTTCGGCGAGCGCGGCGCCTGCGGCGGCTGCTGGTGCATGTACTGGCGCCTGACCCGCTCGGAGTACGAAAAGAAGAAGGGGGCCGCCAACAAGAGGGCTTTCAAGCGGCTGGTCGGCTCCGGGGAGCCTCCCGGCATCCTGGCCTATCGCGACGGGCGCCCGGTCGGTTGGTGCGCCGTCGGGCCCCGCGAGTCGTATCCGGTCCTGGAGCGATCGCGACCGCTCGCGCGCGTGGACGACCTGCCGGTCTGGTCCGTGACCTGCCTGTTCGTCTTGAGGCCCGAGAGGCGTCGCGGTGTCTCGGTCGAGCTGCTGCGAGCCGCCGCGGCGCACGCCAGGCGCCGGGGAGCGAAGATTCTCGAAGGCTACCCGGTCGAGGCTCGCAGCGGGCGCCTGCCGGACGCCTTCGCCTGGACCGGCCTTCCGGCTGCGTTCCGGCGCGCCGGCTTCACTGAGGTCGCTCGCCGATCGCCGACGCGCCCTTACATGCGCCGCAGGCTGGGATGATCCGTGCGGGCTGACGGGAGGAATGGACCGGCTATCTCCGGGCCGCTCCGGCGAGCGCCCCGGCCCGGGGGACCGGGCCGCGTTCCGCCGGCCCGATCCGCGCCCCGTGCTGTTTCCACCCGGCGCCGGCGTGCGTCAGATGAATCCCGAAGACCCTCAGGGCCCAGACCGATCCGAAGATCTCATAGCCCATCCGTCTCACCGAGTTGAGCGAGCTGAAGTTGTTCGACTCGACGTACGAGATCAGCCCCCGGTAGCCACGGCGCTGGTAGTGCTGCAGGGCCAGGGTCATGCCGATCGCGTGCAGGCGCTTGCCGCGGTGGGCGGGATGGGTGAATCCCTTGTACATGTAGACGTACCGGTTACCGGGGTCCAGAACGAGGTCCGGTGGATCGATCGGTGTCGGCCTGCGGGAGTACCAGCCGTAGGCCGCCAGGATCTCTCCCGCCAGGAAACCGTAGCATTCGTCCCCTTCGGCGAGGGCCTCGTTCAGAAAGCCCTCGGGCAGGCCGTTGGCCGGATCCCGCCCGAGCTCCCGGAGCCGTTTCTCGCCCAGGAACATCGGGCGGTAGGGTTCGGGGCAGGTGATGTACTTGGGGTCAACGCGCTCGGCGGTCATCCCCTTGAGGATCTTGAGCACGACGACCTTGTTGGCGGCTTTCAGGGCCAGGTCGTGCAATGTGGAAGCGAGCCCGATCGTCGTGACGCTCTTGCGGATTCGTTCGAGAGCAGCTCCGGCCTTCATGGTACGAGGTTATAGGCCGCAGACCTGATCCCGGCAATCAGGGGAATCCATGAATCCCCGGCCGGAACAATCCCGAGAGCCGCGGCGAAACGCAGGACTCCCCTCAGCGGCTGGTCCGGTGTCATGGACCAGCGTGAGGGGAGGTTTGTTTGCCGACAGAGTGCTAGCGGATTTCGTGCAGCTCGACTCTCCGGTTCTCCTGCTGGCCTGCCGGGGTATCGTTGTTCGCGATGAACCGGGTCTGCCCATAACCATTCGCCACGAGGCGGGATGCGTCGATCCCCTCGGCGACGAAGTAGGCCATCACGGCTGCCGCCCTGCGCTGGGACAGCTCCATGTTGTGCATCGCGGTGCCGGGCTCGGACGTGTGACCCTGGATCTCGACCATGACGTCGGGCCAGTTCTTGAGGGATGCAGCGACCTGGTCCAGCGTGTTGCGCGACGCCGGCCTCAGCGTTGCCTGGTCGTCGTCGAATTCGACCCCAGTCAGGATCAGCGGCTTGTTCTCGACGAACAGCGTCTCCGAGGTCGGCCTGTAGATCGTGGCCGGCATGTAGACATAGGTCGGGCTCGTCACGAACGAAGTCGCGATGTCCGACCGCGGGGCGATGCGGTGCGACCAGAGCTCGGCGATCGTGTCGAAGTTGAGCTGGCCCGTCAGGCTCAGAGTGTGGGCCGCCTGGAAACGGCTGACCGCGCTGGTGGTCGCCTGGTCCATCTCACCCTTGGAGTAGCCGCCGGGCGCAAGGTACCGATTCGCCTCCAGAATCGCCTGGGCATCTTCGATGGTCGTTGCCGAGGACCACCTTGTATCGCTGCGGGTGTCGATGGAGCCCGTGCCGGCTGCCAGAATGGATCCAGTGAGTGCGGCCGAGACGACGGCCGCCAGGAAGAGCTTTGATGCATGCGGTATTCGTGACATGTGTGTTACCTCCATGTGCCACGGTAGCCGGGGAGTCCTTGGAGATCTGTTCAAGATTGCTCAGAGTCGCCGAATTTCAGTCGTGCAGGACGACATTCAGCAGCGAGCTGTGGATTTCCAGCCCGGCGCCGTAGTCGATCAGGCCCAGCTTGCGGAACTTGTTCATGAAGAAGCTGACTCTCGAGCGCGTGGTGCCGACGATCTTCGCCAGAGTCTCCTGGCTGATCTTCGGAATGACCGGCTCCGTCTTCCCTTCCTTCCCGAAGTTGGCCAGCAGGAGCAGGACCCTGGCCAGCCTCTTCTCGCTCGAGTTGAAGAGCTGATCCACGAGATCCTCCTCGAGCCGGATGTTCCGGGAGAGCAGGTAGGCGAGAAACAGCTCGGAGAAGATCGGCTCGTCGTGGAGCACGCGGATCGTGCCCGATTTCTCCAGCCGCACGATCGAGCACTCGGAAATGGCGGTGGAAGTCGCCATGCGCAGGCGCTGGCCCCCGAGGCATCCTTCTCCGAAGAAGTCGCCGGCCCCCAGGATGGCGATGACCGCCTCCTTGCCCTGCTCGGAGACGACCGTGAGCTTGACCCTGCCCCTCTGGATATAGAAGACGGCGTCCGCCGCATCCCCTTGCGAGAACACCACCTGGTTCCTGTGGTAGGCGCCGATGGTCTTTCCATCGCCGACCTTGGCCAGAAACACCTTGGGATCGAAAGGGAGAGTACTTTTGGGCTTCATCTGCGCCCTCCAACCGGGTCACCATTAGAGCCGATCGGGCCCGCCCGCGCAGTCGGGCCCCTCCTGATCTTCGACTCAGGGAGCTTCCGACGTGTCAGGGAATCCCACCGGAAGTTTCAGCAGCGGCCGGATGGAAGGCCTGCGGTACCCGTGAGAAAGTGACCCATCGTGATCTCGAATCCCGGGCACCACCGGCGTTTCTCCCGGACCGCGACCCTGCTGCTCGCGCTCCTCTCCGCCGGTGCGCTCGCGGGGTGCGCCGTATTCAGGAAGCTCAACCTGGCCGAGATCCACCAGCCGTCGGCCGCCCGACCGCAACGCAACCCGGTCATCCTGATCCACGGGTTCCTTGGGTCGAAGCTGCGCAACGCCCGGACGGACGAGGTGGTCTGGGGCGGCTACCTGAACTCCATCAGACGCGGCAGGACCGATGGCCTCGATCTGCCGATCGACAGCCCGGATCTCTCCCGGAACCGCGACGACCTCGTCCCCTATGCCATCGTGGAAAGCG
>Ga0070694_100000952_pt1 | contig 16389 bp, 13 predicted proteins | sample KBSK1251metaG_FD_65470 | JGI IMG/M metagenome (GOLD analysis project Ga0070694, IMG submission 65470) | Corn, switchgrass and miscanthus rhizosphere microbial communities from Kellogg Biological Station, Michigan, USA - KBS K1-25-1 metaG | ecosystem: Host-associated > Plants > Roots >... | reverse complement strand
TCTCCACCGGCAAGCGCGCGCCTTTGAACTTGCACCGACAACTTCCCATCATCGCCTCCCACTGGGCTTGTGTCACTTCATACTTTCCCATCTCAAAGCCGTGGCTGATCCGCACCGGATGAATTGGTTTCTCATGATTTGCTCCATTAGTTGATCCCATGACGAACTCGCCCGCCGGAATCCGCACAAACTCGATCCCGTTGCTGGTGACCGCGGGCGTCGCTTTGGGTGTGTTGGCGGGTTTTGGTTTCAGTGTGCCTTTGGGTGTCGGCGTAGGCCGTTTGACAATTATCTGGCCCTCAGCCTGAGGCTTGAGGCGCGCGAGCATCAGCGCGCCAACCAGCAAGCTCAGCATCAATACTCGAACGATCTGCTTAGCGTCCATCGGAAGCCTCCTCACTGCTGCTTGATGAGGATCTCGAAAACGAGCGGTTTATTTTTAGGTCCCCCAACTTCGCTGACCGTCACGATAGGTTGGCCGCTCTCCAACTTGCTCGCCACTTCAGCAGCCCCTTTGAATTGCTCACGCCATGCCTGGAGCTCTTGCTGCTCGGCAGCCGTCAACTTCCGCTTGGGAGGCTCAGTCAGAAAAGCGGGCTTGTCAAGCTGCGACGGCGATAAGATCACAGTAAAGAGCACGGCGTCCCCAGGCTCAAGCGCAAGACAATCATCTCTGCTGGGGAACTGAAAGTCGCTGCCCGCCGTCACGAAATTGGTCTCTGTGCGCGAAGACAACACGGGTTGCGCTGTGAGCAAGCTGACTGCCGACTTCCCTGCCTTCTCGGAGACGAGATAAAGATAGCCGCCCTTGGGCGACAAGAAGTGAAACTTGAAGGCTTGCCCTGCGCCCAGCGGATCGAGACCGGTAGCGTGAAATGGCTGCCCCTTCTCAGGTCGCACTTCCAGGTAGTAGCGCAGCGCCTCGACAGGCTTGGCAGAGACGGGAGCCGGACTGCTCTCTGCGGCCGGCCCTTTGGCTGTCGCCGCCGAAAGTCCGACCTCAGTGGGCGCGCTCTTCCAGGCCTGAAATGCTACGGAAGCTCCCACCAAGACCACTAAGCCAAGCGCGATCCCCATCGCCCAGCGCCACCGAGTAGAGAGCGAGATGAAGCTCCACGAAACATTTTCGGTCAGGACTGACGGGGACGGATTGGTATTGAGTAAATTTGGCGCGAGCGGTGTGGGATTGGTATTGAGCAAAGTCGACGGGAGTTCTGGGTTCGCTTCCGGCGCCTTGGCCGACGCTGACCGTATGCCCTTACCGCCCGATGCCTCGCACTGCAGTTCGCCTTCGATCTCTAAGCGCTGCTTCAAGCTTTTCAAATCGGCGAGCATTTTTTGAGCCGACGGGTAACGTTCCTTGCGGTCCTTACGCAGCATCTGGGCGATGAGTTGCATGAGCGCCTCCGGCGCTTCCGGCAGGTAGCGTGTGATGGGCGGCGGCTCTTGGCCTAAAATCGCGACCAGCATGTCAGCCGTCGTCGCGCCCGCGAATGGCACCTGGCCCGCGAGCATTTCATAGAGCACCACGCCGAGCGAGAAGATGTCTGAGCGCGCATCCACCTTTTGCCCACGCGCCTGCTCCGGCGACATGTACCTAACTGTGCCCATCACCGCGCCGGTTTCGGTCACAATTCCAGACGCCGTCGGTGCTTCAGGATCCAAACTCGCCACCGGCGCTTCTGTCAGCTTGGCGAGGCCGAAGTCGAGGACTTTGACGTAACTATCGCGCCGCAGCATGATGTTTTCCGGCTTGATGTCGCGATGCACCACGCCAGCCTCGTGTGCGGCCGCGAGCGCACTCGCCGTTTGCATGGCCACATCCAGCGCTTCGCCCAGTTTCATCGGCTCGCGCGTCATGCGCTGGCGCAACGTCTGGCCATCAATAAATTCAGTGGCGATGAAGTGGATGCCGTCTATGTGCCCGATCTCGTAAATGGTCAGGATGTTCGGATGATTGAGCGCCGAGGTGGCGCGTGCCTCTTGTTCGAAGCGCCGCACGCGGCCTTCATCTTGCGTGAACTTGGCTGGCAGCAGCTTGAGGGCCACTTTACGGGCCAGCCGTGCATCCTGCGCCAGGTAGACTTCGCCCATCCCGCCTGCCCCCAGCGGTGAGAGCACTTGGTAAGCGCCGAGCTTGCGGCCCACCAGTGAAAAAGCAGGCTCTGCGGTCAACATCTCCGCCGCCACGGCCAAAGCCGGTGATTCAATGAAGCCTTCGGCTCGGCTATCGAGCGCCAGCAGCGACTCGACTTCTTGGCGCAGCTCTTGATCGCCCGCGCAAGCAGCGTCGAGGAAAGCTATGCGCTGACCTGGCCCCAGTTCCAGGGCCGCGTGAAAGAGCTTGCCGATTTGTCGGTGCCGTTCAGGCGTCATAAGGGCAGTGACGGGTGATAAGTGATGAGTGACAAGCAGAGTGAAGAAGCAGAAAGAGACAAGCCAGATGCTCGTCACTTGTCACTGTTTTTAGAGAGCTCCCGCAGGAGCCAAACTTTTGCTAATCGCCAATCGCGCTTGACTGTTTCAGGCGAAACTTTGAGCACCTCGGCCGTCTCTTCAACGCTGAGGCCCCCGAAGAAGCGCATCTCAACCACCTGACTTTGCCGCGCATCAAGCGTGGCCAGCGTCTGCATCGCATCGTCGAGAGCCACCAGGTCAGCACCTTGCTCTTGCGCCACCTCCAGCGCTTCCTCCAGCGAAACTTGCTGCGCTTTGCCGCCACGCTTGAGGTTCCGGCGCGCACGCGCGAAGTCCACCAAGATGCGCCGCATCAACTGGGCGGAGATGGCGAAGAAGTGCGCGCGATTCTGCCATTGCACCCGGCTGGAATCAATCAGCCGCAAGTAGGCTTCGTTGACCAGCGCCGTGGTTTGGAGGGTGTGGCCGGGGCGCTCGCGCCCCATTTGCCGTTTGGCCAGCCGGCGCAGTTCTTCATGCACTAGAGGGATGAGTTGATCGAGCACTGCCCGATCACCACCGCTCCAGGCCAGGAGTAATTGCGTGACTTCGTGCGATGAGGGTGTGGTCATAGACCCTCCTTCAAAGTGCTGTCTTACAGCTAGGCCGGTAAATTATCACACCTGCGCGGAACTCTCTACTTGGCCAGATCGCGCCTGCCAAAAAATATTCGCCCACGTTACCTCTTTCGCATGCTGATTCCGCCTACATAGGTGAGGGCAGCAACAGGCTACCTCAAGAGTGGCCAAGCAGTTGGATTAAGAGATTGACCGGCGGCGTTTCGACCGTCGTCACAAGCAGGCCTCAAGGGGCTAGGAAAGGAAAAGCAACTATGTTTACCAAACGTCAGTGGTATCTCAGCATTCTGTTTATCGTCCTGGCTTGGAGTTCAGCGGTGGCGCAAAACCAGACGACCACCAGCACCCAGACCTACGCGCCGGACTTCAACATCATGATCAACCGCAAGTCGGTGCGCTTCACCTCGCAGACCCAAGTCCTGGAATGGCGCGTGGAAGTCTACAGCCAGACCGGAGAATTGGTCTTTGCCAGCGGTCAGCAATCCAACTCAGAACTCGAATGGCCGCTGCTGGATCAAAAGGATAAACCGGTCGAGAGCGGGCTCTATGCCTACACCCTCACGATTAAGAATCAGACGGGCGAGGGGAACTATGTGCAGCGCGGCCACGTGATTGTGGATCGGGCGAGCACTTCAGATCGCGTCTGGGTGACGAGCGACAAAGCCATCGGCGTCGGCGCCGGGAATGATGGCAGTAAGCTGACCGTCGCAGGCACCAGTGAGACGACTGTGGGTGGGGCAGATGTCTCTGAAAAGACAGGTCGAAGTTCGGCCGAAGGCAGAACTGGCGCCGAAAGAAAGACTCAAGGGAAAGAGGCAAGCGACCAGTCGGCGAGCACCGCGATCGCAACTGCCGACTTAATCGGCTCCCTTACCGGAGAAGGCACGCCGGGGCAAATCCCCAAATGGGCGGGCCCTAACGAGCTGACAAATTCGGTGATGACCGAAGCCAATGGCAACATCGGGGTCGGCACCGCAACTCCGACCTCGAAGCTGCATGCCGTAGCAGGCATTATCGGCGATGCTGTGACCGGCACTGCGAGCGCGGGGATAGGTGTGAGCGGCAGCGGGAGCACGGGCGTGAAGGGCACTGGAAGTTATGGCGTAGTCGGCCAAGGCACGATCGGTGTGTCTGGTACTGGCAGTGGTGCCGGAGTAGGCGTGCAAGGTAGTAGCACCAGTGGCTATGGTGTGAGTGGCAACAGCACTTCATCATCTGGCGTGTACGGCAAAACCGCCAGTTCTAACAACGCTGGCGTCTATGGCACCAGTACCGGCAGTGGCGGCACGGGTATTATAGGCCAAAGCAGCACTGGCGTTGGCGTGATGGGACTAAGCAGTAGTAGCAGTTACGCTGCGGTCCAAGGCTCTAACACTGGTCTCGGAATGGGTGTGCGTGGAGTAAGCAGTGGCGGCGGCACAGGCGTATATGGTCAAAGCTCTAACGGTGATAACGCTGGCGTGGCTGGCTTTCATTCCGGGAGCGGCAATGGCCCTGGCGTGTATGGTCAAAGTAATAACACCGGGCCTGGCGTCTTTGGTCTCAACAGCGCGGGCGGCATCGGTGTGAGCGGTAGCGGCGTCCTGGGCGTTACTGGCAACGGTAGCAACATAGGCGTGCAAGGTAGCAGCACTGCTGGCACTGGCGTGGTAGGCACTAGCAGCAGCAGCACTGGCGTAAGCGGGGCTACCTCTACTGGCGTCGGCGTAATTGGCTCCAGCTCCGGGAACGGGTTTGCCATGCAGGCCATAGGAAATACAAAACAGTCCCTCGGTAAAGGCGGCTGGGTGAAAGCGATGATCCGAGTTAAATTTTTTGACGATGCCTATGAAGGCCAAACGTTTAATTTGCAGTGTTTCCGTGGAGATGAGCAGGCCAATGGGGCAACCGCCAACACCTGCGATGGCTTTTCCGCTACTTTTCTAGGGCCGGCAACCCACCTTAAAGATGCGGGGTTTAATGATTTCGAGATCACTTTCCCGTTCGACATCTCCGGTTGCTTCAAACTTGTCTCTGTCAATGGCAGCGCTACCTTTGCTGACTCTGACTTTGACTCTGACACTCATAACGGTAATAGAACCGCTGTCTTATCCGAATCTGATACTAAGAAAATCAGGGTGCGGATATATATCAATGGCGGCCCACTACAACACGCCTCTTCCTACGATTCTGAAAAGTTCACCCTGATACTCTTCTAGGCGGGGCTTCGTCTGAGAAAGCGATCTCGTTGATGTGTCGCGCAGGTCTCGGGAGGCAGAAGTTGTATGGCTCATAAATCGGGGAGAGCTTGACGATGGCTCAAGCTCTCCCTGATCGGCTCTTCCGCATCTGCCTCCACCGACTGCCGAGTGATAGAGAAGTGAAGATGATCAGGCCGAATTTTTCAGGAGAACCGACGATGAAAGCGAAAACGACGTGGTTATTACTTAGTGCCGCAGTGACCTTGGCCCTGGCCGCCACTATCATTGCTCTTGGTTTTTCAACCAGCCATTCCGTTCAAGAAAGGGGAACTCAGATGGATCACAAAGAGATGCCTGGGCACAATCCCGAAAGCGCTCAAGCTCGGTCAACTCCACCCGACAGAGCGCAGTCATCGGCAAACTTCACGACTGACTCTCAATCACCAGTGATGACTCGGTCAGTCATCATCAACCGCACTCCACTGAGCGATGACCACCTGCGCGCGCTCGAAGCCCAGTATCATTACCGTTTGCCGGACGGGCGTTATTGGTATGACAAGGTCTCCGGCGCCTGGGGCATGGAAGGTGGACAGACCCTCGGCTTCACCCTGCCTGGGCTGGATCTGGGCGGGCCGCTGCGCGCTGACGCTTCAAATGGCAATACCCGCGTCTTCATCAATGGCCGCGAGTTGCATTACTTCGACGTCTTAGCTCTCCAGCAACTTGTCGGTCAAGTCTACCCTGGCCGCTACTGGCTTGATGCGCATGGTTACTGCGGGTTAGAAGGCAGCCCGGCGCTCTGCAATCTCATGCAGCTTTCCCAGACAGGCAACCAGCGCCAAGGCGGCAGGAGCATCACCTCTGGGATGTATGACAGCGGAATCGGAAGCGTGAGCGGCGGCGGATACATCAGCGGAAGTTCGAGCGTGACTAGATAATAACGCGCTCTCTTCACCGACTTTAGCTGCATTTCAGCAACTGAGGCAGGGGCGGGCAAAGAGGGTGAAAATTATTTTGATCGCATTACTCCTCTCAGCCACCAATTCCGCCTACATAAGTGAGGGCAGCAACAGGCGCCTCAAAGATTGCGAAGCAGTTGCTTTGAAACATCAACCGGCGGCGGCTGAAAAACTTCAACCACCGTCCCCAAGCAGACCTGAGAAGGTCAGCCAAGGAGAGTTTATAAAATCCCAGATGAAGCAGAATGAGAAGGAAAATACGAAAATTGAGGAGATCACGCTTGAGGTCGAGGAACTAGAGGAAGTGATCGCTCCGGGTCGGGGGCTAAATCATAACGAGACGTTGGTCTGCGATGGCGAGGAGGTTGAATTGGGTGCTGAAGAGTTGGAAGAAGTGATCGCTCCCGGCATCAGCGTTAACCATAACGAAACGCTCGTTTGCGACCGCAACAAGTAAAGGCTGATCGGGCGAGGAGTTGAAACCACAGATGGACACAGATGAACACGGATGAAAAAATCTGTGTTCATCTGTGTCCATCTGTGGTTCCGATTTTCTATTTTTTCTCGCTAAAGGGAATGGATGCGCGTGTGTTTTCCCACTCAAATCTGAGCACTCCACCCGCCTGGTTTTTGTCGAGGTAGATGGTGAATTGCTCGACCGGATTGGGCAGCTTTTCGACCTTCAGATCAACGCGCGCCAACTCGTCCTTTTCGTACTCGTAGGGGGTGCCCCAAACACCGGTGCGCTTGTTGATGATCAGCTTCCAGCCGGTGGCCGAAGGAAATGCCCACAAAGTGTAAGTGCCTTTCGGAACATTGAGACGACCAATGACCAGATCGGCGTCAGTCTTGAGATGAGTTGCCTGATTCGCGCCCAAGCGCCAGACTTGGCCGTAAGGCACAAGCTCGCCCATGATCTTGCGGCCTCGCATCGAAGGCCGTCCATAATCAATCGAGACTTTCTTGTCGTTGAGTGTGAAGTCTACCGACGCGCGCGGGCTTTGCTGCGCCCAGGTTGGAATAACACTCAGAGTGATGAGAAAGATGGTGAGCATGGTCGCGATGACAGTAGTTCGTTCGCGGTGAAGTTTCATGTCAATGTCTCCTTATGGTTAATGTAGTCAAAACGTGACAGATGATAAACCTAAGCCTGCGAGGGAGACTGCATGATTTATCACACAGGCCGGCGAAGGTGAAAGGGAGAGTGGGTGAAGAGGTGGGAAAGCGACCGCTCCCCCTTTCGCCCCTTCACCCGCTCTCCCTTTCACCTTTTCACCTTTGCCCTTTCGGCTTGTGCCTCGGTACAATGCTCCCATGCCAGCGAAAGGACCACGCACCGTTTACGCCTGTCAAAATTGCGGCCATCAATCGCGCAAGTGGCTGGGCAAATGTCCCGACTGCGGCGAATGGAATTCGTTCGCCGAAGAGCGCGAGCGGACGACACCGAAAGCAGCCGCCGGATTATCACGCGGTGGATTGCGGTTGCACGATAGCCAGCCGGTCGCCTTCACTGAGATCGAATCGCAGCAAGATACGCGCGAGGTCACAGGCATCGAAGAGTTCGACCGCGTATTGGGTGGCGGCATCGTGCCTGGCTCCTTGGTCTTGATTGGCGGAGAGCCTGGGATAGGGAAATGCCTGGCCGGAGCGACCCGCATTTTAGATCCTATCTCCGGCGCATTTCTCCCAATTACTGAATGGGAGGACACATCACGATGTGTATTGTCACTGGATGACCTTACGCATCGCTTGGCACCACAGCAGGTAGAAACGTTCCTGGATCAAGGTGTGCAACCAGTGATTGAAGTGACCACTCGGCTGGGGCGCACTTTGCGCTGCACACCTAGCCATCCGGTGCTAACTCCTGACGGCTGGCAGCCAGTGAGTGAATTATCGCCTGGCACACGGCTAGCCACTCCGCGCACTTTGCCATATTTCGGCTGTGAAGCCATGCCAGAAGCAGACATTAAGCTCATCGCTTATGTCTTGTCTGATGGCTCAGCCCAAAGTGCGATTTCAGTCACGACGGCGATCCCAGAAGTAGCCACCGACCTTATGGGTGTAGCCGAGCAGTTCGGTGTGGAATTGCAGATTTACGAGAAGCGCAACAGTCAGGCCAAGCAATATCGGTTTGTGCAACCATTCGGCAAGCGCGCGCGGATCAGAGAGGAATTGGCTCAAGCTTTGAAACATGCGCAAGCGGAGTCAGGGTTAAGCTCAGCAGCTTGGGCGCGAAGCGCCGCAGTGAACCGCAATCTTCTTTACTTTTGGCAACGTGGTGAATGCGTTCCCAGCCTCGACGCATTACAACGTCTGGCGCAGGCCGCTCAAGTCCCGCTAGAGGCCTTAGCGCCTGAGGCGCGTGACCGCGCCGAAATGAAGACTTCAGTCGCGCGGTTATTAGAGTCAGTGGGCTTACGCTTTGCCAAGGCTGCTGCCAAAGCTGTGCCGGGTTGTATCTTCAAGTTGCCGCGCCCGCAAATGGCTTTGTTCTTGAAGGTGCTTTTCTCCTGTGATGGCTCAGTCTACGTGACCCAAAACGGGCAAGCCGGAGTCTCGTATAGCACGATTAGCCGTCGTTTGGCTGAGGATGTGCAACATCTATTACTGCGGTTCGGATTGGTGGCTAGACTGCGGACGAAGCCAAGCCAAGTGAATAGCCAACCATATCTTGCCTACGAGGTTGAACTTTTAGGCGTCCCCTCTGTTAAGCGATTCCTGGCGGAAATTGGCATTTGGGGGCGCGAAGCAGCCCAGTCACGCATCGCAGCTTTACCTGAGCCTCAACTACCTTCTACGCAACGTGACACCATACCTACAGGAATCTTCTTTTGGCAACATCTGCACGACATCACTTCAGGTTCGTCATTTAAGAAAATCTCTGCTCAAGTTGGCGTCATCATTCATCCCAACCGACCTGACCGGCCTCTTTGCCGGAGCACAGTCGCGGCGTTGGCCCAAGCCTACTCTTCGGCTTACCTGCAAAAGCTGGCGCAAGCAGATATTTATTGGGACGAGATTCAAAGCATTGTGCCAGCAGGCAAAGAGCGTGTATATGATCTGGCTGTGCCGCCACACTCCAACTTCATCGCCAACGACTTGATCGTCCATAATTCCACGCTGCTGCTCGCGGTGGCAGACAAACTCAGCACGCTCTACGGCAATGTGCTCTACGTTTCCGGCGAAGAGAGCGCGCAGCAAATCAAACTGCGCGGTGAGCGTCTCGGCTTGCATCCGCAGAATCTTTACCTGCTCGCGGAAACCAGCCTCGAACGCATCTTTGACGAAATCAACCGGCTTCAGCCGCGCGCGATCATCGTGGATTCGGTGCAGACGGTCTTTTCCGAAAAGCTCGAAAGCGCGCCCGGCTCGGTCTCGCAGGTGCGCGAAGCCGCAGGCCAGTTCCTGCTGCTCGCGAAAAACCTCACCGTACCAGTCTTCCTCATCGGTCACGTCACCAAAGAAGGCATGATCGCGGGGCCAAAAGCGCTCGAACACATCGTGGATACGGTGCTCTACTTCGAAGGCGAGCGCCATCACAATCACCGCCTTATCCGCGCCACCAAGAATCGCTTTGGCGCAGCCAACGAACTCGGCATCTTTGAAATGACCGGGAGCGGTTTGATTCCAGTAGCCAATCCATCGGAAGTTTTTTTGAGCGAGCGGCCCATCGGCGTTTCCGGCTCCGCCGTCGTTTCCGCGATGGAAGGCACGCGCCCGATGCTGGTCGAAATTCAAGCGCTGGTCAGTTCCTCTAAGTTCGGCACGGGCCGCCGCACGACACAAGGGGTTGAACTCAACCGCGTCACGTTGCTTGTGGCGATGATGGAAAAGCGCGTCGGCTTCCATCTTTCCGGCGATGATGTTTACGTCAATGTCGCGGGCGGCATCGCGCTCGATGAACCGGCAGCGGATCTGGGCATCGTCGCGGCGGTCGCTTCCAGCTTCCGCAACCTTCCGATCAACGAGCACACGATCGTCTTCGGCGAGGTCGGATTGGCGGGTGAAGTGCGCGCGACGAATCACGCCGCCATCCGTTTGCGCGAAGCTGCGCGCATGGGTTTCAAACGTGTGGTCATGCCGCAAAACAACCTCAGCGGCCTCGAAACCGATGACCGCGTCGAGGTCATCGGCGTGCGTTCGGTGGTTGACGCGCTCGAAGAACTCTTCTGATTTTGGATTTTGGATTTTGGATTGAAGACCGCAGCTCGAATGGCAGAATTCAGAGCTAATAATCCAAAATCCAAAATCCAAAATCTAAAATCCTAAACCCCAAATCCCATGACGCCGTCAGTTGTGCGTGCTACAATGCAAGCCGCGTTCCGACGCTTTCCTTAAATTTCAAGTATTTTGACAGGTAAACGACCTCGACTTCCTGTTCATTCACAATTCATCCAAGAAGTAGGCCGTTCATCTCATCTCAGATAGAGGGTCTATGCGAGCAGATATTATTTTGATCCGTGCGGTCTTTACTTTGGTTTTGGTCACAGCGGGCTACTTGATTCAACCGGTTCCTGATTGGGTAGGAACAGAACTGGGGTTTTCATCTCGATGGATTTCAGCGGCAGCAGCGTTAATCATTGCATGCGGTATTATCTTCTTTGAGCTGCGGATTCGTCAGGCATCGCTCAAAACGCTGATTGGCGCAGCCGTGGGCTCGACGCTCGGGATCATCGGCTCATCGCTCATCGGGTTTCTGATCTCGACCCAGCACTGGACCCCTTCGGTTCAATCATTCATCACCGTCTCGCTCACCATGTTCATGGCTTACGTCGGGCTGCTGGTCGGCGCGGCGAAAGGCGATTATCTGGATCTCTCGGCGCTCGGCGGTATTTTGAGCGACCGCGGGGCGAAGCAGTATTTCAAGATTCTCGACACGAGCGTGATTATTGATGGGCGCGTGGCCGACATTGCCGAAACCGGTTTCCTCGGCGGCGTTATCCTGATCCCGCAATTCGTCCTGCGCGAGTTGCAGCAAATCGCCGATTCCTCGGATTCGGCCAAGCGCAATCGCGGGCGGCGCGGCCTCGACATCCTCCAGCGCATCCAGAAGAACCATAACCTCGATGTCCAAATCTACGAGGCGGACTTCCCACAGGTACGCGAAGTGGATTTGAAGCTGATCGAGTTGGCCAAGCAGCTTAATGCGCCGATTGTAACCAACGATTTCAACCTCAACAAAGTGGCGCATCTGCGCGGCGTTGAAGTCCTCAACATCAACGAACTGGCCAACGCGCTCAAACCCGTAGTGCTGCCCGGCGAGATTATGCGCGTCTTCATTCTCAAAGAAGGCAAGGAGTACAACCAGGGCGTGGCCTACCTGGATGACGGGACGATGGTCGTGGTGGACAACGCGCGGCGGTTGATCGGCAAGAATGTGGATATGACCGTGACCAGCGTGTTGCAAACCACGGCTGGCAAGATGATCTTCGGGCGCATTGAGGAGACGCGCCCCGAACCGCGTGAAGCCCGCGAACCCCGTGAACAACGCGACCCACGCGAAGTCCGCCAACCGCGCCCTTCGGCGTCACCCGTCGAATCGTGAAAAGCAGGGGGTAGGGGCCAGGGACTAGGGGCTAGATGTGACTATGCGTTTCCCTCTAGCCCCTAGCCTCTAACCCCTAGCCCCTACCATGAACATTGCCATCATTCCGGCGGCGGGCAGCGGCACGCGCTTGGGCGGAGCGGTAGCCAAGCAATTCATCGAAATCGCTGGCGCGCCGATCTTGATCCACACCTTGCGCCGCTTCGAGGCATGCCCGGAAATAGATGCCCTGGTCGTGGCCCTCCCGCCCGCCGCACTTGCGGATTTCAACCAACAACTTCAAACTCATCATGTGCGAAAGCCAGTGCGACTCATCGGCGGCGGCAGCGAGCGGAGCGATTCGATTCTCAATGCGCTCGAAGCCATGACCGATTGGCGGCCGGAGATTGTCGCGGTTCACGATGCCGTGCGGCCTTTTGTGACACCGCAGCAAATCTCTGCCGTGATTGCGCGCGCGCGTGAAGTCGGCGCGGCCATTCTGGCCGTGCCTGCCACCGACACGATCAAAGAGGTCGAAGGCGGCTTGATTCAGCGCACGTTGGAGCGACGCCGGATTTACCGGGCGCAGACGCCGCAAGCTTTTCGCTACGAATTGCTGCGGCGCGCGAACTTGGAAGCCCGCGCGGCTGGCTTGCCCGCTGAAGCGATGACTGATGACGCGCTGCTCGTCGAACGGCTCGGCGCGCCCATCGCCATCGTCGAAGGCTCGGCGCGCAACATCAAAATCACCACACCGGAAGATTTGCTGCTGGCTGAAAAGTTGTTCGAACAAGAGAGAGCCACCGGATGAAGAATGAATCGCATCGCATCGGCATCGGCTACGACATTCACCGTTTGGTTGAAGGCCGGAAGCTGGTGCTCGGCGGCGTTGAGATCGTCTTTGAGTTGGGCTTGCTCGGCCATTCGGATGGCGACAGCCTGAGCCACGCGATTTGCGATGCGCTGCTCGGCGCGGCGGGCTTGGGTGACATCGGCACTCATTTTTCGGACAAAGACCCGCGCTACTCTGGGATTGATAGTTTGCTCATGCTCCGCCAAGTTTGTGGCTTACTGGCTGAGCGCCGATTCCAAATTGAGAATATTGATGCGACGATTCATGCCGAACGTCCGAAGATGGCCCCGCACATCGCCGTGATGCGCGCGCGGCTGGCCGAAGCGATGGGCATTGAAGAATTGCGCCTGAATATTAAGGCTAAAACTAATGAAGGTCTCGATGCGGTCGGACGCGGCGAGGCCATTGCAGCTCAGGCTATTGCTTTATGCGTCCACAAGACCTGATCGAAAAGAAACGAGATGGCGGCGAACTGACGCGCGACGAAATCGCCTTTTTGATTCGCGGCTACACGCGCGATGAAATCCCGGATTACCAGATGGCCGCCTGGCTCATGGCGGCTTTCTTGAACGGGCTGAGCGAGACCGAAACGCAAGCGCTGGTCGAAGAGATGCTCCATTCGGGCGAGGTGCTCTCGCTCGATGAAATCACCGCGCCGAAAGTGGACAAGCATTCGACGGGCGGCGTTGGAGACAAAACTTCGCTCGTTATTGCGCCGATTGCAGCGGCTTGCGGCGTGGCGGTGCCGATGATTTCGGGGCGCAGCCTGGCGCATACGGGCGGCACGCTCGATAAGCTCGAAGCGATTCCCGGCTTTCGCACCGATCTTTCGCTTGATGAATTTCGCGTGGTGCTCAAGCGGTGCGGCCTGGCGCTCATCGGTCAAACACATGAAATCGCGCCAGCAGATCGCAAGCTTTATGCGCTGCGGGATTTGACCGCCACGGTGCCTTCCAGGCCGCTGATGTGCGCTTCGATCATGTCGAAGAAGCTGGCTGAAGGCATTGACGGCCTGGTGCTCGATGTCAAAGTCGGCAACGGCGCGTTTATGCGCGAGCTTGACGAGGCGCGCAAACTGGCGGAGATGATGACCAGTGTGAGCCGCGCGATGGGCAAACGCGCCGTGGCGCTGATCACCGATATGAATCAGCCGCTGGGCCGCGCGGTCGGCAATGCCATCGAGACAGCGGAAGCGATTGAAATGCTGCGCGGCAACTTGACCGGAGACTTTGCCGAGTTGAGCCTTGAATTGGCAGCGCAGATGCTCATGGTTGGCGGTATCACTGCCGACATCGCTATGGCACGATCACAAGCGCGCGCAGCCATCACGTCCGGCGCGGCGCTTGAACGCTTCCGCGCTGTCGTTGAAGAGCAAAGCGGCGATCCGCGCGTGATTGATAATTTGCACCGCTTGCCGCAAGCCACCAAGCAAACCGTCGTCACCGCCGACCGCGCTGGTTTCATCACCCGCATCGCCACCGATGAAGTTGGTCGCGTGGTCATGAGTTGGGGCGGCGGGCGGCAGCGGTTGGAAGACGCGATTGATCCGAGCGTGGGATTGCATCTGCATGCCAAACTCGGCGACCAGGTGCAAGCGGGCGATCCGCTCGTGACTGCGCACTACAATGACGAAGGGCCGCGCGAAGAAATGACCGCGCGATTGCGTGCCGCTTACTTGATCGCAGACGCCGCGCCCAACCTTGAACTGCTCATCAAGGAAGTCATCGAATAATCAACCACGAAGCGCACGAAGCGCACGAAGCGCACGAAGAAGACCAAGAACACGGAGGGAGTTATGTCGAGTTATTCAACTTCAACCAACAAGTTTTCAAGCCGAGCATCAAGAACATTTCAACCGCCTCTTCGTGCGCTTCGTGTGCTTCGTGGTTTGACTCTCTGCCTGCTGCTTGGACTATTGCTCCTGCCAGGCGCGTGCGCCACGCGCAGCCCGGCATCTGACGCCAGCGATAAGAAGGTCAAGGTGGGGATCGTCTTCGACATCGGCGGCAAAGATGATCGCTCGTTCAATGCTGCCGCCTATCAAGGCGTGTTGCGTGCGAAGAAGGAATTACCGATCACGCTGCGCGATGTCGAGCCGGGCGATCCGACTTCGATTGAACCTGCAATCCGCGCCTTCGCGCAATACGGCTACAACCTGATCATCGGCGTCGGCTTCGCACAAGGCCCGATCCTCAAACAGGTCGCCGCCGACTATCCGCAGCTTCACTTCGCGATCATTGACTCGGCAGTGGATTTGCCGAACGTCGCGGGATTGCTCTTCAAAGAGCACGAAGGCTCGTTTCTCGTCGGGATGATCGCAGCGCAAACCAGCAAGACCGGCGTGCTCGGCTTTGTCGGCGGCATGGACATTCCCCTGATTCATAAATTCGAAACGGGCTATGAAGAAGGCGCGCGTTACGTCAACCCGAAGATTCGCATCCTCCAAAACTATGTCGGCATCACCGACACCGCCTGGAACAATCCGAGCAAGGGCCGTGAACTGGCGAACGCGCAGTTCGAGCAGGGCGCGGACATCATCTTTCAAGCAGCAGGCAATTCCGGCCTGGGCGTTTTTGACGCGGCAGAGGCATATAAAAAGCTGGCTATCGGCGTGGATGCCAATCAGAATTGGGTCAAGCCTGGCTTCATCTTGACGAGCATGCTCAAGCGCATTGATAACGCTGTCTTCAGCGTAGTTAAGGATGAGCTTGAGGGGAAATTCAAAGGCGGCATTCACGTTTATGGATTGGAGAACGACGGCGTCAGCTATGCGATGGATGAACACAACAAAAAGCTGATCTCGCCAGCGATAATCGAGAAGGTCGAGCAAGCGAAGCAAGACATCATTGCGGGCAAGATCAAAGTGACGGACGCGATGGCGAAGTAAAAGCGGGAGCGCCCAATGAGATTGTTATTCAAGCTAATTGCCATCGTCAGTCTCACAATCTTGCACACAAGTCTAGCACAGGCTCAAGCGGAGGCAATAAATTCGGCTGATGAAGTGGCGGCACGCGTCAATGGCAAAGCCATTATGCTCTCAGTCTATCAGACTACTCTGCAGGCCAATGGTGGCAAGTCGTGGGTTCTCGATTATCTGATTGGTCAAGAATTATTGGTTCAACGCTCTAAGTATGTTTTGGAAGTCGCGCCAGAGAGGGCCGCATATTGGATGCAGGTCATGGGGCCAGGATGTATCATTAGATCTGATTCGTCATATCAAAGCATTGATAAGTCATCGCTGAGTTGGGCTGTGATCGGTGTGGAGGTCGGTGACGTGCTCCTCAGCCAACTGACCGAGCAACAAAAACGCGAGTATTACGAAAAGCACCCAGACCTCACAACCAAACCATTTAGTGACCCAGAGGTACAGCAAATTGTGACTGATAAATTGGCTGAGGAAGTTTTTCCTACGGAGTTTGTTGATCAGAAGATTGTAGCTTACATGGAAAAGCTTCGGAGTCAGGCAGTCATTGAGATCAATCCCAAATATCGGCTTGAAGAGAACAAGATAAAGTGATTTAGCCAGGACTCAACATACCGATTGTAAACGTTCACCTATGGCGATGAACATCATCGAAATGCGCGGCATCACCAAACGCTTCGGCGCGGTGACCGCCAACAAACAGATCAATCTTTCTATTCCGGCCAACACTATTCACGCCATCGTCGGCGAAAACGGCGCGGGCAAGTCCACGATCATGAAGATCCTTTACGGCTTTTATACCGCCGATGAAGGAGAGATTGTGATTGATGGCTTGCGCCGCGAGATTCGCTCGCCGCACGATGCTATCGCGCTCGGCCTCGGCATGGTGCATCAGCATTTCATGCTCGTGCCGCC
>Ga0070694_100000948_pt1:0-15000 | contig 16409 bp, 19 predicted proteins | sample KBSK1251metaG_FD_65470 | JGI IMG/M metagenome (GOLD analysis project Ga0070694, IMG submission 65470) | Corn, switchgrass and miscanthus rhizosphere microbial communities from Kellogg Biological Station, Michigan, USA - KBS K1-25-1 metaG | ecosystem: Host-associated > Plants > Roots >... | reverse complement strand
AAAGTTTGAGAATAGGTCGAGGTCATTGCGACCCCAAAGCCTCTAATCAGTCGCTTTACCGGATGAGACTCCTTCAGGCGAGTGCCAGCTATCCTGAGGGAAACTTCGGAGGGAACCAGCTACTAGATGGTTCGATTAGTCTTTCGCCCCTATACCCGGCTCAGACGATCGATTTGCACGTCAGAATCGCTGCGGACCTCCACCAGAGTTTCCCCTGGCTTCGTCCTGGCCGGGCATAGGTCACCATCTTTCGGGTCCCAGCATGTACGCTCTTGGTGCGCCTGCCCGGGTCCTGGCAAGCCAGTCCCCTCGCAGACGCCCCGGGGATGCGCCGGAGCCGCACTAGACGGACAACCGGATCTCCCCTCAGCCCGCAAAGCGAGCTTTCGCTTTCACTGCGCCTATAGGTTTGATGACCCAAAGACTCGCGTACATGTTAGACTCCTTGGTCCGTGTTTCAAGACGGGTCAGGAGGAACCACAATCCTAATCGCCGCCGACTTCGTCGCACCACGCCAAACGACACCGACAAGTAACCCGAACCCAGGTTGCGAAAACGCCCCGATCAAGGGAGGCCGGAGACCCCAAACCATCGACCGGGCCCGGAAACGGCTGCCAGTACGTCGACGCACCCCCGAAGGGATGTCGGCACTCAGTCTTAAACACTGCAGGGAGGCAGCCGAGGCAAAACCCAGAGGGCCTGGCACAAGCAGCACACTACGAGAGCGAGCAGCCTGAACCAACCTGCCCACCCGACCGAAGCACCGCAAGGATACGACAGCCGGATGTTCAGATAATGAAGCTCAGCCCCGGGCCAGCACGACTGCCATTGTTGCTGTTCCCCGCAGGTCGCGACGTCCTACTAGGAGAGCCATACGAACCGTGCCAAGTCGCACGCACAGTCGAGCCGCACTGAGGCAGATCCGCAGACCTGACCCAGGCAGCGACCGGGGCGAACCCGGCAACGATCCTGAGATCCCTCCGTTCGAGCTTCGGCTGTTCCACCTGTTTACCCCTGAGCGGTTTCACGCACTCTTGAACTCTCTCTTCAGAGTTCTTTTCAACTTTCCCTCGCGGTACTTGTTCACTATCGGTCTCGTGGTGATATTTAGCCTTAGGAGGAGTTTACCTCCCACTTTGGGCTGCACTTTCAAGCAACCCGACTCCACGGAAAGAGCCGCTCCCAAAACTCTCCACCAGCCCCACGGGCCTTGCACCCTCTATGGGCAACGAGGCCGCCGCTTTCGATCGGACTTGGACACTGGCAGGAGAATCACAGGGCAAAATTGGCTCTTCCCTAACACCACATTTCTCATGCCCTGCTAGGGGCACAAGATTCGGTGCTGGGCTTCTCCCCTTTCACTCGCCGTTACTCAGGGAATCACTGTTGTTTTCTTTTCCTCCGCTTATTAATATGCTTAAATTTAGCGGGTAGTCTCACTTGATCTGAGGTTTACTTGAGCAGAGCTCGACAATCTCGACAACATCGACCCGATTTCCGCCGTTCGGACCTACAACTACACGCATAGTGTGCAAATTGCAAAGCCCATCGGCAGAAACCGGCAGCCAAACCTCCGAGGCAGCCTGGGCCACCACGAAGAGACCGGCCCGCTATCGGGGAGCCGAGCAACAGCACAACATGCGGCGAGAACCGCCACAAGTTCACTGCTCCAAGCCTCCAAAGCACACGCCAGCATCGAACTTCCGAGCGCAACCGGCGAGGCAACCTCGCAATCCAGCAATGGGGCAGCACCAGAATAGCCGGACTAGGCTGCGTTGCCCAGACTTTCGGAGGATTGCAAATCTACTGGGAGCCAGCAAAATCCGCGCACCTCTGTCCACCTGGAACGAGCATCCCAGAACGGCAGGAGATACATGCCGTGCGAACAGCAGCACCAGAATAGCCGGACTAGGCGCACTGCCAAGGCTTTCTGAGGAATGCCAATCTACTGAGAACCAGCAAAATCAGCACGCCTCTGTCCACCTGGATCGGGCATCCAAGAACAGCAGGAGATGCATGCCGTCGAACAGCAGCACCAGAATAGCCGGACTAGGCTGCACTGCCCAGGCTTTCTGAGGAATGCCAATCTACTGGGAACCAGCAAAATCAGCACGCCTCTGTCCACCTGGAACGGGCATCCAAGAACGGCAGGAGATGCATGCCTTCAAAGCTAGCTACGAGAGACACCAATCCCGATTACTCGCACTCAAGGAGGCACGACAGCCCGCTTGCACTCCAACAGCACCGACGTCGCGAAATCAGGTTGCAAAAATGCAAGTGCGGCTCCAAAAAGCTAAAGATGTACTGTTGCCCCCAACACCGATTCCAGCTCTCGCCGGTCTCGGCATCGGGACCCCAAAAAGCTACAATTTCTTGCCGCAAATCGGGACCCGTCTGTCGAACACGTGTGTGTCAAACAAGCCAGCACAACAGCCCATCTGCCGATTGTACCCCGCCGTATTTAAGGAGACGCCGTTTTAAGGCGAATCCCAATTCAGCCCAATATCAGCAGATCCGCAAAAACTGGAATCCATACACTCATCGGCCGTTGCACAGTATCCCCGCGTAAGACAACTGGGACGCCCAGGCTGCCGGGCCCCAGCATCCTAGCGCGCTCAACCCGATCGCAATGAACGAGGAGTGCAGACACGAGACCCAAACGGACACCGAGCCGCCAGTGTCAAACAGCAGGAACCATACACAGCAGACGAGGAATTCATCCAGCCTTGCAGTTCAATGCCGACGGCGATATGCCATCAGACAGATCCGTAATCATTCGAGCCGCAAACACCGATCCGCCATGTATCAATCTCAAACAAGGAGCCACTGGGACGCCCGGGCTGCAGAGTCTCAGCATCCTAGCGCGCTCAACCCGATCGCAATGAAAGAGGAGTGCAGACACGTGACCCAAGCAGACACCGAGCCACCAGCGGCCGATGGAGATCGTCCACTGCAGACCAGGTTCGCAGCGAAACATACGGTTCAATGCCGGAGGAAACACGCCAATCAGGCGGGAAATGCATTCAAAATTCAACCCTCAGACAAGTGTGGCCAGAGGGAAAATCCCGGGCCGCAATATGCGTTCAAAATGTCGATGTTCGTGTCCTGCAGTTCACACGAAATCACGCAGTTTGCTGCGTTCTTCATCGACCCACGAGCCGAGTGATCCACCGCTCAGGGTGTCTACAATTTGCCTGATGAACAGGCTATAAGGGTGGAGAACGCAGCGCCAACTGTACAGCAACTTATCGGCACTGCACTCTCCGTTTAAATCGCGGCCGCCGGTGGCCACGGCCAGACAATCGCATACCGGTAAACGGAGCGAGATACACCGGCAACAGTTGCCCGCAGCACCAGACTAGCTGGACTCGCGATGCATTGGCCATCTTTCCAGAAGAGAGCAGACCTACTGATTGAGAGCAAAACCTACTTCCTCCGTACTCGTCGGACAAGCACCCCAGAACAGCAGGAGGATACATGCCGCAAAACGAGCCCGCCGGGGGCAGCCACGTTGCTGCAGCACCAGAGCAGCCAGACTGGGCTGCAATACCCAAGCTTTAAGAGGCATGCAAATCTACTGAGAACCAGCAAAATCTACAGCACCTCCGTCGACCTGAGCAAGCAACCGAGAATAGCAAGGGATACATGCAAACAACGCAGGCCGTCCGACGGGACCCGTATCGCGGCAGCACCAGAATAGCCGGACTAGGAAAATAAGACAACCGACCCAGGCTTTCAGGGGGAAGGCAATCTACTGATGGCCAGCAAAATCACCTTTCCCCGTTCACCCGAAGCAGCAGCGCAAACTCCCCAGAACGGCAAGAGGTACATGCGAACAACCCCGACAGTTCCGCAATGTCTAGCAGCACCAGGACAGCAGGACTAGGCTGCACAGCGCAGGCATTCGGAGAGTAGAATCTACTGAAAAGCCAGCAAAATTCTAGCACCTTCGTCCACCCGAAACAGGCCTCCCAGAATAGCAAGAGATGCATGCAGACAATGCTACACCGCCAAGCCAAGCAGTCGCGCATCGCATCGGCAGCACCAGGAGCAGCCGGACTGGACTGGTACGGTAGAGAGAAGGCAGAGGGGGATGGGCTTGATCTACTGAGAACCAGCAAAATCAACTCCCTCCGCCAACTTCAGCCAAGCAGCCAAGAACGGCAAGAGATGCATGCCTAAAACGACACTGACCGGCGAGGATGCCACTACGTCTCCCATCCGCATACCGATAACACAACGGTCCAGCAGATATCGCATTCACAAATCTCCTCGCAATTCGCTCCCAAGCACTCGGCAGCAACCCCCACGTAGCCACATTGCCTCGCACAAAGGAACAGGTCAGCTGTACCCGCCATTCCGGCCGATGGAAGGAACGACCAACCCGCAGCCGAAGACAAAACAGAACCCGTCAGACATTCGGATCCTGCCTGCTTTCCAACTGCCTGCCGACACAAGGCTAAGAGAGGGATCGCCCGCAAAGGCTTTGCCCTCCCCGCCGAGCACCAGGGCGCAGACACATACCCGCTCCGTTTCCAATCGGGCTTGCCAAAGCCCTTTCGGAGACATCCCGGCAAAGTACGTGCCACGACTTCCAGTTGCAGAGTTAACGACAATCGCAGAGCTAAGCCTCCACCACCTGCCCATCGACGGCCAAACTAACGGTCGCTCACCTCGACACTGCAGTTTTACCAGGGTAAGGTTTTCCGGCCATGGCCCAGCAAACTCGCAGCCCCACTACGGTGTAGCATTTGTTATTGTACCAACGAACCGGCCCCGACCCGACGGCCAACCAATGGGCACTCGCCTCGGTGCAGCAGCAGAGTTTTACCAGGGTAAGGTTTTCCGGCCATGGCCCAGCAAACTCGCAGCCCCACTTTGGCTAATGCCTTAATTGGTTGGACCAATCGAACCGTGTTGCGGCGGTCTCGGTCTTCGCCAAGCAGCTGCCGAATCGGTCAAGCCATTGACGTTATCTCCGGCTTAGTAGACTCTGCTCCCGACAGCAGGATGTGGGCTAACCCAGGACAGCACCCTGCCAGACTAACCCGGGTCTTCACCGTGTGACAGCAGCAAAGCCACAGCTCACGGCGAAGTTGAGCGAAACCTGCCGCCACTGCTTCGGGCCGACAACCCTGCGAGGCCAGGCCGGACCCGACGTTCCCAGGAGAAGGTGACCGTACTGCGCAGCGACAGGCCCGCCCATAGCTGCTAGCACAGATTTGGCAAATCCGAGCCATTCGACTAGGTAATGATCCTTCCGCAGGTTCACCTACGGAAACCTTGTTACGACTTTTACTTCCTCTGAGCGATCCAGTTTGGCCATCTTCCCGGGGAATATTGACGGCACAACCGCGAACGGCAGCACCGCCCCATTCCTTAACGGTCCAAAAGCCTCACTACATCATTCGATCGGTAGTAGCGACGGGCGGTGTGTACAAAGGGCAGGGACGTAATCAACGCAAGCTGCTGACTCGCGCTTACTGGGAATTCCTGGTTCGTGGGGCACAATTTCAAGCCCCAGTTCCAACCACGAAGGGCCACGAAAGCCAGAGGAGATTCAGCGGTTGCCCAATCCTCTCGGACCGGGAACGCACCGATAAACGGGCTTGCCCTCCACAAGGGAGGGAGCGCGTTGCCTCCTTCAGTGTAGCGCGCGTGCGGCCCAGGCCATCGAAGGGCATCACAGACCTGTTATTGCTCCGACTTCGTGCGGCTTCATGAGCGCCGCCCGTCCCTCTAAGAAGCTAGAGCAAACGCAGCAATAAATCACCGAGTTGCTCCCTAGTTAGCAGGCCGGAGTCTCGTTCGTTATCGGAATGAACCAGACAGATCGCTCCACCAACCACGAACGGCCATGCACCACCACCCACTGAATCGAGAAAGAGCTTCATGGAGAAAGATCTGTCAATCCTTCCAGTGTCCGGGCCTGGTGAGGTTTCCCGTGTTGAGTCGAATTAAGCCGCAGGCTCCACTCCTTGTGGTGCCCTTCCGTCAATTCCTTTAAGTTTCAGCTTTGCAACCATACTCCCCCCGGAACCCAAAGACTTTGGTTTCCCGGGGGCTGCCCACCCCGTCTTGCACGCGACAAGGGGCGGATCGTCAGTTGGCATCGTTTACGGTCAGAACTAGGGCGGTATCTGATCGCCTTCGAACCTCTAACTTTCGTTCTTGATTAATGAGGACGTCCTTGACAAATGCCTTCGCCGCAGTTCGTCTTGCAGCGATCCAAGAATTTCACCTCTCACGCCGCAGTACGAATGTCCCCGAACCGTCCCTCTTAATCATTACCTCGGGGCGCCCCGAAAACCAACAAACGAAGGCGCGAGGCCCTCTTCCATTATTCCATGCACCGAGATCCACAGGCATATAAAGCCTGCCTTGAGCACTCTCCTTTTCTCAAAGTAAACGTAACCGGTCGCCTTGCCACCGTCCAGCCCGCGGCCACACACCGCGGGTTGCCCCGAGCATGGGCCAACGAGCTGAGCGGCCGGCCAACCGGCGGAGAGAAGCCCGGCATCGGCACAGTCGGGGAACGTACTACGACCCCGCTGTTACCGGCCGGAGCTGAGATCCAACTACGAGCTTTTTAACCGCAGCAATATTAATATACGCTATTGGAGCTGGAGTTACCGCGGCTGCTGGCACCAGACTTGCCCTCCAATGGATCCTCGTGAAAGGATTTAGAGTTGCCTCATTCCGGGAGCGGGGACAATGAGTCCCTTCCCGGTATTTTTCGTCACTACCTCCCCGTGCCGGGAGTGGGTAATTTGCGCGCCTGCTGCCTTCCTTGGATGTGGTAGCCGTTTCTCAGGCTCCCTCTCCGGAATCGAACCCTGATTCCCCGTTACCCGTCAAAACCACGGTAGGCACATAACCTACCGTCGACAGTTGATGAGGCAGACACTTGAAAGATTCGTCGCCGGCCCAAGGCCATGCGATCGGCTTGTGGTTATTCAGAGTCACCAAACCCCCGGATGATCCGGAGACTGGACCGCTCGCGAACGAACGACCAGGTTGGTTTCGGTCTAATAAAAGCGCTCCTCCTCCCGTTGCCGGTAGTTGGAGACTGATTGCATGTATTAGCTCTAGAATTCCCACAGTTATCCAAGTAGAAAGGCACGGTCTAGTAAACCACAACTGATGTATTGAGCCATTCGCGGTTTCACCTCCGAAGAGGCCTGAACTTAGACATGCATGGCTTAATCTTTGAGACAAGCATATGACTACTGGCAGGATCAACCAGGTAGCAAGTAAAGAACCTCTGCCGCCGGCCGCAGACCCCTTCTAACTCTTTTCCGGAGCTGGTTTCGTACGACCGGCAAACAGCGATCCACCTGCACGGGCTCCGACAGAGCCCGCTTGGCGACAACAAGGGCTGCCACCAAAAAACTACGCACGAGCTCAATTTCCCACGAATCGTTATCTGCTGGCGGCTTTTACACCGCACGACTGGCCTTCGACGGATCCACATATGCCGATGCATCGACGGCATTACACCGTCGACACACCGCCAATACACCGGGCGATGCATTGCGACGGCATTAACAGGGACAAACCCCCCGTCGGCACCTTCTCGAAAGGGCCGATGCAGCCAATACCCCGACACCCAGAGAATCGGGACTCGATCGGAATCGAGAGAAGGCTCCATCGCTGTCGCCCTCTCCCCGGCACCGAATATACATACCGGATGATAAACGGCACCAGCACAAGATGCCACCGCAAAACTGCCGCCCCTTGCGGAGAGCAGGCAGAAGAGACGACGGCAAACAAGTGAAACCTTCACGAATCGCCCTCAGCCGACCGCATCGGAGAACAAACGCGAGACGAGGACGCAACCAGACTACCGGGACCGGCAAATCTGTGACACGGACCTCGACCGCACCTGCCGCCGAAGGCCCTACCGAGCTGCCGACCTCTCCGAGCACACTACCGAGTATATCCGGCAAATGGCCAAAGCTGTGGCAACAACGGCGGAACTGCGGGCCGGGAACCTTCAACATGGCACCGCGACGCCGGCATTTCTGCCAGGCGTGCAAGCACAAGTGTCGGAAACCAGCACGGCCACCGGCCATCGATCAAGGCAAGCCAAGAAGGACGACCGGCGGACAATCGACATCGGTACCAAAACTAAGCGTATCGTCTCATGGCAGCACGGACACCTCCCGAGGCAGGCACCTTCCATCGTGCATCTCGTTATTGGCACAAGAAAAAAGCAGTCGGAAGTAGGGACGCCGAAGCATTGCTTCAGGATCGGCAACCTCCCACGCAACCCCGTCAAGCAAGCTCCGCAGATGGGGACGGAGCGAGCGCCCGGAGAAGCAAGGAGAGAGCCCCGGATTCCGAAACCGACCCTGCAGAGGTTGACCCTTCATCAACGAAATGACTCCCGCAAGGGCCGGAGGCCACATGCGATCAGCATCACTCCGAAGCCGCGCCAGAGCCCTGCTAGGACCGCCCGAAATACCAGACCAAATCCAACCGCAAAGCCAGCGATCGACACCAGAATCTCCCCCGCGCCGCGAGGAGTGGCATCGACGTCCGGCCGCAGGGCCAGTCGCTTCGTAAAGCATAGCATACAGCCCCGCTAACGGGTAGTGATAGCACCTAAAAACGGAGCAGTCACCCCGCTACTCACCAATCCGTCGACCGGAAAGATGGGCGGACGAGCCGATACAAGCGCTGCCGAGGCTAATGCCAAGGGGAATGCACGAACTCGAACGCAACTGATTTAGGAAGCCATGCGCAGACTAGGAGGTGTGAAACCCACACTGCGGGGACTTCTACAGCTACATCTGCCAGCAACCACGGACATGCCGCGACAGACAGCTTCCAGGTGCCCAGGGTTGAGAGCACCGCCCTCCCTCTCGCATCCACCATCGCTCGACAGTCGGCCCTCGACGAAGGAGAAACAGAAGCATCCCGTATGCCCGCAAGCCTGGGCTTGCGTGCAGAGGAGATGGTTTTGTTTAGCCTCCGGATTGCCAGACAGGAGCAACTATAGGCGCGGAGAAAGGCGATTAGAAACTCTATGGCCTAGGGACACCAGGTCGGCCTCGGTCTGCCTGCGAACCAAAAAGGGAGACACACTCAACAAGCTTCGATGGCCTGGGGTTGAGAGCATCTACTCGAGCGCCGATCGCTCAACAATCAGCTCTCCGGAGTACCGGCAATTCAATCCGTCCGCCGGCAAGCCGGCAGAGGAGAAACTGCTTTCCAACGTCGGAGCGCTTGATCGGATCGAATCGAGGCACTTTGAGCCGATTGAAACTCTATGGCCGGAGGTCCGTCTCTGCGTGAGATTCTCCCAATCGTTCCGAGCACTAGCAAATACCCGCTGCTCATATATTGCAGGCATATTGACATTGTTCCGACTCGAGGAAAACCCCGTATACCCTGTGGACAATCTCTGATCCGAATGCAACCATCGTCCGGCCAATTATATGGTTTCTTTATTGGTATGTTTTTCACTGCATTTCTGTCCGGTTCTGCAACTTGCACTGCAATATGGTTGCGATATTGACAACGTGGTTTCGATATTGGTATGCGTGCCAATTTTACTATGCCCGCTCGACAGGTTGAAAGTTGAGGCGGTTGCAACTTCGACAGTTCAATCAACTTCTGTATGCTCGCTGTGCACATTGCAAGTTGCAGTGGTTGCGATATTGGTATGGCAATTAGAGTAGCTATGGGCGCTCTTCAACTTGCAATGCCAAGTGGTTGCCATATTGATCTGTGTGCGAACTCCACGCCCGGTGATCCGCCGGTTGATAATTGAAGCGGTTTCGCTACTGGTTGGGCAATGTTAATCTCCTTAGCCCCGATCTGCACGTCGCAAGTTGAAGCGGTTGTGATTTTGGTACGACAGTTTACTTCCTTCTGCCCGCCCTGCGCATTGCAAGTCCAAGTGGCTGCGACAGTGGGATGTTCAAGAAAGCAGCTATGGGGCGCTCTTTAACATGCAATATCAAGTGGTTGCGACATTGGTAGGTGTAGGAACTCTTCCATGCTCCGCCGGTTGGAAATGAAAGTGGTTTCTATATTGGTATGTTTTTCCCTGCACTTATGCCTGGTTCTGCAACTTCCACTGCAACATGGTTGCCATATTGGCACACTCAGCGCTCAATGCAAGCTCCTCGTTGTGGTTGCGATTTTGGTATCTGTGCTAATTTTGTTACGCCCACTCCACCGGCTGAAAGCTGAAGCGGTTGCCACTTGGGTATTTCAATCTACTTCTGTCTGCTCGCTCTGCACATTGCAAGTTGCAGTGGTTTCGATATTGGTTCGGTAACCAATTCTGCTGTGCCGGCCCAACCGGTTGAAAAGTAAACTGGTTGCGTCAATGGGATGTGCAACAGTAGCTATGAGGCTCTCTCTCCAGCTTGCACCGCAATATGGTTTCGATATTGGTACGTGTGCCAAATTTACTATGCCTGCTCTACAGGTTGAAAGTTGAAGCGGTTGCTACTTCGCTATGTCGATCTACTTCTCCATGCCCGCCCTGCACATTGCAATGTCAAGTGGTTGCGATTTTGGTAGGTGTACGAACTTTTCCATGCTCCGCCTGTCGAAAATCGAAAGTGGTTGCTCTATTGCCAGTTGCTTTGAAGTAGCTGTGGGCACTCTGCAGCTTGCACTGGCAAGCGGTTGCTTTAGCGACCCTCTCGGCACCTCCGCCTGGCGATTCGACGGCAAGCCCCTTGATGTGGTTTCAATATTGGTGGGGGGCGAACTTCTCTGTAAGCGGGCTACCTTTTGAAAAATGAAGCGGTTGCTCTTTTGGTCGGGTAATGTTAATCGCAAAGCCCAGCACTGCACATTGCAAGTTGAAGCGGTTGCTCTATTGGTATGGCAACTTACTTCCCAATGCCCACTGTGAACATTGCAAGTCGAAGTGGTTGCGATATTGGTACGGTCACCAAGTCTGCTGTGCCGGCCCAACCGGGTGGAAGGTTAACTGGTTGCGACAACGGGATGTTCAATAGTGCACCTATGGGGCCCTCTCCAGCTTGCAATGGCAAGTGGTTGCGATATTGGTATGTCACAGAGTACCTAACGGGTTCTCTTCAACTGGCAGTGCCAAGTGGTTTCGCTAGTGACGACCCTGTCGGGGCCTCCGCCTGGCGAATCGACGCCAAGCTACTTAATGTGGTTTCGATATTGGCAAGTGCGCCGTACTTCTCCGTGCCCGCCATACCGGTTGAAAACTTCAAGCGGTTGCTCTACTGGGTGGGTAATGCACATTGCAGCACTATTGGTACGGCCACCAAGTCTGCTATGCCGGCTCGACCGGTTGATAGGTTGAGTGGTTGGGCTAGTGCTTCGTCACATCAAAGTAGCTACGGGCGCCCTTCAATTGGCAGTGCCAAGTGGTGGCGATATTGGTAGGTGCACGAACAGGAGCGACCTACCGGCTGAAAATTGAAGCGGTGCCCTGTTGGTTCGGGCAGGTGACGGTAAAGTCCCGCTTTGCAAATTCCAAGTTGAAGTGGTTGCGATATTGGTATGGCAGCTTAATCTCCTGTGCCCTCTCTCTACATTGCTGCGCGCACTACAGGTCGAAGTGGTTGTGTTAAAGGTACGGTCGCCAAGTCTGCGATGGCGGCCCAACTGGTTGGGAGGTTAAGTGGTTGCGATATTGGTATACGGGCCAATTTATCTCTGCCTGCTCTACCGGTTGAAAGTGTAAGTGGTTCCCGTACTGGTATGTTGATCAACTCTCCAATGCCCGCTCTACTGATTGCAAGCTGCAATGGTTGCGCTATTTGGAAACATTACAAATTAGCTCCTGCCGTTCTGTAACCTGTACAGCAAAGTGGTTCCTTTAGCGGAACTCTCAGAACTGCTGCTAACGTTGCTTCGAATTGTGCAGTCCCCGTGCCCCTGCTCGAATTGCATGTTGAATTGGTGCCGATAGTGCTGTGTTCGGGCCGCCAACATTTCCCTACCCGCCCTACTGGCTGCAAGAAGAAACGGCTGCTTTATTGGCGAGCTAGCGGGCTTTTATCGGCCGTCCTGCGCCTCGCACTTCCAAGTGGTTGCTCTATCGGCAATGAGTGCAGACCTGTTTACCGCTGCCCTAAGACTTGCACAGCCTAGTGGTTGCGATAATGGAAGGAGAGCGAAACGTATTCAAGAACGGCCTCCAACTTGCAATGTTAAACGGTAACGCTATTCGCAGGCGGGCAAGCAGCGGGCAACTTTGGCAGACAGGCATGTGGTTGCGATATTGATTCACACTGGCACACACCATCGATTGGCCTGCGGTTTGACGCACGCACGGCAAGGCTGTCTGTCAAACAAGAGGTCCCGCAACTGGTAGGCTCGCGCCTCAGGACTGTGCGGTGGTTTCGTAGAATGGCCCTAACCCTACACGCCTGGCTAGGCGAATAAATCCCGCTCGGGGATCTGAGGGAGAGAGAGAGTGGTTGCGCTATTGGAAAGATTGCTAAAACTTCAGCTACAACGGCGGCTCTGCAGCGGACGGTCGGCGAATTGCATGCCCTGGCCGGAAACGCTTGCCACGTGACTTCGCCTGAAGCGGTTCCTATACTGGTAGCCTAAAGTGAAACCAGAAATTGGACAATTGCCGAGCCGCACGCAGTGCTGCCCACTCGCCGCTAGAGTTGCCGGAACAGTGCGGCTTCGCCGGTTACATCGAGGACGATGGCAACCATCGCGAGGGGGCCGGATGGCAGTAAAGCCGGCGGCTCCCACGCTGGGCGGGCCCATTCGGCTGCAACGGAAGCGGCTGGAAATCCCGAGCAGAAACAGTGGTTGCTTTAACGGCGAGAACGAAGCTTCAACTCCAACTGCTGTCCTCGGACGGTGGCGACAAGGCAATAAGGCGAACGGCTAAGTTAATAATGCATCCGGTAAGGCTCCCTCGGTGAACGGGCAGCAGACGTGCACCGTGGTTTACTCTGCCATCCGACCGAACTGGAAGTTGGAAAGGCAAAGGGCCCTGCTCGGCATTAGCGGTTGCCTAGCACCAAACAGACCCCACTCGGGCAAATCGGCAAACCTCAGCAGGGCCGAACCGGGGCCGAAGTGATGTGCCACCCGACGGCCAGCAATTGCCGCCACAGCGGCCCACGAGCCCGGCGCTGTGCCGGAACTCTCGCTGCCAACGGAGACGGTACGAGGATGGCCGGCCTCGTTCACCGTAAGCAGACGACCTACTTCGCCCAGTCGATCAGCAAAAAGCACAAGTCCCCGCCCAGAGCCACTGATCCACAGCCGGCCTCTTTACCGCCGACACAAGCGAGCCCTGCTCCCAGAGGGACAGAGAGAGATTTACCTACCGTATGTTCATTGCCCCCTTCATAAACTTGCCCTCTCGGGCCCCACTATAACATTGTCAACACACCACCCCCGCCCCCCCTCGGCCCCCTACTGCGGCGCTCGACGGATCGACCGATCGACCCGCCGAACTCGGACCGCCGCGCAATTCTGGTCCCGACCTACCTACCGATACACCCAGAGACCCTACCTACCGCCCTTGCCCTCCGCTCCCAACGCCGCCACGACAGTTGGAGAACATCATCGGACCCGACCTAAGTCGGCCCCAGCCCGTACCGCGCGCCCTGGTCCGGAGCCCCCCCTACGGGGCCCGCGAACCAACCCAAGTCGCCCATGATAAAAAAAGACGAATCGCGGGTCAAGGGATGAGTTTCAATGGATCGCAGCGTGAAAACTGCTCTACCAAGCACGACACCCCGGCCCACAAGTAAGTCGTTTACGAACGATTCCACACTCCGACGTCGATAAATCCAGAGATCCGGATCAGAAGGAGAATGCTCAACTCCTTTGTAGTGGGCCTTGACAAGTAAAGAGGTCGGCGGCGCGCCGCCGCCCTCTCTGCCAGCAAATTCGGCCACCGCACTACGACGGAGTGCTGCGCCAAACCGGCACGGACAGCCGCACCGGCTTGTTTGAGGCGTATCGTCGCACTGGCCCCGGCTGGGATTCGGCCTTGAGAGGCGTTCAGGCCTTTTCCCGCGGACGCTAGCTTCGCGCCATCGGCCTATCGGCCGAGCGCCTGAACCAGTAGTCCGAACCTGCGGTTCCTCTCGTACTATGCAGGATTACCGTCGCGACGACTGCTCTGGGCGAACGGCACCGCAGGGGCGCCGCCCGCTCAGTTTGCATGCATCTGTAGGGTAAAACTAACCTGTCTCACGACGGTCTAAACCCAGCTCACGTTCCCTGTTAGCGGGTGAACAATCCGACGCTTGGTGACTTCTGCGTCACCATGATAGGAAGAGCCGACATCGAAGGATCAAAAAGCGGCGTCGCTATGAGCGCTTGGCCGCCACAAGCCAGTTATCCCTGTGGTAACTTTTCTGACACCTCTAGCTTAAAACTCCTAAAGTATTTGGAGCCGGAGGATCGATAGGCCGCGTTTTCACGGTCTGTCTTCCTACTGGAAAGCCAGAGCCGGCCAGCATTTGCCCTTTTGCTCTACCCGGGGTTTCTGTCCCCGGTGAGCTGGCCTCGGGACACCTGCGTTACCTTTTGACAGATGTACCGCCCCAGTCAAACTCCCCGCCTGGTGCTGTCCTCGGCTCGGGTCACAATCCAACAGGACAGCCGAAAAACGACTGCTGCCGGACTGCTTGAGACTCACAAGAGGGAGTGGCCGGCCCAGCGGGAAACCCACAACAGGCCTACCACACCGTCCTCCCGCCTTACCGAGTTAGCCAGGAAACGCACGAAAGTAGTGGTATTTCACGGACGACCGCAGAACGATCTCCCACCTATGCTACGCCTCTCACGTCTCCTCGCAACACCAGACTAGAGTCAAGCTCAACAGGGTCTTCTTTCCCCGCAGATTTTCCCAAGCCCGTTCCCTTGGCTGTGGGTTCGCTAGATAGTAGGTAGGGACAGTGGGAATCTCGTTAATCCATTCATGCGCGTCACTAATTAGATGACGAGGCATTTGGCTACCTTAAGAGAGTCATAGTTACTCCCGCCGTTTACCCGCGCTTCGTTGAATTT
>Ga0070694_100000946_pt1 | contig 16413 bp, 12 predicted proteins | sample KBSK1251metaG_FD_65470 | JGI IMG/M metagenome (GOLD analysis project Ga0070694, IMG submission 65470) | Corn, switchgrass and miscanthus rhizosphere microbial communities from Kellogg Biological Station, Michigan, USA - KBS K1-25-1 metaG | ecosystem: Host-associated > Plants > Roots >... | reverse complement strand
CCACGCAATACACGTGTCAATGAAATCGTGGCGATCGGATTGATCGCTATGGCGCTGCTGCTGGGTCTCTGCCTGGCTTCCTACAATCCGAACGACGCTTCATGGAACGCCGCCGGCGAAACGGGTGCGCGCAACTGGATCGGCGCAGTGGGCGCAAATGTCGCTGCCGCGCTCTTTCAATCGATCGGTTTGGCTTCGTATCTGTTGCCATTCTTAATTCTGGCGGCGTCCTGGCGTCGCTTTCGTTCGCGACGAATTAACGCACCCGTGTCGCGCCTGTCAGGACTGTTAGTACTGGTGCTTTCTTCGGCCGCGTTACTTTCCCTCGCCAACATCAAACCGTTTCTGGACGCGAGTTTTAATGCCGGCGGCTTGATAGGCGCGATCATCGCGCGGGCGCTCGTCGGCGGTCTGAACACCATCGGCGCGTCAATTCTCCTGGCCGCCATCGCAGTCACCGGCGTTCTGCTGGCAACAAATTTCTCGTTTGCCAACTTCTACGAAAACTTTGCCGCAAGCGATCGCTTCGCCGTCCTGCGGTCGATCCCAGAGCGATTTCGCGCCTGGCGACAAGCGCGTCGTGAAAAGCGCTTGCAACGAATTGCCCTGAAGCAACAGGCAGCTGATGCCGTCGCCGCTAACACGATTGAAATTAATCAGGGCGACGCACCGGCCGAAATCAGATCCAGCAACCCCGAATTGGTCCAGGCTTTTGAATCATTCACCGCCGCCACGGGGCCGGCGAAAGCAATGTCTGCAGCGGCCGGAGCTGCGACCGCTCCCGCAAAGCGCGGAGTGTCGATACGCGGCAAGACCGAAGCCGCTGAGTCCGCGGTGGTCGAAGACATGGTCCGCGAGGCCGCGGTAAAGCGAAAGATCGAAACTCCTTCGACCGGGTCCTTGCCTTTTGAGGGTCGCAAAGCTTCGGCGAAAACGGCTGCGTCCGATTACCAGTTGCCTCCGGTTGAATTGCTGAACGAGCCCCAGATGCGCCGTGAGCAGGCCGACGACGAACTCCTGGGCATGGCCACGAAACTTGCCGAGAAATGTCGCGAGTTCAACGTCACCGGCCAAATTAAGTTCATCTGTCCCGGCCCCGTCGTCACGACTTACGAATTCAAGCCCGATCCGGGAGTGAAGTATTCGCGCGTGACCGGATTAGTCGACGACTTGTGCCTCGCGCTCAAAGCTGAATCGATTCGCATCGATCGGATGCCCGGCAAGCCGCACGTCGGCATCGAGGTGCCGAATCCGCGTCGCGAGACGATCTTTCTGCGCGAAGTCATCGAGTCCCGCGCCTTTAAGGAATCAACTTCCAAGCTAACGATCGCCATCGGCAAAACAATCGATGGATTGAATTACGTTAACGATCTGACCAAGATGCCACACTTGTTGATTGCCGGCACGACCGGCGCGGGCAAGTCGGTGGGCGTCAATTCCCTGCTGGTTTCGATCCTGTATCGCGCGCGTCCCGACGAAGTGAAGTTGATTCTGATCGATCCAAAGCGGCTCGAGCTGGGTCTCTACGAAGACATTCCGCACCTGGCGACGCCCATCATCGTCGATCCGAAACCGGCATCGCGGGCGCTGCGCTGGGCGGTCGGCGAAATGGAACGGCGCTACAAAGAACTGGCGGGCTGGGGCGTCCGCAACATCGATGGCTACAACGCCGAGCGCGAACGTCGCAATACCGTGAAGGACTACGACGAAAGCGGCCAACCATGGATCCGCATGCCCTACATCGTGATCATCATCGACGAACTCGCGGATTTGATGATGACCTCGGGACACGAAGTCGAAGATTCGATCACCCGACTGGCACAGATGGCCCGCGCCGTCGGAATTCACCTGGTGCTGGCCACCCAGCGTCCGTCCGTCGACGTGATTACGGGATTGATTAAAGCGAACTTCCCTTCGCGAATGTCTTATCGCGTCTCTTCCAAGATCGATTCACGAACGATCCTCGACACGAACGGAGCCGAGCATCTGCTGGGACGCGGCGACATGCTGTTTCTGCCTCCGGGGTCGTCCCGCCTGCTGCGCGTGCACGGCGCTTATGTCGACGAAACGGAAATCAACAAGATCGTCGCCCACGTCAAAAAGCAATGGGCGCCCGACTATGACGAGACCATCACCCAGTCCGACGAAGAAGCGATGGGTCTGGAAGACTCCAACGGCGAGCGTGACGAATTGTTCGAAGACGCCCTGCGCATCTGTGTCGACATGAAGCGAGCTTCAACTTCCGTCCTGCAGAGACGCTTGCGGATTGGTTACGGGCGGGCCGCCGCGGTGCTGGATCAAATGGAACGCGAGGGCCTGATCGGCAAAGCTGACGGCGCGCGGCCCCGGCCAATCCTGCAAAAAGCGTTTGAGCTGGTGGGCGAGTGGGATGAGCAGGAACCTGAGTAACCAAGTTTAGCTCCGCCAGTAGACCAATCAATGGAAAATCTGCTGCCTCGCACGGCGTATGATGCCGACGAAACTGGCATGTGGAAACGAATGCCGCTGGTCGGGGGAATTTTGGCTTTTCTGTTCGGCGGCATAGGTTTCGGAATTATCTTCCCGATTGGTTTCAAATGGCTGTTCAGCTTAATCATGCAAGAGCCCGTCTCTTTGCCTCTGTTGAGAATCGGCCTGGCTTCAGGAATCAGCTTCGGAATACTCTTCGGTCTCGTTTTCGCGCTCAGGTTTCCGGCGCGCGCTCGAAAGCAACTCTCGACCGCCACCGACGCTATCTATTTTGACGACCCAAAATTTATTGTTTTGCCACCGCCCCACCTGGGTTTGACGCATCGATTGCCTTGTAGCTGGATGAGACGCGACAACCTTGCGGTGGGCGGAGTGCTGTACCTGGGACCCAGTGGTTTTTTGTTCATGCCGCATACTAAGAATTTGCCAACTCATCGCGAGCCATTCGAAATCCAGCCAATCGAGGACATTCGCTTCTCGCTTGTTAAGCCTCGACTCAACATACTTACACGGTTACTGGTTGAGAGAATTCCGCTTCATTTGGAGATTGAATCCCGTGACAGGTCCGCGCGCTTTATGGTGCCGGAAGCTGAAAGCACTCTAAACAAAATTACTCGCGCGATAAGACCACTGAACGGATGACAATTGCTTCTTCCACAACTTCTGTGGAAAAGGTTGTGGACATCGCCTGTTTCGATGTTACAACTTTCTTAACCTGCAACACTTCCAGCAAATTGCACTCGCCAGCGGCAGTCGCTCATTCCTTTTCCCATCAACAACTTGCATTCGTGAAACAGAATGTTGAGCGAGAACAGATTCTGTTTTCGAAATCACAAGAGTTTGGAGTCCCGCAGGGACGGCATATTTGTAGAAATCGGTTGTCAGTTAATTCCACGAGCTCCGTTAGGAGCGGCACATACAACTCGATTAATATGTCGCTCCTGACGGGGCTTCCGATTTGATTTAGCCTGGTTGGTACAAATATTCCGCTCCTCACGGAGCTTGCTTTCGTGCCGTGTCAATACTCGCACTTTCAATCACACGTTCGGCAAGTCGCGCAGCACTGCTATCGTTTTCGTTAATTTTTGGCCTCTCTGGATGTGTCAAACGCGCGCGCCACGTCGCGACTCATGAATACGCGAACGAACAGCGATCGACTACGGCAGCGCAAACTCTCATCGACATCAACACTGCTTCCGCGAATGAATTGGAAACCTTGCCAGGGATTGGGAAGGGTCTGGCGGAGCGCATCGTCGAGCATCGCGACAAATTCGGACCGTTTCGGCGTCCCGAACATCTGATCATCGTACGCGGGATCAGCGACAAACGGTTTCGAGCGCTGAGAGATTTGATCACAGTCGATTAACAAGATTCACATGATTGATGCATGCAAGGCAGAAACCCGACCGTCAGGGAGGGTGCAGCACGCTGGTTGCAATGCACCCTCCCTGACGGTCGGGTTTCTGCCTCTTGGATACTTCTTGTAAAAAGATCCGAATGTCTAATCTCACTCAACTCCGCATCGCCGCCCGCGAAATCTTTGACGAAGCATTGACGGCGGTTGATGCCGGCGACGTGGTGCGCCAAGCCACTAGCATTGACAGAGAGATCTTACGCGTCTTGGAACAGGAGATTGACCTTGGTAATCGCCAGATCTTTTCCGTCGCAATCGGTAAAGCCGCGGCGGCGATGGCCTACGCGCTGGAGCAACAACTCGGGGAATCGTTTGCGGCCGGTTTTATGAGCGGCCCGGTGCCACAGCCAGAGGTTTTGAAACTAAAGTCGATGCACGAATGGACTCTGAAGACGCGCTGGCGCTGGTGCGAGGGTGGCCATCCGCTTCCCACCGAATCGAGCCTGATCGCGGCTGCAGAGGCATTCGCCTTGCTTGAGCGTGCGAACAAAGAACGCGGCCTCATAATTTTCTTAATCTCCGGCGGTGGCTCGGCCATGATTGAGTCTCCGATCACGAATGAGATTTCGCTCAACGAACTGCGCGCCGCGAACAAAACCTTAATCAATTGTGGCGCTTCGATCGGCGAAATCAATTCTGTCCGTCGCGCATTTTCAGCAGTCAAAGGCGGAAGGCTCAGCGCTCGCGCGCCAGACTGCGACCAAATTACTCTGATCGTTTCCGATGTTCCGGAGGGCGAGGAGCGAAACGTCGCGTCCGGACCGACCCTGGATCCGCCACCCGACGCACCGAAAGCGCAGGACGTAATTGCCAGATACGACCTCCGCAACCAAATGCCGGAGACGATCCTGCGCGCGATTGACGCCGAAAATGCTGAATCAGTCGAGGCACTCGAGTCGAACCTTCGGAAGCACTTCGTCTTGCTTAATAACCGCACCGCGTTGGAAGCTGCGGCGGAAGCGGCGTTTCAGCGCGGATTCATCGCTGAAATCGCCGCAGACATTTCGGATCAGCCAATACAAGAAGGTTGTCAGAAGCTTCGGGAAAGTCTGGCAACCTTACGAGCAAAGCATCGTCACGACGCCGGCGTCGTTTGCCTGATCTCGGGCGGTGAATTCGCCTGTCCGGTTACTGGTGACGGAATGGGCGGACGCAATCTTGAAACGGCCTTGCGACTCGCAGATTCGATGGAGCCGGATTTGCGAGATGCGGTGGCGCTATGTGCGGGCACAGACGGAGTTGACGGCAACAGTTCCGCTGCCGGCGCGATCATCGATAACACCACGATGGTACGGGCTCGATCAATCGGACTTAATGCGAAAGACTTCCTTGGGCACAGCGATTCTTATTCATTCTTTGTCGCACTCGGCGACGTCATCAACACCGGTGTCACCGGCACAAACGTGCGTGACCTGAGGATTTTGCTGGCCCGCACCCGGGGGTTGACCGAAAATTAAGACGCCGGGCTTCTTGACTCCTTCTGGTTGGGGACTTATAACGCTAAGGAAAGGGAAACTTTGGTAACACAACTACAACAACGCGAAGAGCCTCACGAGCCTTCCCACGTACTTTCGTTCACAGAACTCGCGGATGTCTTAAAGGACTCGAGCGAGGTTCCTTCTCTCGAACACCTTAATGAACTATTTGAGCGCACCCGGATCGAAGCCGAAGAAATACTGCCTTACCTCGGATTCAAAGAGGGCAACTATTCACGTCACCGGGTGATGAAAAATGAGTTTGTCGAGATGCTGGTGCTGTGCTGGAAGCCCGGACAACGCACGCCGATCCACGATCACAACGGCGCCCATGGCGCAGTTCTGGTGCATGAAGGCATTATGTGGGAGACAACTTTCGGCTACGACACTGAGCACGGCCTGGGCTACAAATCGCACCGGGAGTTGCGCGCTGGCGGCCTCACCGGATCGGAAATTCCGGACATACACCAACTTGGCAATCCGGACGTTAGCGGGCGCGACTTAATCACGATTCACATCTACGCACCACCACTCGGCGTGTTGAAGACTTACAAACTCGGCAGCGCCACCATCGAACAATACACCCCCGCCGAACCCGATTTCGTGTGAGACCGTAGAGTTGTCATAACTTCATATTCGCATTCCAAATTGTTCGAACGGCTTCGCGATCTGGCGCACTTAGAGTCCCCAGCCGCCTCAAGAAAATAGTCTTCTCAGCCGTAACCACGCGGTCCAACCGAGCGACTGAGGGTTTAAGTAACCCGCCAAAGCCCAATCGTTTAGAAGCACATCAAGCGACTGATCATGGAGAATTGAGGTAACGCGGCAAATGATCGCGTCCTCTTTCAGATCGAAAAGCATGAGGGCCGGCCTAATCTTGCCTGAAGCTCCCGAGGTGAATGGGAACTGACAGAGGAAGATCGCCGAACATCAGCGCAACGCCTCATAAACAGCATCTTCCTGCGAATCATCCCGCAGAAACTGTTCGTAAGCCGAGACCTGCCAGTTGTTGTCATCACCCGTTAGCACAATTACGCGCGCTTTTCCCGTCTTTGGTAATCGGGCCGCGACTTCGTTGGGAATTGTGAGCACCGGTTTGTCGCTGAGATCAGTTGTGAACTCTATTGCGTTCATAGACTCAAGGATTGTCCTCAAATAGTATTTGTCAATCTAGTCTCGAAGCGTGCTTGGAGTCTAGTTTTTAACGAAAGTCTCGACGTTAACACTCCGGCCATCCACGACCACACTAATCGTTCCCTTCTCTCCCGTCGTCATCACCTGCGCGCCGCCGGCGCGCCAGCGCTCGACCACATCCTTATTCGGATGGCCGAAAATCGATGCGCGGCCTACCGAGATGATGGCCACCTCAGGCCGGGTCGCTTCCACAAACTGTTCGACGGATGACGTCCTGCTGCCGTGATGCGCCACCTTCACAATGTCCGAGCGCAAATCCAGGCCTTCTGAGAGCATCGCCAATTCAGCTTCTTTCTCTACGTCTCCCGTGAACAGGATGCGTTGCTCGCCAAAGTTGAAGCGCAGGACTACCGAATCGTTGTTTCGGGAGGGCGCACGTTCGTCGCGGCTGGCCATGGGCCAGAGGACCTCGGCGGTTACCCCGCCAAATCGCAGCGTATCACCGGCGCCAATTCGCTCCACGGGTACCCGCATCTGTCTCATCGTCTCCGCAAACCGCCGGTAACCGGGATCCTCAGACGGCGTGCGCGCGACGATCGCGCTGCGTACTCGGAAGTTGCGCACTATGTCATTCAGGCCATCGATGTGATCGGCGTCGGCGTGTGTCGCTAGAACATAATCGACGCGATCCAATCCGCGCGCCCAAAGATATTCCGAAACGACACGTTCACCGATGCTGCGCGTGTCGCGCTCAAACACCTCGCCGTCGTCAAACTCCTCTGTCTTTTGCCAATCAATATGCGGGCGTCCGCCGCCATCGATCAGCAGCGTGGTCCCATCAGGCATCGTCAAAAGTGCTGAGTCACCTTGTCCCACATCGAGAAAATCAATGTGCAGCTTGCCGTCAGGGCGAACGCTGCTAAGCGGATGTGCCACTATGATCAAAGCAGTCAGCAGAAACCCGGTGATCGCAAAGGCCACACCTCGTCGCGCAAGATTTCTCTTTCGCGGTGCGGGTTCGCTTAACCGCAATGGTTTCCAACACGCGAGCGCAATCACCAGCAATCCCAAAGCAACGAAATACAGCACGTAAATGCCGGCCATCCCACCTCGATAGTGCGGCAGGCGAATCGAATCAATGCCCAGCCAACTGAAGGAATCGACTGAATGAATCATGAGCCAATCGAGTTTTTCAGTAGCCATGCTTAATGGAGCCGCCAGCCTGCCGCTCAGGATCGAAATCAACGTCGCGGCAAACGCTACCAATACCAGTAATGCCATTAAGCCACCGACAAAAATGTTGAGCAGCAGCGCGGCGAATGAGACTCGATGAAAATAGATAATCATCAATGGCAGCATGCCAATCTGGACGCTCGCTGAAATAACGACCGCGCTGACGGCAAAGCGCAGTAATTTTTGTAGATACCACCGCTCGAGCCTGCTGGCCCAGGTTGTCTTGAAAAGGCGATAGCGAATGTTTGAGCCGGCCATCTCCTTTTTCCAATCGCGTTCGCTCCAGAATAGAGTTTCCGAAAAGGCGCGAAACCAATTTGAGACAGCCGGCGGGTAAGGTGTCTCATGCGTCGGCCGCCACGAACCGACTTCCCGCATTCGACTGATCAACGGAACCGCGATGGTTACGATCGATAGGACTGAAAGAAATGTCAGTTGAAAAGATGGATCAAAAAGGTCTTTTGGGCGCCACACCAGCAAGACGATAGCGGCCCCGCCGAGGCTGTTCAAAGTGTTCCCGCGGCGCGAAACCAGAGGCGCCAGCAACACAAACGTGAACATGAAGGCCGAACGTACGACCGAAGTATCGGCGCCGACCGCGATCGTATAACCCCACAAAAACGTTCCCGCCATTATGACTTGTAGAATCCGGCGTTTGGTGAACCATCGAACCACCAGAAGCATCAGCCCGCCAATAAAAGCGATCTGCATCCCGCTGATAACCAGCACATGAAACGTGCCGCCGGCGCGAAAGCGCTCAGCCGCGCCGAGCGAAATGTTGTGATGATTCCCCAGCAGTGCCGCGTCAAGGATGCCCGCAGTCTCAGGTGAGAAGAGTGTGTGAATTCGTCGCTGCAAACTCTCGCGCCATTCGTAAAGCCAGGCCAACGGCAGAAACACCCGTTCGTCGTCGAGTCGTTCAATCAGCAGCGGGCTCTTGATCACACCGGTCGCATCGTAGCCTTCACGTTCGAGATACTCAGTGAAAGGCAGTACTCCGGGATTGCGAAAATTGTCTTCGCGGTCCAAAGTGACCAGCACCCGAAGCCGCGCTCCGTGCCGAAGTTCGAGCGCATCGTACCCCTGGGCTGACTGCTGATCCCCCACCTGGGCCAACAGCAGGATTGTTCCCGCCGCATCGCGCTCCGCTCCTTTCAGACTGATTCTTTCTGCTCTGATGGTGAGATAGAGACTCTGCGGCGCGGGCTCAGGCTGACCATAAATTGTGCCGGTGAGTTCCACCGGATCGCTCCCAGTGACCAGCCCCTCCTCGTACATGAGCGAGATGCGTCCGGGTGACCGTTCCCGACCGTAGATCAACGAGAGAGCAAGTCCGGTAAAAATGAATCCGGCGACCAAAAGCATCGTCGTCGTTGCAGGGGTTCTCTTTCGAATGAGGCAAATGGCCAGCACGGTCATGGCGGCGACGATACTCGCGCCGACGACAAGAGCTGTCCGAGGATGTGAGGTGATCTGGCTGCCGACGTAGATGCCAATCGAAATCGCCGCTGCCAGCATAAGCAGGGGGCTTTGCGCGATGCGAGGCTGCGCGAGGGCTGCCACGTTCTCCGGTACGCAGACTGTTTAGGATAATGACATGCTTGGAAACACCGAGCGAGCACAGCAGAAACGCTGCAACCCAAACTTGTCACTCCGATTGGCTCTGCCACTCTGATGCGCGGCAAGACTATGACTTGCCGTTAAATGCCCGTCAAATCTAATGGTCTATGACCATCGCGGGTCGGAGACCTGAAGAAAAAAGGTTCGCAGCCGGCAAGTCATAGACTCGCCGCGCATCAGAGTGGCAAAGCCATCGGAGTGGTGCACCGAGTATCTCATCCCCTCATTTTTATGATCGACAAGAAGGCGCCTTGAATATCGTAGTAGAGCAGTCAAGCAGAGGTTCGCTGCAAAATTCTTGCAGCGCGTATATGGGCAAGACGATTCGCCTAAGCTAAAGTTGAGATAATTACAGCACAGAGTCTCGCTAATCATTACTCTGAGCTGAAACCACTGTGAGTTTCACAAGTAGATGCGAATGAGAGGGGTCAAAACGGCGTCTTTTCACAGAAGTGGATGCGAATACATACATGAGAGGATGCGAATGATTTCGGAATATACAGAAGACGATGCGAACGGTTTTTGACGAGGGCGCCGGCTAATGACGTGCCGACGCCGGTGGAACCGAGGGTGGTGCGGCGGCGGTCTCTGAACGCGTGATTAGTTGGATGTGGTCATCTCGGACGCCGATTCTAGATGCGGCTTTTGGACAGCTTTCTCTCTTCCGATTCGCTGATTCAAGAATGGGGAGAAATGATCCCGGTACCTTTCCTGAAGTTCAGGCAGCCTCCAATCCTTCCCTGTAATATTCCCCCGGCACAGCCGAGAGCCACAATGACATTGCCAAGCTGCTCGATAATCCTCGTTCGCTTCCCACATAATGTAATCAGCCGTTAGCTCCTCTCCGGCTACAATATTTCTCCGCGCCATCAGAGTGGCTTCATCGTTCATCCAGAGGTTCGGGTCACAGGAATGATTTGTGTAATCTGCCGCAAAATCTTTATCGTCAAGAGGGCCACCTAACCATAGATTTTCAGCGATGGCTGAAAGAGTACCTTTTCTGAATCTACCGGCTTCAATATCTTCTTCTGTTAGCACAACGCCGCCCCAGACAATGAGGATTTCACCTTCCTTAATCGGTTCGCGGGCAAACATACCCTTGCCACCAATAGGCGAAGGCCGTATTTCGATGCGCGGATCAATCCACGATTGAATCTCGTAATTGCTATCTCGCACGTTCGCTTACTCTTTCATTCATCTCAGGCGCGAGCATCTAATGTCCTAAGTATCTATCAAGAGTGCTCCATAATACTCAGGAACGCGGCCTATGGCATCACATGGTTGAAGAAGCGCCTCGGCTAGGGGTCCGCTGCGGGTCAGCCATGGCGTGCCTGCATGTATGCAATGCGTTTGACAATCGGTTCCCGCGCGAAATGGCTAGGCGCACAAATCTAAGATAATTCCATATCATCAGGGATCAGCATCTCCTCTCATTCGCATCCACTTCTGTATTCATTCGCATCTTCTTTTGTATATTCGCATCCACTTCTAGAAGTCACAAACCAGATGAACGACGGTTTCGACGTGATGCGTCTGCGGAAACATATCAAAAGCGACGATTGACTCAAGCGAGTATCCGCCGGCAATCAGTTTCTTCAAATCGCGCGCCAGCGTCGCCGGATCGCACGAGACGTAGCAAATCCGTTTCGGCTTGAATCCTAATATTCCGGCGATGACTCGAGACTCGGCGCCGGTGCGCGGCGGATCGAGCAGGAGAAAATCGGGCGCATCTGATCGCAGGTTTTGTTCATTCGAGGCCAACCAGGTCCCAACGTCTTCCCTGGCGATTTTTGCATGCGACAAACCGGCAAGGCTCAAACTACTCTGCGCAAATTTGACCGCCGCGGCATCTGACTCAACACCAACTACTGAAGCAAATTTGCGAGCCAGCGGAATCGTTAACAAACCGACCCCACAATAAAGCTCTAAGGCTCGTTCACCCCGGGCCTCGTGCAAGGCTGCCTCGATCAACTGTGGCAACAAGTCGGCGTTTGTCTGAAAGAAGCTTTCCGCATTCAGCCGGTACGATTCGCCGGCGATTGTGCGAGTGATGTCGAGGGGCATCTGGCTCCTGTTGCCCTCCCTCACGGTCGGGCTTCTGACGTTTGAAATGGAAACATCAGTGTCGCCAACCACGGCGCGAAAATCTCGCGCGTTGTCCGGCAGTGCGCCTTGTTCCATCTGCTCGCGCAGGGACAAAAGCGTACTTTGCAGCTCTGGCGCCAACACGGCGCACTCTGCTACGTCACACACATGGCGCGAGCCGCTCTCGAAATAACCAAGCCGTCGTCGCACCGAGTCGTATTGCCACTGCGCCCGCGAGCGATAATGCCATTCATTCGGCGCCGGCGTGATCGCAAACTCCGGAACATTTTCAATGCCACCGATTCGCCGCAGGCAGTCCCGAATAATTTCCGACTTGGCATCAAGCTGGGCCGCATAATTCATTTGCTGAAAGTCGCAGCCACCACAACGGCCAAAGTAAGGACACGGCGGCTCAATCCGAACGTTGGACGGTTCGAGAATTTCATTGACTGCCGCGAAGGCGACAGTGCCCTTCACTCGTTCAATCTTTACGCGCAAGCGATCGCCGGGTGCGGAGAGACTCACAAAGATCGTACGGCCATCAACGTGTGCCAGACCCAGGCCTCCAGGTAGGATTCGTTCCACGACTACTTCGACGAGGTTCTCCGCAAGATCACGCTCACTATTTTCCAAGATAACAACGGCTCCAATCCATTCTGTCGTTCGGACAGTGAAACATAATTTTCAACTTAATCAAATTGGCGGACTTTGCCGCGAAAGTCTAATTCAACTCTCATTCACACCGGGCTTCAGCCCGGTGACACCTGGCCTGTAGAAAGCGACCGAACCGTTTCAACGGTTTCCTCTTCTTCATCTTAAGGAGAGTTATTAATCAGAGAAGGCTTGGATTACCTTCGCCGTATGGAAACCGTTGAAACGGTTCTTGCGATGTCCGCACCCGCTGCCCACCGGGCTAAAGCCCGGTGTGAATGAGAAGGCGCCACAACAACGGACAAAACTAAAGATGGAAGAGACTCAGCCGGGGCACGTCAAACTTCTCACGCAGACGTTTGAGAAGGAGATTATCGAGGGTGCGTGCGTAAACTTCTTTCTCCATGTTGCGACGATAGGGCTTCAGCTGGGCGGCGATTTCCGTTTCCAAATTGGCCATTTCACCGGGCGAGAGCGTCGCGCGCAACGCATCGCTTAACAACCGTTCGAGTCCCGTGAGCGAATCTTCCAGCTTTCGCGCGTTGGGCGCCGCCACCGTGGCGTAATCGTTTTTGATCTCTGCCAGCAGAGTGCCGGCCCGCGCCACCGCTTCGGTCAGATCATCATCGATAGCGCGACGCTGCTCGAACAGCCAAGTCAGCTCAGCCAGCGATTCATCCAGGTACTTGAGCACAACCTCGCGCGGAAATGGCGATTTAAGTTCGTCATCGACGTCCGACTCTCGCCCATCCTGTTTGCCAACTCGCGACTCCAGCCATTCGGCGTATTGCGCCTCAACTTCCTCCTGGCAATACAGCAACGTCTTGACTGTGCGCTTGTGTTTCTTCGCCTCATACGAGTCGAAGGCATGCTCAATGCCGCGCAGCGCCACGTGCAGCGGCACGCCACGTTCCTTCCAGCTTTCGATCAAAGCCCAATCGATTGGACTAAGCATCAGATGCTTGCCGCGGCGGCGAACGAAAGTGTCTTCGATTTCGGAGAAGTAGGAAAAATAATTCAAAGTCCAACGTCCAATGTCCAATGTCCAATGTCCAACGTCGTCGAAAGCAAAGCCGTCAACTCTCGGACTTTGGACTTTGGACTTTGGACTTTGGACGACCCGCTCGTTCGTAGACCAGTCGTAACCCTTCCAGCGTCAGAGTCTCGTCAACTTCCTGGATGAATTTGGAGCCTCTGGCAATCAACGGCGCCAGACCGCCCGTAGCAATCACTCGTGGCGAACGGCCAAGCTCATCGATCATTTTCTTGAGAATTCCGTCAACCAGGCCAATGTACCCGTGATAAAGGCCGGATTGCATCGCCGCCACCGTCGCCGACCCGATGACTTTTTGCGGACGCTTGATTTCCACGCGCGGCAACTTCGCAGCCCGATCGAACAGAGCGTCGGCGGAAATGGTAATCCCGGGTGTAATCACACCGCCCACATACTCGCCGCTTGAATTAATCGCATCGAAGGTTGTCGCCGTCCCAAAATCAACGACGATACAGGGCGCGCCATACTTTCGAATGGCGGCAACCGCATCGACTATGCGGTCAGCACCGACGTCTGCGGCCGGCTGATAAAGAATCGCGACGCCGGTATCAATTGTGTGGTCGACAAACAGTGGCGTCAGACCAAAATAGATCTCCGCCATTCGGTTGAGCGTGAAATTGAGCGGCGGCACAACCGACGCAATGGCGATCGCATCGATTGATTTGACGTCCAGTCCCGACAACTGAAACAGATTGCGCGCCAGGACTCCCCATTCATCGACGGTGCGGGCGCGCTCCGTCGTCAGACGCCAGTGAGCGACCAGCCGATCGCCCTCGAATACGCCCAGCGAAGTGTTCGTGTTACCGATGTCGATGACTAGCAGCATGGCTATTCAAAGTTCAAAGTCCAAAGTCCAAAGTCCAAGGTCTCCAAAAGTCCGAGAATTGATGACTGGCTTTCGACGACGTTGGACTTTGGACTTTGGACCTTGCACTTTGGACCCCCAACACAGCCAATTTGAACATTGCCCACCTCAAACCATTCCCGTTAACACTCGTTCAATAGCATCCACGGCCACGGTCGTTCCGTTCTCCTGCCGCACTATTTCTCCGACTTCAGCGGCTCGCTCAGCATAACGCCGATCATTCAACAATGCCTGTAATTCGCTAATCGCTGTCGCCACCGTATACCGCGGCCGAGGAATTGTCCGGCCACAACCGAGCCTGACAACTCGGGCTGCGTTATCAAATTGATCGTGCGCGTGCGGCAGGATCAGCACGGGTTTACCCGAACGCAGTCCCTGGCCAGTTGTCCCCACGCCGCCCTGATGAACGATTGCGCAAGCCTTCGGCAGGACCTCACTGTAAGGCGCGTATTCGAATGCCGCAACCCCTGGCGGTAATTTTTCAGCCGGCATATTGCGCGCCTGGCCGATGAGCAACAGCGCGCGCTTCCCCAGCGCCTTCGCCGCTTCGATGGAATCGCGATAGAAGTTTCGGGCCACCCAGAACGCAGACGAGCCGAGCGTAAAGACAATCGGAGGTTCACCCGCCTCCAGGAATTCAACGACTTCTTTGGCGATCCCGCTCTCGCCCAAAAAGTCTCGCCGGTCATAAAAAGGAAATCCCGTCACGATCGTTTGTTCCGGCCAATCGGGCTGCGGCGAGGCCAGCACTTTTGAAAACAGCGCCAGCACGCAGCTCGGCGAATGTTGACCGCCCAGAATTGGCTGCTCACCTCGCGGCAAGTCCAATTCCGCGCGCACGTCGTAAACCGGCTGCAAGATCTTATCGAGCTTTTTTGTCGCCAGCGCCATTACTGCGCGACCGACCCATGGGCTGAGGCGCATTGCCTTGTACAGACCGGGCCACTGCGGCGGGACTACCGGATCGTACACGGAAAGAAATGAAGCCGGCGCCAGCACACTCGACACCCAGCGCAGGCGCTTCTTCTGGGCCACGATAGGACCGAGAAGCGGCAGCGGATGCGTTAGAAGCAAGTCCGCACCTTCAGTTGCGGCGTCAAGATCTTCGTAGATGTCGCGCAGGTACGGCAGCAACATCTCCATGACCTTCTCGCCGCCGACACGCGGATCCATGACGCCTTCGATAACTTTGCCAATCTCCTCCGGATCATCCAGGGAAGGCATCGGGGGCCGCACCGAATGGAAGTCGATGCTGAGCGCATCCATCTTCTCCCGATAGACTTCTGAGGTGGCAATTACAGGCGCGTGTCCGCGCGCTTTCAATTCCAGGGCGATCGCGACATAAGGATGGATATCGCCGAAAGATCCGAAGGTAGAGATTACAATCCGCGCCATATTCAACCGTTAGTCGATCGCACAGCTGTCACATCACCGGCCCGCACAATCTTCATCTTTCCGCCGGCGGTTTCAACCCGCAGGGCGCCATCGCTTTCCAAGCCTCGCGTCGTGCCTTCAAAAGCTTCATCGCTCAGGGTCACGCGCACGCGCCGGCCCAGTGCAAACGACGAGTGCTCGCACCATTCCCGGATTATATGTTCGCAACCAGCGGCACTGCGAAGCAGGTCGTATCTTTCAGCCATTGAATTGAGCAGTGAGTTCAGGACAAGGTCGCTGTCCGGTCTTCGGCCCGTCTCCGATTCAACGGACGTAGCCTCTGCCTGGACCAGCGGCACAATCTCTGAACTCAAGTTGATTCCAATTCCGACCACCGCTGCCGGGCCCAGAGCGGTCTCGACCGTCTCAGCCAGAATCCCGCAAAGCTTTCGATCATTTACGCAGAGATCGTTGGGCCATTTGATGTCAGCACGCAGCTCGCAGGCCTTCATCAGTGAGTCACAGACAGCGAGCGCCGCCATCAAGGTAAGCAACGGCCACGCTGTCATCGCAAATTTCGGCCGTAAGATCAAACTCATATAAAGCCCGGCATCCGGCGGCGACTGCCAGCTTCGATCCAAACGGCCGCGGCCCTTCGTTTGTTCGCGAGCGACGATGCAGAGTCCTTCGGGCGCGCCCGCTTTAGCCTGGCGCAGCGCCTCGAGGTTGGTCGAATCGATCGAATCGAAGCGAAGGATGTTTGGCTGGAAGGACATGGGTAAATATTTGGAGGTGCGGTCTCAGCAACCTGAAGGGTTGCCAGAAAGTAGCCGGTGGTCGGAGTCCGCGGAGACCACCGGAAAAGGTCATTAGTCATGACCGCGCCCCGAAGGGGTGCCAGACGTCAGGTCAACGTAAGTTTACAGCGAAGGATCTGGCACCCCTCCGGGGTGCGACCCAATTAATCTCTCGCATTCCCGGTGGTCTCCGCGGACTCCGACCACCGGCTACTTTCTTTGCAACCCTTCGGGTTGCTGAG
>Ga0070694_100000945_pt1 | contig 16417 bp, 19 predicted proteins | sample KBSK1251metaG_FD_65470 | JGI IMG/M metagenome (GOLD analysis project Ga0070694, IMG submission 65470) | Corn, switchgrass and miscanthus rhizosphere microbial communities from Kellogg Biological Station, Michigan, USA - KBS K1-25-1 metaG | ecosystem: Host-associated > Plants > Roots >... | reverse complement strand
TCCTTCTAGTTTTGGGTCTTACCGGGGTTCTAGTTTATTTTGGATTGAACTTTATCATTACGTCGATAACCTAGGGTAGTAGATGCTTTGATCCGATCTGGTACGGCAAATGTAGATAGAACTGCTAACCATCTGACTGCTTGTCCACAAACCCGGCTGGTTGCGTATCAGTAAATACCAAGAAAATAGTAATCGGCGTTACCTCGCCCTAGAGATCGGAACTTCGATGGTAGAGACATTCCTTAGCTTGCCGTCCTCTGACTGGACTGTCTCCGAACCGAGTTTAATCGGCCCAATCTTGTACCCAAGAGTATCCATCCGCTTTACAATGATCTGAGCAACATCTACAGCCCTCGTGATACTCTTGCCTCTTGCCTTTATCACCACCGTCGGTTCATTAGCGAGTTGCACCAAAGTGGCAGTAACGTATGTCATGAGTGGTTTTTTGCCGATGAAAATTTCGTTGCTGGGTTTGCCTTGTCTGACTGTGTTGGTGTTTGAAGACATGAGTGCGATTTTAATCCGCAGGCTGGCATATAACGTTTATTGTAAAGTGGTTAACGCAGTCATAATTGCACTAAATACGGGCGCGATTTGGTGCAATAGTCGAATAGTACTCCTCAGGCTTAAGTGTTCCTGAGAATGCTACGAGATTGCCAATTTGACTGCGACCGAGACCAGATTGATACGGGACAATATTGGGACGAGACTGAGTCTATTTTCCAAGTTATGAGAACTTCGGGTTTTCACCTTATCCGCAGAAAATGTAGAGTCGGTATCGACTCTACATTTTAATTAATGAACCCGGCGCTTTCGAGTTTTAGAGTTCCATCCTGGATTATTCCCACGCCAGCAGCGAAGTACTTGTATTCCACCTCTCCTGGCTCCAGAGGAGTTGTTTCTTTTATCCTAAGCACATCATCGAATGTTTGGGCAGGTGTGTCCACCGTCTCACTCAGGCTTATTACCTGTCCTTGATCCATCGCAACATCCGGAGCTGTTTCTTCCTGGTATTTCGCACCTAGAAGCACTATTCCTGGCATGAATAAGCCGGCATTTGCATCATTTACGCCTGCATGCCACGACTCTGCTTCTCCTCCAGGTACAGGCTGTCCGTTCTCGTAGAATTGTGTGTCCTCTCCGAAGTAAAATACACTGTTCGTCTCTTCACACATCGCAAAGTAATTCCTTGAAATCTCTACAAGCTCCCCGTCATGACTTTCTATTTCCTCGACTACCCTCGTCTCTACCCCGTTTACGTTCAGCGTTTCATCGGTGACGTTTACGATGAGCTCAACATCTTCATTCTCCTCCACACCGGTCAGCACTGCCTGATAATTTGGTTCTAGAATGAAAAATCTGTTCGATCCTGTATTAGAAAATGTGCAATCTTCAAGAAAGAATTCATCCGTAAATCCTATTTGTTGGCTATTCGTGTGGCCGTTTCCTCCAGCCAGCGCGAGTTGATTCTGGCCGCTCGCAATTACTCCGCCCAGTACAGCTGCAATTGCTGCTCCTATCAAGAGGGCGTTTATTTTCGGTTTCATTGATAGTTTCTAGCCGATCTCATAGTTAACGTACGTGGTACAAGCATCTAATTCGGAAAAACCTTCTACCGGTATTCCTCTCATCAATGTTAGGTGCTTACACTACCGGAAAAAAGTTTCGTGTAAAGCTATTATGAATTTTGGCACTTTTTTGCCTGAATCAGACAGTAAGGCCTGTCAGGATACGGCCCAATAGTAGGAATGGCCTATTCCCAATGGACTTGTCTCCAGTGTGCTAAGAATGAGTGGATTTCGGCTGACGTATTTCCAAATCATCCTGGGCAGTATCATCGTTTATTATGCCTACTTCTGAACTTTATGATCCGCATATTTTTGCAAAATTTCCTCGAGGTGAGAAGGATTCTGCGCAATTTCGTTGACAGCCAGAGGATCTCCGACTTCATAGCAATTTAGCATCCCATCCTCGTCTTTGAAGAAAAGAAAAACCTTATTTTCGTAGATACAGTGATAGAGCTGATCTGGAATCATCTTTTCAGTCCTCAGTTTAATTCCATCCGTTCCAGCTACAACAGGATCCTCGCTGTTGTCCGATTTCATGCCATTCGATTGCGCGGATGCATATTTAATCAATTGTAGTGTCAGTCTTGCGTCGTCCGCACCAGTCGAATGGCAGAAAACCTTAATCACGATTGGGCTCAATATGCCATGTCGTTGATTGGCGGGAATATGAGAACCTCCACAGGCTCCAGGATCGTAATGCATATCGATTTCGACTACTTCTACGCGCAGTGCGAAGAAGTCAGAAACCCCTCATTGAGAGGAAGGCCTTTGACAGTTTGTGTCTTTTCGGGACGCACCGAGGACAGTGGAGTTGTGAGCACTGCAAATTATGCTGCAAGAGAGCACGGAGTTAGGTCCGGTATTCCGATTAGAATTGCCAAGTCTCGGCTCGCTGGCATCTCGGACGCCGCGTTCCTGCCTGTTGACATGTCTTATTACTCAGAAGTCTCGGAGAAGTCGATGTCCCTGATCCAGTCGTTCGCCGGAAGGTTCGAGCAGGTCGGTATCGACGAATGTTTCATTGATGTTTCAGAATTGGCCAGTTCGTTTGAAGTCGCAAAAACTCTTGCATCACAAATCAAAGACTCAATCAAAAAAAGTTTGGGACTCACCTGTTCAATCGGAGTGGCGCCTAACAAGATGCTTGCCAAGATTGCGTCTGATTTCCAAAAGCCTGACGGGCTGACTGTCATCGAACCAGAATCCTTACAAAACTTCATCGCGAATCTAAGCGTGGACAAGATTTCGGGCATCGGGCCAAAGACAAGCAAGCGGCTGGGAGAATTGGGAGTCAAGTCGATTTCGGAACTAGCCGGATTAGATCAATTCAAACTGGTGGAGGAATTCGGAAGGAAGACTGGGACATTTATCCATAATGCGGCAAGGGGAATCGATGAAGAGCCAGTGGCGGAAAGCGGAGAAAGCAAACAGATTGCTCGGATAATTACGTTGAAAAACGACGCGTCCACCAGCGTAGAGATGTCAAATGAGCTGAGAGAACTCTGTCAATCGGTACTAGAGATTGCGAAGGCAAGAAAAATGGCATTCAAAACAGTAAGCGTGATAATAATTCTAAGCAACCTTGATCAGAAATCCAAGTCAAAAACTCTGAAGACACACAGTAACAGTCTCGAACCTCTACATTCAACCGCACAAATGCTTCTCAACGAATTGATGGAATCGGATGATTCAATGAGGGTAAGAAGGTTAGGAGTGCGGCTGTCTGACCTCCAAAACACAGCAGGGCAAAATACGATATCTCAGTTTATGGGCGACCTGAATGGCTTGAGCTGACGGGGACGGCGCCGGCCTGCAATCTTTTTCTTATTTTCCCTTCGGTGAACATTACGATAGCAAGGTATACTCCAAGCCAGGGAAGGAACATTATCATTCCCGCAACAGAGTGGAATGCCTCCCACTCTGCTACTTTCGTTGTAACGATTAGAGCGTAGAGAGAAAGAGAAATTATCCTGACGACGTTTACCGAGGCAGTTCCAAAGGCTCCGATAACGAAATATAGGATCTTCTTTTTCCGGGGGATTTCTATCTTTAGCAGAAATGCGAGCATGACCAGCGTGAAGATTATCATGCTGTCCACGCCAGCTGATGGCCAGAATACCTGCAAGGCAAATGGGCCATGGAGTCCGTTCAATATTAGCAAGTTGCCTCTTGCTGTTGCTGGGTCGGTGGGACTCTCCGGATTCACTGGTCCTATGTTCATGATGTAGTCGTCGATGAAGTTAACGATGCCTTGGTCTATTTGCAAGTAAATCGGCACGATAAACTGGAGTGGGCCGAGAGTGTCGTAGGGAAAGAAAGCATCCGTAGCCAGAAACGCTGCAGTGCCCGCAAGAAATATCGCGCCAGCCGGAGCAATCTTGTGCCATTTCTTGCCAAAGAGAATGAAAAGCGAGCTAAATGCAAACGCAGACATGACAACAGAATCCCACATCCAGATCCAGCTATCGACAAGCGAAACATTGAATGCAGGAGCTGCAGCGCGGATATAATCTCGCAGTCCAAATTGCAGAGCCACAAAGTAACTTATTGTCAACGCGACAAGCGCAAAGACAACGTAAAGCCTCCTTTTGGAAACGCCTATGTTGACACCGATAAGCTCTGCCGCGATAAAGGCCATGGCAAAAAGAAAGCCACCCCGGCCTTCATTCCAGGCCAGGCTGAAAGTGTCGGGGTATGCTACTATCGTGAATATGATGGGCGAAATCAACGCAAGAGTGACAACCAATCCTGGATTCATGCCAAATACGGAATGACGCACAGCCTTTTGTGGCGCGCTCGGACTGCCTCCGGTCACGTCTGCGTTGAGTTTCTCGTCACCGGACAAATCCGTATTCGGTTCTGCAATTCGATTGAAGGGCATAAAAATGTTCTATGGCTTTATGGCCTCTCTGAACCATTTTGGGACTAGGTCCGCAGCTATCTTGAGCAGATATGAAATGCTGCTGTCAAGGATGAATGTGGTTGCATGGTCATCCACACTACGAACAGACCTTCCATAACTTTGAACGAGCCTGAGTACAGTGTTCCAGGTATACCAATTTGGATCCAGTTTTTTCTTTTCTAGCACCCTTTTATCATTGAGATCAGGATACGGCACCTTTACAATGATCTGGAATCTTGATAAATCATCCTTCAGATCTACTCCTAAATGGAGAGATGGGGATATCAGAACAGTTGGTCTCTTGCTCTGATAATGCGTCTCCAAGACCTCGGTTCTGTCAAGTTTTGCTCCTGTCTCTATTAGGCGGGAAACATGCTCTTTTCCGATATTATCTTTGATAAATTGCAATTGCGAGTACGATGTAGTGTGGATTATCCCCTTTTCATTCTTGTGATCATTCAATATATTATTAATTGCAGTGACTATTCTCGGCATGCTTTCGGTCATTGACTTTGCGTTAAGCCATGCTACATTCTTTAGATAAATGGGTCTGTTATCCACTGGAAAGTCGGATTCTTCTATTCGTATGAACTTCACTTTGTCCGGTTCCAACCCCGAAGTCTTGCAAAGGTAGTCCTTGCTCAGAATCGTAGCGCTCATAAAAAGTGCGACAGAGCCCTTGTCTAGTATGGCATCAAAGTATCCAGAAACGTCAAGTGGCATTAGGGTCGCCTTGACAAGCTGTCCTGATTCGTCGCGCATGATATTTGAAACAATCCAGTTATTCTTGTTCGACTTTATGTCATCAATAACTGCATCGAGAGTTTGTTCCCGCTCCCTTGCGTCTATTAGGTTCTTTTCCGTATATGGCTCCGCGCCGATCTTTTGATTGCTCCTTTCAATGATTCCTTCAGCCTTTTCCGCGAAATCAACAAGTCTTTCACGCAGCGTTTCGCAGAAATCTATCCAAGTATCCACCACTTCAACATTTTTCTCCGGCATCTGCATTCTGAGAAAACGGAGAGAATTCTTGTTGACGGAAAAACTCCTGAAATCGCCGACCTCCGATTCGAGCAGGTGAGCCTCGTCCAGAACCAATAGGCTGCGCCTTTGAGCCGTGCCCGCGTAAAATACATCTGATAGAAAATAGCGGTAATTGTATACTGTGTAGCTTGACCGAAGTCCGATCCACTTTTGATGGAAGTAGTGGCATGGCCTCCAATCAAAGTCGACAATCTTTGAACTCTTTTTCAGGTTTTCTATGTACTTGCGCTCTGCGAACGGATCAAGCTGAACGAGTTCGCTCTTTGTTCCCTCGCCACGAACCTTGTAATCCATCAGCCTGGTCTTGTAGAGGCAGTCGTAATTGTCGTCTTTCACGCACGGCCCGTAGTCGCAACTCTCATCAAGCCCCATATCCTCTTTTACGATGCATGGAAAGTTCCCCCTTCCCTTTACTTCTACTACAAAAGGAAAATCTCGCCTGTACTGGGCCTGTAAATCTTTAGTCGCGGTGCAGATGTGCGAGCTTCCAAGGTAGCGCGCCATAGCAATAGCAACAGGCGTCTTGCCAAAGCCTGTAGGTGCTTCCAAAAATATGTACCTGTAGCCGCTCTTCAATGCGGCTTCTATTTCAAGAAGCACCTTTTCTTGCCTTCGCCTAGGGCTGGAAAGAGGAAAGTGGCTAAGTATTGTGCTTGACATGATTTATCAGTGGCAATTTCTTACGGACTATAGGTGCCGAGATCTCTTCTGATGCCGCCTGCTTTTTAAGTTTCAGAATCTTTCTCGTAAAGCCAGCACCGGACGTATCCTGTCTGGGTCTTAAATTCTGGAGGGTCTTTCTTGCATACTTCCATAGCGTGCGGGCATCGGGGGTAGAACCTACATCCGCCCTCGGCTCCGATCAGGCTCGGCGGAGTTCCGGGTATAAAGTTTATTTTTTTGTCCTCTGACTTGAGCCTCGGCACGGCTGCTATTAGTGCTTGTGTGTAGGGGTGTTTCGGATTCTTGTAAATGTCGCTCGAGGAACCGATTTCGACTATTTGGCCAGCATACATGATGGAAATCCTATCTGCAATCTGCGCAACTAAAGCAAGGTCATGCGTGATAAGAATGACCGAGATCCCCTTTTGAGCCTGCAATTTTTTTAGCAGGTCAATAATCTGTGACTGGACAAGTACATCGAGAGCCGTGGTCGGTTCGTCAGCTATAAGTATCTCGGGATCCAATAGCAGCGCCATGGCTATCACGACTCGCTGCTTCATTCCTCCTGAAAGCTCATGCGGGTATCGCTTTGAAACAGACTCGTCAAGACCGACTGACTTGAGCGACTCGGCAATCTTTGATGGAATGTCACCGTTGTAGCCATGGTGCTTCAGAATTTCACGGAGCTGGCTTTCAACCGTAAAGACGGGATCTAGGGCATTCATGGCCCCCTGAAAAACCATTGCGACTTTCTTCCACCTCACCTCGTCGTTGAATTGCCTGTCTGGGAGGCTTGTCAGCACTAAGCCGCCAAGCACTACGTCTCCCCCAACTATCTTGCCGGGGTATTGGAGGGACCGCATCAGGGCAGCCCCAAGAGTGCTCTTGCCACAAGCAGATTCCCCAACGACGCCGAGAGAATGTCCGGCTTGAATACTGAAATTGATCCCATCGACGGCCGTCAGCGGTCCGGCTTCTGTGAGGTAATATGCCCGCAAGTTATTGACCTGCAACCTTGCCACTGGCTGATTCTGCATCGCGTATCAGAGTTGCACACAAGTAATTATAATAGCATTCTGGTTCTCACAGCTGTTATATATCCCGGCGGGCGAACTATGGAAGTTTATCGTGAGTTGAAGTCCCCTATCTGCTCTTTTGACGCCAAGACCGGAGTTCTATGCGCCAAGTGCGAAGTAAAACTCAGAGCAGGCGATATTACGCAGGACGATGTGGACGCATCCATCAAGCTGGCTAAAATAGCGGATAGAAATCAGGATGTCAACAAGTTTACGCTTCTAAAGGGCGTCCGTGTGGACGGCGATGTCGTTCTTGTATTGCGCAGTCCCGACGTCAGTGCACTACGCAGCAACGGCGCTCTCTCAGAAAGGATAGAGTCTGATTTTGGACAGAAGGTTTGGTTCGTAGAATCGGAAGCCTCTGACCGTCGCTTTATCGAAGGGCTTTTCCATCCTCTAAGGGTGCTGTCTGTGAACCTGTTCTGGCTACCTGACGGCAACAAACTTACAAAGGTGATAGCTTCTGGCAATGTTTCAAGATCGCGCTTTGATTTGGGGAAAGTTCAAAAGATAGCCAAGGCCGTTAGAAACATCGAGTTACTCGTAGAATTTGACAAGAGATAGTGAGTGAGTTTGGCATGACGGACATTAAGCGAACCCATTACGCCAATCAACTAAACGACAGCTTGATTGGACAACAAGTGCGAATTGGTGGATGGATTGAGGATGTCAGAGACATTGGCAAGCTCGCCTTTGTGACAATCCGCGATGTATCAGGCGCCTGCCAGCTTATCGTAACCGGGGACAACGTACAACTTGCGATATTGACACCGCGACAAAGCTCTGTTATAGTGACTGGCAGTGTTCAGAAAAGCAAGGCCAGAGACTTTCCTGTCGAAGTAAAGGTAACCGAATTTAGTGTTCTGACTCGTGCAGTGCACCCGCTTCCAATAGATCCTACTGGAAGGGTAGAATCTTCTCTTGACAAGCGGCTTGATGCCCGCGCCCTTGATCTCAGAAATCCGAAAACGGCTGCGATATTTCACCTACGGTCCGCTGGCCTTAAGGTAATCCGGGACACGCTGCGTTCTGAAGGATTTGTCGAAGTCAACACACCCAAGATTATCGGTAGTGCAAGCGAGGGCGGAGCCAACCTCTTTGGGTTTGACTATTTCAAAAGAAGGGGGTACTTGGCGCAGAGCCCACAGCTTTACAAAGAGCAGCTGACGCTTGGCCTTGACAGGGTTTTTGAAATTGCTCCGTATTTCCGAGCCGAAAACTCGCATACAGTAAGGCACCTGACGGAATTTACTAGCGTAGACATTGAGGCGGCCTTTGTCGACTATGAAGACGTAATGGATATTGTAGAAAGAGTTGTGTTAAACGTGATCAACGATTTCCAGCAGAACCACGCCAGAGAATTAGAGCTGGCTGGAGCAACAGAGAAAATGTCGACTTCAAAGATTGAAAGGCTGACATATGAGCAGTGCGTTGAGGAGCTCGCAAAGGAAGGAGAAAACCTGCAATTCGGCGACGACCTTTCTGATGCCGCGTTACGCAAGCTAGGTGAAAAACATACTGGCTTTTACTTTCTGATGGATTGGCCCTTAAAACTAAAGCCATTCTACATCCATGAAAAGGAGGACAATCCCAAGGTTTCAAAGTCCTTTGATCTCCAGTACGGATATCTTGAACTTGTCTCTGGCGGAACTCGACTTCACGACCCGCAGAAACTAAGGTCTAGGCTGTCAGAACAGGGGCTCAACCCGTCGAGCTTTGAGGAACACTTGAAGGCATTTGAATGGGGAATGCCCCCTCACTCGGGATGGGGATTGGGCTACGACCGGTTGATGATGGTACTTACGGGTCAGCAGAACGTGCGCGATGTCGTGCTCTATCCGCGCGATACTGACAGAATCAGTCCGTGATAATGACGTCGCACTTTATCACACTGCGCTCGCTAAGATACGCACCAAATCTGTCTTCCGTCGTTGAATATATCAACCAGATCACCGGGTTGATTTCCATGTATTTCAGATCAGTGGTTGATGGTGACGGCTTTCCTGGGTGGGAATGGAATATCCCAATTACGTCAAGGCCCTTCTTCTCCGCCTTGTCGTAGGCATCAAGCAGTTCCGAGGGCTCGATGCTAAATGAGTATGGAGAGATGTCAACATTTTTCATGAGCAGAATTTCTGTAACAGTTGATTCGCTTGATGATCCGACGAGGAGGGCGCATGACTCGTTAGGAAGCGCTTCGTTTGCAAATCTGGCAAGCCGTGTAACTTGCTCTGACATGAGGACGATTTTCAGTGTCATCTAGTTTACGACTACATTGCCAGTCATAAATGGATGAAGAAAGCAATAGTAGTCGTATTCTCCGGCAGTGTCGAATACGAATGAAAAGCTCTTGCCTGCCGTCAGGATGCTCGAGTCGAACTTGCCGTCTGGCTTGGGAACATTGTCTTCAACTACTCCCGATGTAACAGTGTGCGGGACAGTGTCGTCGTTTGTCCAGGTAACCATGCTCCCGACAGAACTAGTTACTGTATCTGGGTCATAGTCCTCTCCATTAGTTGGAACGGAAGCGCCTGACACTATGGAAACAGAAGACACTGTTGCGCCCGCACCTTGAGACGTCTGGTTTTGACTGGTTCCTTGGCTTGGAGCTGCTGTTTGGTTACCGGTTGGGTTTGCAGTTGTTTGGTTGCCGGTTGCGTTAGAGCCTGACGTTGGAGCACCCGCAGGCGCTGCTTCGGTCACAGTCAACAAACCTGCCATGGTAGGATGTATTTCACAGAAGTAATCGTAATTGCCGACGTCCAGGGTTGCAGTATTTAGAAGCCATTTTGCTTCTGCAAGCATGGGCCCAGAATCAAAAAGCCCTTCTGTCTTGCTCGTGACTGTGTGAGGAACGTTATCTTGATTTACCCACTCCACGCCAACACCTTTGCTCACAGAAACGGGCTCGGGCTCGTAGTCGGGATTACCCTGGGCTGACGCACCCGGCAAAATCCTTGCAGGGACTACCACGGCTGGTGCGGGCGTTTCTACTTCTTCTGGCTCTTCTTCAGGGGGTGCTGGCTTTGGCGCTACGAGTCCAAAGGCGTAGAAAGTGGTTCCGCCCACGACCGAGCTGGCTATGAATATTACGGCAAGCGCCTTTAGGTATGGCACGCGCTTGTACGAGGCAAAGGCAAGGACTGACGCGGGAATCGAGATAACTAGCATGATGCCAATGTATGCAAATATGCTGGGTACTTGGACGCTCACAGTTACGGCAGCAGCAACTCCAAACGTCACCAGAAATCCAAGCGTGATAAACGTGGCCGACTTTGCCTTACCTGAAGATGGAAACCCGTCCTTGAACAACCCTGACGCAAGAAAAATCATGCCAATGAACATAGTCAAGAGTGAAACTGCGTGCATCCCATCAATGAAGGTCTTTGCGATTCCCGCAAGAGAGATCCCGACGCCGACAATGCCTATGGAGGTTAGACCAATACCGGGGGTCAGAAGGTCCCAGTCAGTCATTTCTTTTTACAGGAAGGTTGGGTCTTTTCGACATACTTAATCGTTTCTAGCTCTGAACTTCAAACGCTGTAATATTCAAAGTAAAGCAATGCCTGTATGGTCTGAAACATAGTGTTAGGAATTGCCGCTAACTCTAGAAATTGTGTGAAGCAGTACGTAATGTGAAGTAGTGAAACCTTGAACAGATTCCGACCAAGCACAACAAAGACCAGACATGATATGGCGCGCAAACAAGAAAATGTTTCCGGCGAGAACAGGGATAAGTCGGTCAGCGACTTTCCAAATACTGCGGTAGTGGACGAGGCTTTGAAGACAATGAACTTTCTTGCGGGCAAAAATAGCCAATTGAGGTACGCTGGCCAGTCTGCCAACTGAGAGACCAGGGGACGTCTTAGCTCTTGTCCAAAGAATAGAGGATCGCCGATACGATAACATGTCAGAGATCGCAGAAGAAGCAAAGTTGGTTAGTTAGAATCTTGTTGCAGAAGTCAGTCCAGGGTCGTTTCTAGGGTCGATTAGGAAAATCCACCGCGGCGAATGTTCTTGCTCTGCATGTCTTTATAATTGGTACCGCCAATAAAGGTCTTGGTAAAACTATCTTCCTTTTTGGAATATGGATCTTTGTCGTATATCTCCAGCCTGAGTCGAGCTCCGCTCTCCTTGCAACGGAAACACAGAGGTCCGTCATTACTCGAATAAAGAACGTCTCCGCACAAAGGACATTTTTTCATTATGCCCTCGTTGCCATTGTGTCTCAATTATTCTGATGTGTGTAGATACGCTCAGCTACTCTATGGACAGTGGGGAACTCTTGCTCCGAGTGGTCACTACTTCCCTGCGATGCAAATTTCCCCTTGAAGAGGGCTTGTTCCCGTCAGGCTCCAATTTAGCTTACACGCGGTACTCATAATAGTTGATACGTCGGCTTAATATCGAAAGGCGCCAGGTCGATTAGGTCATGTCGGTCGAAGAGCTTTTCGAAGTAAACGAAACGGATACGGTCTGGGATGCTTGGCTCACGACAATCAACATGGTCGACATGCTGGAGCACATGGATGAAGTGGGGCTGCATTATGATTTTGCGGCTGCTCGAGACAAGATTGCCAGGATTTACTCCATTGCGGATGTTCATTCTATTGACAAGCCTGAGACACGATGCATTTGTGGCTTATCCGAGCCCGAGCACGCCATTCTCAAGAGAAAGATCTTGACATTTTACAAGTTGCAAATTGGCAATTTGAAACATTTTATCTACTGATGCATGAACGAATAAATTAAATGCAAGCAGGGCTAAACTCCACCGAGGCAAGCCCTTCTGTGACCGCGCGTGATTATGTAGAGGTGTCAAAGCCCAGAATTGTTGTGGTGCTAGTGATAACGGCTGTTACGTCGCTTCTCGCAGCCACTCGTTTTGACTCCACTCCAGATATAGCGTGGGACGCAACGGCTTGGAATTTGGGATTTCTTACTCTTTCTGGCGCCCTCGCGTCCATGGGCGCGAGCGCCCTAAATCACTATTATGATAGAGATATCGACAAAATGATGGAACGCACTGCGAAAAGGCCTATACCTGCAGGGAGGCTTTCAGCACAAAATGTTCTTGCCTATGGAATAGCCGTCAGTGTGCTGTCTGTCGCGATAGCATGGTTTACTCTAAATCCCGTGGCGACAGGCATGATTGCGCTTGGGATATTCTTTTACGTCATTATCTATACCGCTTGGCTAAAGCGAAGTAACGCGTCAAACATTGTCATCGGAGGGTTTGCCGGAAGTGCTGCCTCTATGGCTGGATGGGCTACTACGACTGGCTCAATAGACCTTCTTGGCTTTTTGGTCGGCTGGCTTGTATTCATGTGGACACCCCCTCATTTTTGGTGCCTGGCAATAAAAGCAAGGGAAGAATATGCGAGTGTCCGCGTTCCAATGCTCCCTGTGCTTATTGGAAATCAAAGGACTGCCAGCTATATCTTGCTAAATACTGCGATACTCCTGCCATACTCGATTGCGTTGTCATTTTTTGGGTTAGGCATGTTGTATACTGCAGTAGCAGCCGTTTCTGGCTCGCTCATGCTGATCTATCATTACAAGTTGACCAAGAATCCAACGCCCGAATTTGCGTGGAAAGCATACAAGGTCACGGCGCCTTATCTTGTAGTTATTTTCATTGCGCTCGCAGTCGATGCACTATATTACTTTCCGCTTCCCGCTTCACTGATAATAGGCTAGCCTGCGTCCGCCACAAGCTCAATTCTGCGCTTGTCCTTTGTAACCCAGGTGACTCTGACAAGTCCATAAATCTCCAAGTCTAGCAAAGTCTTGTTGAAGTCAGATTCGGCTATTGTTACACCTTCCTTGGAGAGTGCGTTCATTAGGTCCGAATCAGTCATGTTGCCTGCCTGCCTTACCTTTTCATATACTAGGTTTCTAATAGGGTATTTCACAACGATCCACATCTATCTGTAGCATATGGTGAAAGGAGGCAGTAGCTTACCCACAAGAATAGCATGAATTATCTTGTTAAGATGCTTCCCCTAAAAAAATATATCATTTATTGGGAATCGACCTAGATATTGACATCTCTTTCCCATAAACAACATTGCAGGATAAAGGGTCGGAAGCCATCTTATCGCGACCCACGTAGTACTTTTTCGCAACTGTCGTCACAAAAATGACACTCTAATACATATAGAAAAACAATTCATGATTGCTAGATACATGCCGGAACTCTACACAAAGCTTTTCGATAGGAAGCAGTGCAGATCATGTGGGAACAGGATTACTGTAAAGAAGGTATGCCCCAGACAATTCAGTACATGGATCCGGTAATTGTTGGCAAGCATCAATCATGGAAAGCTGCGCCCGCCGCAACTATTGACACGAATTGTGGAACCACAACTAGGGCGCAGCCGTGGACAGTATTTGGCGGCCCATAAATCATCGCGTGATTTTGCCGCTATCACGATCATTTCCGGAACGCAGCGGCAAATTATCAGCGAAACAATCAGCCCTATAAGCAACTTCATGCAACATGGAATAAGGCGTCCTTCTCTTCCGCTGCAGAGGGAGGGTATGGCAGCAAGCTAAGATACAATCAAACAAAAGTATCGGAATACGGCCGGCGGCAACCTGCCAAGAAGGAAGCCAAGCCCCGGCACGCCCGATGCAACCATTCTAAGATGTTCCATTGACAGCACACTTGAAGTGTCAGCATCCCCAGCCGTATTCAGCACTGGCGCCATACACTCTGTACGTCTCCGGATCTAGCATGGCACCTGCCATTGCATGTTCAGGAATTGCACCACCTGTTTGCGAATCAAAAAATACCGACAAGGCAGGCTTGTTCTTAGGCAAGGACGGATATGGCGAATCATGGTCTTTAAGATAGGTACCAGAAATCCACTCAGCGGGGACGTAATTTAGGAAAACGCCCAACCTTGGATTGTCGCATCTGGCAATGAACAATTTGATGGTAATGTCGCTTAGCGCAGCTTCGGTAGCTCTTCTGGTGTCTATTCGGTCTGCAGCTTTCCTGTCTGCATCAAATGCCTGAACGTGTGGTCGGACTTTGGAATAGTCAAATGTTGCAGCCTTGAGAAAAATGTACCCAAGAACCGCTAACATTGCTATTCCAAATCCTATGCCAATAACCAAAATGGTTTTGCGCGTGCATGTAAGGCAGTAATTCAAATATTAAAGGAACATAATGTCGCTGACTGTTCTAACATCAGTACGCAAACCATCTAAGGGCCGGCTCTTATCTTTTCCATCAGGTCTCTAATCATTTTCTGCTGGTTCAGTATCAGAGCCATAGCCACAACCTCAAAAGGATCTTTGGCTACGCTGGCTTTCTTCAGGGTCTCTGGGTCTAGCTCTGACATCATTTTTTCAAACAGCAGCCGGTTCTCCTCCCTAAGTGCAAAGCCAAATGGCTGAAGGTCTTGGATCTCTTGGTCAATGGTCATGTTGGCAAGCTCAGATAGGTTGGCTATAACAGAGCTGGCACCTCAGGGGGAGGGAGGATAGCAACATAGGATATTCCTTACTTAGTTTTATAGCTCCTCTCAAGTATTCAGATCATGATTAGTCTAAAGTACGCCTTAATCATGGCTGTCGGGGCTTTCGCAGCAGGTTCTTTTTTTGCATCGCCACTGCCACAAGCCATAGCAGCCGTCATAGCAACTGATGTACAGTGCACTGGCTGTGTAGGGACACCTGACCTAGCCGGAAGCGCTGTAACAAATGCCAAACTGGCCAACGGAGCCGTGAATTCTGCCAAGATAGCAGACAACTCGATAACCGCAGCTGACATTGGGGCCAACGCTGTAGGTGTAAGCGAAATAGCGACGGACGCAGTGGGCGCCGCTGAACTTCAGGGTGTTACGAAATTGCTATTTGGGGAATGTATATTCACAGCTGAAGAAGTTGAAATGACAAGGACCGCGGGTAGTAGTCACCAGAAATTTTGTAACATTAATGGTGTTGATTATGATGATAGCGCTATGGCTACTTTGAATAACAGCAATCCTTGTATTGAAATCCAGCGGGCTGTTCTAGGCATCGATATTGTCTACGTCCAGTTCAAAAATGATTGTCCCTCCAATGAGGTTCTTGGCAATGGTGCTAAGATTGCCGTGATGGTTTACGACAAATAGCAGGATGAACTAGCCAGCAAAAGTGGTCAATTTCGTCTGCACGCTTCTAGGCTCACGGTAAGGATGGCATGTAAAGCAGTGGCTGCATTTCAGGCACACATAGCCAACCCTCTTGGAGCACCTTCTACACTCTGCATACTGCTCACGTCTAGGAGGTAGATAGTCATGCATTATTGGACTTGCCATCATATTCCTTATTCAGCTGATGTGCGTAGTTCTAAGCTATAAACAGTGGAGCACCTTAGGGGGGGTAGCTAGTATCCATGCATATTCCATAGCTGATTTTATAGCTCGTCTCAACTATTGAGAGCATGATTAACGCAAAGGTGGTTGGAATGTTGATGGCTGCATTCGTAGCTGGCTCTTTTGTTGCAAGTCCAGAGCTACGCGCATATGCAGCAAACACGGTGTTTTCTACAGACATTGTAGATGGTCAGGTCATGACAGTTGATCTGGCAAACAATGCAGTAACTGCAGCAAAGATAAAGGACGCTGAAGTGAAGGCAGCTGAAATAGCAACGGATGCTGTAGGTGCAGCTGAGCTTCAAGGTGTAACAAAGCTGCTATTCGGGCAATGCACTGTTAGCAACTCTTTGGCTTCAACCATGTTTGCCTCGGGCGCGACCGCAACGATTCGCTGTGTTATAACCGGCGTTGACAACGATGACAGTGCCTCTGCGACTTTGTATAGCACTTCTTCCGATGGCATTTCTCTATGCTTTGCTGTTGTTCGCACTGCTGTTGGTAGCGGCTTTGTTGATGTTCTCGCTAGAAACGTATGTAGTTCTAGCACTACCCTGGGGGTAGGCACACATGTGGCTGTAATAGTCTACGACAAGTAGCATGGAAGCATAGGTAGGCTGCTAAGGCTGGAGCTGGCACCTAGGGGAGAGGGGATGCTACTCCGAATCGATGCAAAACTAGCTAGGAAAGTTTCCTTCCACATCTGAGACAGAATTTCGTAAACATGGGATAATCGATGTCACATTCGACGCACAGGTTATGCCAGCCTTCTCCGTCGTAGATATCCGGGACATC
>Ga0070694_100000943_pt1 | contig 16432 bp, 11 predicted proteins | sample KBSK1251metaG_FD_65470 | JGI IMG/M metagenome (GOLD analysis project Ga0070694, IMG submission 65470) | Corn, switchgrass and miscanthus rhizosphere microbial communities from Kellogg Biological Station, Michigan, USA - KBS K1-25-1 metaG | ecosystem: Host-associated > Plants > Roots >... | reverse complement strand
TTTTGAATATCAACAAGAAACTCATTCGTGCTCTTGGACTCGAGCGTGGCGCCACGCACGCGGAGTTTATCAAGAGCGATGCTGATGGGAAGTTTTACTTTTTGGAAATCGCCGCGCGAGTCGGTGGTGCTTACATTGCTGACGTACTCGAAGCGGCGTCAGGCGTTAACTTGTGGCGCGAGTGGGCGCGATTGGAAATCCTCGACGGCAAAGCTCCTTCACGGATCACGCCGCCGCGCAAAGAGTACGCGGGTATTATTTTGTCGCTCGCGAAACAGGAATCACCCGACACGTCGAATTATGTAGACCACGAGATCATCTATCGCGTGAAGAAGCGCCACCACGCTGGTTTAATCGTACGTTCTCCAAGTCTTGATCGAGTCAACGAACTACTCGACTCCTACGGCCAACGCTTCGCCGAAGACTTCGTCGCCGTCGCTCCACCGCCCGAACGCCCGGAGTAAATCAACTCTATCTTCGTGATTCCGTGTCCATCCGCGGCTGTAAATATTTGTCCAGCCAATCAAGCACCGTGTGGTACCAGAGTTGGGAGTTCTGTGGTTTCAACACCCAGTGACCTTCGTCAGGAAAACTCAGGAACTTCGAGTCGATGCCTTTGCGTTGCACGGCGGTGAACAACTGCATTCCTTCGCCGAGCGGCACGCGATAGTCGAGCTCGCTGTGAATGATCAGAATTGGCGTGTTGAAGTTTTGTGCGAACTTATGCGGTGACCAGCGCGCGTACATGGCTGGATTGGTCCATGGTGTTCCTTTGAACTCCCACTCCGGAAACCAAAGCTCTTCCGTCGCGCCGTACATGCTCTCGAGGTTGTAGACGCCGTCGTGCGAGACAAGCACCTTGAAGCGGACACGCGGATCGTTGTTGTGTCCGAGAATCCAGTTGATCATGTAACCGCCATAACTCGCACCGGCAGCGCCAACACGATTACGATCAATATAAGGACTGCGACGCAGCACATCGGCAACGCCGTTCATTAGATCGACAAAAACCTTGCCGCCCCAGTCGCCGCTAATCTCGTTGGTAAACTGCTGACCATAGCCGGTCGAGCCGCGTGGGTTGGGCGTAAACACAACGTAACCCGCGTTCGCAAACACCTGCGGGTTCCAGCGATAACCCCAGTTGTCGTTCCATGCGCTTTGTGGTCCACCGTGAATCAAAACCACGAGTGGATACTTCTTGCTCGGATCGAAGTTCGTCGGCTTCACGATGTAACCGTGGACCTTCTTGCCCATCGCACCGGTCCATTCGATCTCTTCCGCGGGTTTCAGATTCGCGCGGCGCATCAAGTCAGCATTAACCGAAGTCAACGCTGTCAATCCGCTGCCGTCAGCGTTCGCACGGTAAATCTCAGCCGGCGACGATAGTGAGCTCGATGAGAAAACAAACGTTCTTCCGTCGGGCGTAAGATGAAGACTGCCGGCGAAGACAGTTCCGAGAACTCTTCGCGGCACGCCGCCGCCGATCGGGATGCTAAAGATTGGACTCTTACCACGATCGCCGGCAGTGAAGTAGATCGTGTTTCCATCCGGCGAGACGACCATCTCGTCAACTTGCTGATCGAACCCGCGCGTGAGCTCCACACTGGTTCCGGTAGCGCGGTTGTAAGCCATCAAGCGCCAGCGATCCGCCTCAAACCCTGCGGTCGCCTGCGAGCGATACAGGATAAACTTTCCGTCGCGCGTGTAGACTGGACTGGCATCGTAACCGTGGTTGCGAACGGTGATATTCTTCGCTGGTCCACCTGCGACGGGCATCACGTAAATGTCGCTATTGGTCGAGATCGCTTCGACTTTATCCGGATTGCGCAGAAACGCGATCTCAGTCGAGTCCGGCGAGAATGCGTAATCGAAACCCGACGCGGCTGCATAAGGTGGCGCGTCGAAGTCACCCGTGGTCAGGTCGCGTGCTGTTCCGCCTTTACTCGAAACGACAAAGACGTGCGTGCGTTTGAGATCGCGCCATTCGTCCCAATGCTTGTAGAGCAGTCGCGTGATGATGTGCGCTTTGACCTTGCTGCTTTCCGCTTGTTCGTCGCGCTTCTTGTTACACTCATCGTTGTTGCAGTCGGGATAGACGTCTGACGTGAATGCGATCCATTTGCCGTCCGGCGACCACACTGGCGCTGCTGCGCCGGTCGAGATCTTTGTCACTTGTTCTTTGTGGTCACCATCGTCATCCATCACCCAAACCTGGCTGCCGGTGGTGAAGGCAATCTTTTTTCCATCCGGAGACCAGCGCGGTGCGCTCGACGAGCGATCGCCGGAGGTCAACTGCTTCACGTCGCCACCGTCGATGGACGTGACGTAGATCTGATTGACGACTCGATTGGCGTCGAAATTGACGTCGCCAATTGTGAAGGCGACTCGTCTGCCGTTGGGCGAGACCTGTGGATCTCCGACACGTCGTACCTTCAGCAAATCTTCGATGGTATAGGTCCGGTTTTGTGCTGCGGCGAACGAGCACAGACTAATCAACAGGACGGCAAGGATGCTAACAACACGCTTCATGGATCTTCCTCAAGCAAATGGATTTTGGTTCAAGTGGGAAAGCATGGGTATTATGGCATTGCCAATTTCCGATTGCCAATTGCCGATTGACAATCGCCAGTTGCGATTCCACTAAATCGGCAATCGGCAATCGGCAATCGGAAATGTCTATGATTCGACGCGTCATTGTCCCCCTCTTGAGGTTTGCGCTCAGGATCTACTTTCGGCGCATCGAGGTTACGGGTCTCGAACACGTTCCTCTCGACGACCCGGTCATCTTTGTACTCAACCATCCGAACGCGCTCGTCGATCCGGTTTTTCTGCTATGTCTCGCGCCGCGGCAAGTCTCTTTTCTCGCGAAGGCGCCGCTGTTTCGTTATCCCGTCATCGGCTACCTCGTTAAGGAACTCGATTCGCTGCCGGTTTACCGACGGCAGGACGAGGGCCAAGACGTCACCAAGAACCAGGAGACTTTTATCGCCGCGCGCAAACTCCTCGCACGCGGCGGCACGATTGGCATATGCCCCGAAGGCGTTTCACATGATGAACCTGGACTGCGACCGATCAAGACCGGCGCCGCGCGTATTTCGCTCGCTGCTGTTTCAACCGGCGAAGTCTCGAGTTTAAAGATCGTTCCGGCCGGACTCTATTACACATCGAAGACAAGTTTTCGCAGCGACGCCTTACTCTATTTCGGAAATCCGATCGAAGTAGAACCAGTAACACTCGAATCCGACGGCACGCCGCCGCGCGACGCCGTGCGTCGCTTGTCCAACAAAATCGAGAAAGCGCTGCGTGAAGTGATACTCGATGCACATCACGAAGAAGAGTTACAGATGACAGCGCGCGCTGAACGAATCTTCTCGTCGGCCGGCGACGACGGCAGCAACGAGAGTTTGAAACACGAGTTGCGGTTGCAACAACGATTCATCAAGGCCTACTCCGTCGTGCAGGAACAACATCCGGAGCGGTTGCGCCGTTTGGAATTGCGAATGATTCGCTTCGAAGAGGAGTTGAACCAGGCCGGCGTCGATCCGGATGAGTTGTCGCCGCCCACGTCAACAGTGAAGGTGTTTACAACTATCGTGCGCCGGTCGCTCTTGTTCCTGTTTATGCTTGGACCAGCAATCATAGGCACACTCGCGCACTATCCTGCCTACAAACTCGGCGGCTATCTCTCGACGCAGATCTCGCGTGACTCAGACGACGTGATCTCAACAGTCAAGATCATTTCCGCGATGCTTTTGTTTCCACTTACGTGGATCGTCTTCGCTGTGCTTGGTTATCTTTACTTTGGCTGGATCGTCGCGGTGCTCGCGCTCGTGGTCATTCCGTTTGCGGGTTATGTGGCGATCGTCTTCTTCGAGGAACTCGATAAGTCGATCGCCGGCGTGCGTGTGTTGATGTTTTTCCTCGTGAGAAGACGCTTTTTTGTCAGACTACTCGCGGAGCGAAACGCGATACGGGATGAGATCATCGCGCTCGGTAAAGAAACCACGATTGCCAGTGAGTAATATTCCAGGCGTGGTCCAAAAGCGGAAAACAGTTTGACGCGAAAAAGGGCAATTTACTTCTTACGCGATTTGCTCTTCGAAGCCTTGCTGCCGCCGCTCGACTTTTTCTTGCTGCCTCCACGACTGACCGATCGACCCTTGCGCCCTTCGCTCCGCAACTGTCCCGCATCCATAAGCTGCTCGTAAGCTCCGCGAACGACATTGCGCGCGACCTTCAGCGAGTCGGCAAGCTCACGTTCGCTGGGTAGCAAAGTTCCCACAGCCAACTCCCCTGCTTCAATCAAATCATTTAGTTGTTCGCGAATCTGACGTGTCATCGACTCTGGTCGTTTTCTGTTGACACGAACATTGAGTCTGGTAGCCATCGTTAACTCCCTTCAAGATGAGTTTGAAAATGTATGGGGGTTTCGATACGGATTCTATGCAGCGACTATCGGAGTGTCAAACAGTTTTCTCTTCAATATGAAAAGGTTAGACCACCGTGAACTTGTCGTGATAGTGCGAACTAGCGAGAAGGGGAAGTTAGACCATGCCGGCGGAGGATCTCGGCCGTACGGTCCAACGGCAACGCCTCGACTGTATGACCTCTTCCGGTCGTGGTTGTGGCCTTGAAGAGTGAGTTGTAGATGGCTTCTTCGGTGGCCTCGATCACGGCGAGGAAGAGTGGCGACATGGTGTCGTTTGCGAGTGTTTTCTGATTGCGCGGCGCATTTCGTTCGCTTTGACTGAGCGGTTTAATGCGCAGGTCCATGGCAGTGGAGAAGGCGATGGCGTAATCACCGCTGCCGTTACTGGCGGCGGCGCCGGTCCTGGCAAGGCCCATCATCGCGCGAGCGGCCATGCGGTTCAGGTTACGGGCGTCTACGGGCGCGTCAGTTGCAATCACGATGATGACCGACCCATCGGGAGTGCTGGGTGGTGTGCCGAGTTCGTCCTTTAAATAATAGCGGCCCAACTCGCGTCCGACCGGTGCGCCGTTAATCGTCAGGATGCCGCCGAAGTTGGTCTGGACCAGGACGCCCACCGTATAACCCCCTAAACGCTGCGGCAGCTTACGCGACGACGTGCCGATGCCGCCTTTAAAGCCGAAGGCGACGGTTCCGGTTCCGGCGCCCACACAACCTTCCGCGACTGCGCCGCTTTTTGCACCTTTGATCGCAGCAACAACATCTTCGCGCGAGATGTGACGGCCGCGAATGTCGTTGAGATAACCGTCGTTTGTCTCGGCAACAAGCGGGTTGATCGATTGGACGTCTTCGTTTCCCGGCAGGGAGAGCATGTAGTCGAGCAGAAAGTCGGCGACGCGCGGGACGCTGAGGGTTGACGTTAACAGGATCGGTGTTTCGATCTCGCCAAGTTCGTTTACCTGCGTTGAACCGGCCAGTTTCCCAAAACCGTTGCCGACAAAAACCGCTCCGGGAACCTTTTCGCGAAACAAATTTCCGCTGTGCGGCAGAATCGCAGTCACGCCGGTGCGGATGTTATCGCCGCGCACGATTGTTGTGTGACCGACGAGCACTCCGTCAACGTCGGTGATGGCATTAAGTGCTCCGGTCGGGAGGACGCCCACCGTGATACCAAGCTCACGCGCGCGCGGTCTGTTTTGCATGTTTGCAGAGTAGCTGTGCAGAGACGTCATGATTAGAAGCAGTAATAATGCGGTGAGTGTTTTCATTCATCTACCGGATCAGGCAGCTTTCGGAACAACTGGGCGGTTAGCGTTCTGCCATGCATCCCAACCACCGATGAGTGCTCGTGCCTTTGTCCATCCGGCTTGTCGAAGTTCCTGCGCCACACGGGCGCTGGTCGCTTCGTTTGGTCAAGCGCAGTAGGCAATGAGCCACGCCTCCTTGGGCAATGCGAGTTCGCGAGCTTGCATAACGACATTCTCGGGCGGCATGCGGATCGATCCTTCGGCTTGCAGGTCACTCGTGTCGCGACTTCGTTCAGTGCGCACGTCGAGAAGGATAACTTGCTCTCCGGATTTTTGTAGCTGGTCCAATTCTTCGAGCGTGATGCTTTGCGAACCCGTTGGTTGCACGAGTTCGAGAACTGGCAATGGTTTCGGTTCCCTTGGAGGCTCGGGCTTGGGTGGCGCTTCGGGCTCGCGTTGTCCAAGCAGTCGCGCAAACAACATCGGCGTTGAACCGTGAACGACTACCGAGATCAAAACAATGAGCGCGCAAATGCGGAACAGTTGATCGCTGCCCGGGACGCCGGCGAAGACCGGCAACAGTATCAGCAGCAAAGAGCTGAGTCCGCTTGGTCCAAACCAGGCGATTAGCAAACGGCCGTGCTTATCCACATCCGAACCGATCATTGAAATGAGATAAATAGGCACTCGGATCAAAATAGCGAAAGCGGCAAAGATCACGGTGCGCGTATCGAGCCCGTAGAAACCAGTCCAGATCAAGGAGCTGCCGAAGATAACAAACGTGAAGAGCAGTAGCATCTCCGCAGTGACGCCGCCGTATTCGATAAAACAATCGCAGAGTTCGACGTCGAGCGCGGCAATAGTGATTCCGGCGGCGAACGCCGCGAGAAAACCGCTGCCATGTACAGCTTCTGCGGCTGCATATGCGGAGAACGCGACACCGAGTGAGTAGAGTGATTCGTAATCACGTCGCACACCGATGCGTTTGCGAATCAGATCGAGTGCAGCGACTGCTATCAATCCGATCGCGATGCCGGCGCCGGGACCAAGAATAAAAAGTCCGAAGCCGATCTTCGGAAAACTGGTGGTCGGAAGCTGGTGTTGACCGCTCAAAGCGATCGCGACGACGACGATCGGCAGCAGGACGACGTCGTTGAGTCCGCTTTCGAGTTGTAATGCCTGTCGTGTTACGAGCGAGATATCGCGACGGCGCAGTAGTCCGCGAAGCAGCACGGGATCGGTCGAAGCGAGTGCCGCGCCGAGAATCGCAGCGAGTGCGGGCGGAATGCCGAGTAACCACCATGCGACGAGGGCCATGAGCGCGGCGCACAGGATTGTTCCCGGGCCGAGCATGCGAAACGCGAGTCCCGCACGACGTCTTACTTCTTTCGTGTTGAGCGTGACAGCGTCAGTGAACAGCACCATCGTGAGACTCAGCGTCGCCACCACGCGCATCACCGGCGACGTTAGCGTCATGTCGAAGATACCGAACCCCGCCGGGCCTAGAGCGGCGCCGATAAAAATGAAGACTGCGACCTGCGGCAGTCCACTCCGATCGACGAGACCCGAGAGGAGCGCCGACACAATGATGACTATGCCAATGATGGCAAGACCTGCGATTAATGATTCCGCACCCATAAATTTCTACCCTGGGATAGCCGTTGACTTTCTGGAATTTGAGGGATTGTACATTATTGACAACCTTCGGCTCGCAAATATAGGCTAAGCGCGCGCTGAGTTTCTCTAAACTTTTTACCGGTCGTTCATAAGTTACTCACCGTTCGCTGTTATCCCGCTGAACGCAACCTTGCCATCAGTCAGGAGACTCGTATGGCCCAGGCACCGAAGGAACTGCCTTCCAAACGCTTCGCCATTTCAGGCACGGAAATGATTTTGCTCATCCTCCTCGTCATCGGGTTGTGGATTTGGATGAAGTGGGCACATATCGATTTCTTCGGCAAACCGGACGAGCAGCAGTCCACCACGCAGCGCATCAACATCAAGCAGGAGGAACTGGCGCATTTGGAAGCGGTAAGAAAGGATGCTGCGAATCAACTTCTGGCCGCCGAAATCGATCAGCTTAAACAGCGGGCCGCCAGGAAGAGTCTTGAATCACTGCATCCGAATATAGAAAAACTTCAGCAGGGAGCTTCGACTTCTATTCCCGCCGAAGCCGTGAAGAGTTATGAGGCCGCACGAGCTCAGGAGCTTGCGGCAGGTGAACTGATCGCATTATTGAACGCTCGGATTGAGGCGTCGAGCACGAACGCTGAAAGAATTACCAAAGAACTGCAATCTGCAACGGAGGAATTTCAGCGGGCGCAGATTAAAGAGTCGGCGGTTTTACTCTTGCTTCCATTAGTAATCATAGTGTTGCCGTTATGGGTCGCTCGTCGAGTTGCAAGCGGAGAGGTTCGGACAAATCAGGGATCGATACTTTTCTCTCTGGTAGTGTGTGCTCTGTTCATTCTTTTTGCTTATCGGGTTTTACAACTGACGAGCGCGATTTTGGTTGGAACAATCCTGTTTTTATTCCTGCTTCGGAAGATTAGATGGTCGTCGAATCAAATCAAAGAAGCGGACCGGATGAGCCGTTAACCGATCCGTCAAGCGATCTGTTGGACATCAACGACGACGCCCTCGCGCTGGCAAACTATATCCGTGCCCAGGAAAAAGAACTGCCCTTTACTGTCGGAATTTTTGGTGAATGGGGCGAAGGTAAGACGACCATGGTGCGCTTTCTCGAGCACCACTTAACTGAATTGAAGAAGGATGAATCAAAGGCGAAGAAGGATGAATCAAAGACGATCAAGTTTGTCACCTTTTCGGCCTGGCCCTTTACCACCTCCGAAAAGCTCTGGCGTGGACTGATCCTTAAGATTACAAAGGTAATGTTCGACTGTGATCCGGAGACGAACAGTGGTGGAGTAAAACACAACGACGCAATTGCTCAACCAAAACCTAACTCAAACAAATGGACCACAAGAGTCTCCACTTTTTTACGTAACGACTTTTTCAAGCCACCCTTGTCTGAGTTTGAGCAATTTGTAAAAGAGCTGGAGAGGACAGACTACGGCAGGATCAGTAAACGCACACCAACTGATGAGGTCGATCAGGAAACGATGATAAATGCCGTGGTCGCTGGTGCGTTGACTGTGCTCGGTACGGGGGTGCCGTTCATTTCCGGTCTGTCCGAGTTATTAGGCGTTCGGCCCAAACCTGACGGACGAACTCAAGCGCAAACTCAGGAGGGTTCGACAGCCGACGCTTTGCGCGAATTTCGAGAGCTCTTCGGCGACATGTTGAAGCGCAAAGCCAAGGGCGAGGCAGTTTACGTTTTTATCGATGATCTGGATCGCGCTCAGCCCGACGTCGCTCTGGATATCATGGAGTCTATTCGGATTGCCTTAGACAACGTCGACTGCGTGTTCATCATTGCAGTTGACGAAACATTAATTTCGCAAGGTCTGCGGTTACGCTACAAAGAACTGTTTGCCGAAGAGAAGAAAGACAATCTAAGTAACACGTTGGCAAGTAAAGGACAGGAATACCTGGAGAAGATTATTCAGTTTCGTACTCGGGTTCCGCCGCGAACCGCCGAGCAAACAAAGCGATTGATTGCCGCCGAGTTTGCTGACTGGACTCCAGCCGGTGACATTATTCAAACGATTGCCAACAACAACCCGCGCCGTATCAAGCAGTATTGCCAGCGACTGATTTTTCAAAAGGACCTTGGGTCGAGTTTTATACTCGGATCACCTGCCGATGACCCGCCCAGTGTTTCAAGGCCGGATAAGGAAACTCCATCGCAGACGCTCTCCGATGGTTGATATTCAATGGAAACCGACGAGAAGAGGAATCTTATTAAGTGGCTCAACGCTCTCATTGCGATGGCCCAGTGGGACACGGGCCTGCCGTTTTATTTTGCGCGTCTGGTAAACCAGCGGGAGGAATACACCAAGGCGCTGCGACTGATTCGAGAACTACCCAGAAAAATACCGCCGCCGGATCCGCCTGGAGCTACGCTCAACCAAAAGGAGTGGCAGACCCTTTACGAAAAAATCACTTCTGTAGCCACTCTGCGCAATCTGTTCGCGGACAACAATCCTTTTGAAAATGCTACTCCATCTCAAATTTCCCTCTTAGCTGAGATCTCGGATCTCACGACGACGCCTGATCCGCAAACATGGTTCTACTCACAAAACGGCGCCTTCCATCTCGTTCTGGCCGCCGTCCGTCTCGCTGCCGCGCGACAGGCCCAAACTGGTGAAGACTCTGAGGTGAATATGAAGTCGCTGATCGGAGATGCCTTCGGTAAGTTCTACATCGTATTTGATACAGACCCCGTTCTCACCGAAGATCTGTATAAGCTGGCTTGTTCAAACGACTGGTTCCCTGTTTTGGCGTCTCTCAGGGATGTAGCTGATTACACCACGGAGGAAAGCGAGACCCACGCAACGCTTCAAGCTTGGAATAAAAGACTCATCGATCCAGATCTGCGCACGCTGGTGCTGAAATTATTCGATGTCCCCAGGAAGTTAGTGAAACTTGCCTGGGAGCGCCGAGACTTTTTTGATGAAGCGCGCAATTTAATTCCGCACGGCTTGGTTGAACCCCATTTACTTTCGCGGAACGAGCGCACGGACCTCAGGGAACAGGTTTCAAATGCTGCGCATAAAATCTTTGTTGAGAAAGCCCAAACTGAAGTTGAGGAGATCGAGTCTGATTTAAAGTTGTTAGAGGTAATTGCAAAGCACTACATGAGTGCGAGGAAATTCGTCAAGCTGGATGGTTTGGTTTATTTATGGCCCAGGATTGCTAGTCTCGCGATGGCGAATTACACGAGTCTTCAGTATGTGGAAGATCTCCTGGTAAACAGTAAGTCCACACCCTCTGACAGCGAGCTTGAATTAAACGATGCACGCGAGTTATATGAGCTGTGTGCGAACAACAGAGCTGTCGTACGCTTCCTTAAACTCTATCCACGATTCAAAGAGATCGACCCAAACGAATTAAGACGCTATCGACGACTCGCTCATGGGGTCGCGGATCCAGGGGCGCCATCATCGTCAACGATGGCGCAGAACGTTCCCAATATTTCTCCAACGCCAATTACGTCTGACCTTTTTCCAGCAGCAGCTCGCGTCTGCGAACTGGTGATTCAAAACATTCCCCGGCCAATAACCCCTGATCCATACCAGGAACAGGATTTTGCGCTTTCGCTGAGAGTTACAGATCAAGAGATCAAAAAAGGAACGGTAACGTTTTCCACTCGAAAACTTTTGGACAGAATACTAGCGGCGATGGGTGTGCTTTCGGACGACGTACTACAAGGCATACTCAAGAGTCTCTTTTCTGCAAATACTGCCCTGGAGGTTTTGCTCCGCGGGGGGAAGGAACTCTTTTCCGCGATAATCATTGAGAGTGGGCTGGAAGAACAATTCACCGCCGTCTTTGAAGATGACAGTCCTGTGCGTCTCGTGATTGTAATTCCGTCGATTCGAGAAGAATTGCATTTTCTGCCGTGGGAATGGTTGCCACGTCCAGGCCACAAGGAACTTTTACTCTCGAACTCACGCTACTCCATTGTGCGTTCAAAGCCTGTTCTATCGAAAATCTTTGTGCCCATTTCTCCACCGATCAGAATTATGGGACTATTTCCGAATGTTCCGTTGGGCGCACGCGATGTCTCCGATAGTTCACTGAAAGAACTGGAGCAATTAGGACGAACGGGCCTTCTCTTTCAGTCATTGGTGCGCGAGAATGCGAGTGTGACACGGGTCAAGGAAGAGTTCAAAAAGTTTCGTCCTCAAATTGTTCACTTTGAAGGCCACGTGACTATTTCTGGTGAAGAGAATGCCGCTGTCAGGATCCTGTTTTCGAATTTGACATCCACAGAGCCCGTTGGTCGACCGGAATTTGAATCGCTGCTCCAAGACCATAAGGTGCAATTGCTTGTCTTAGGACGAAATGAGACGAACCGAGTCTATGGAAATGCAGGGCCGATATTGGCGAGTCGAGTGGTCAGAATGGCCGTTCCTACAGTGCTCGCTCCGATCAGAGCGGTCGATGAGGTAACTGCAACCACGTTCACTACCGAGTTCTACCGTGCGTTCCTTCGAGGCCTCACAGTTGAGCAGGCCCTTTTCGTTGCTCGCCAAAAGGTCGAGTCGAACGGTGGCGACTGGACGCCTTTTGCTTTGTTTTCCGATCCCTGGGCGCTTGATGACTTCAAACCATTACCTCGGACTCTCTAATCTCTACTCGTTTTCACTTGACAGATTCTCCCGTATGCCGTGAGATAGGCCATCGAGTAACCGCCTTTTCAAACCGACAAAGTAAGGACAGAGATGAACCTTTCAATATTGGATTGGACGGTAATCGGCGCATATTTCCTTTTCAACCTCGGTATCGGCCTGTACTACGCGCGCAGAGCATCCGGCAGCACCAGTGAATTCTTCCTGTCCGGACGCAACGTGCCGTGGTGGCTCGCCGGCACATCGATGGTCGCCACCACTTTCGCGGCCGATACACCACTTGCTGTCACCGGCTTCGTCGCGAAGAACGGAATCGCAGGCAACTGGCTGTGGTGGAACTTTGTCATGAGCGGCATGCTCACCGTGTTTCTTTACGCGCGGCTCTGGCGACGCGCCGGTGTGATGACTGACATCGAGTTTGCCGAACTGCGTTACTCCGGCAAGCCCGCCGCGTTTCTGCGTGGCTTTCGTGCCCTCTATCTCGGTCTTCCGATCAACTGCATCATCCTCGGTTGGGTCAATCTCGCGATGGTGAAGATCCTCGAGATCACACTCGGAGTAAACAAACGCGGCGCGATCATGATCGTCATCGGCATGTTGCTCTTCACCGCGTTCTACACCGCGATCTCCGGTTTGTGGGGTGTGCTCGTCACCGACCTTTTTCAGTTTGCACTCAAGATGGGCATGGTGATCGTGCTCGCGATTCTCGCTGTCAATGCAGTCGGCGGAATCGATGGACTCAAGTCGCAGATCGGCGCGATGGACGCAGCCGCCGGCGGCGGTTCACGACTCGCGTTCTTCCCTGAGTACGACTCAGCCTGGATGCCGGCGATAACGTTGTTTGTTTATCTCGGCGTGATCTGGTGGTCCACGTGGTATCCCGGCGCGGAACCCGGCGGCGGTGGTTACGTCGCGCAACGCATCTTCTCCGCGAAGAACGAAAAGCACGGACTACTCGCGACACTCTGGTTCAACATCGCTCACTACGCGTTACGCCCATGGCCATGGATCCTGACCGCGCTCGCTTCACTTATTCTTTATCCGACTCTCGTCGACAAAGAATCGGGCTACATCAAGACATTGCTCGATCCGAACGTCTTTCCGACTTACCTGCGTGGCTTCATGCTGGCTGCCTTCGCCGCTGCATACATGTCAACCATCGGCACGCAGCTCAACTGGGGCGCTTCATACGTCATCAACGACTTCTACCGTCGCTTCATTCAGCGTGAGGCGAAGGAGAGACACTATGTCATCGCATCGCAAGTGGTCACAGTGTTACTGATGATCGCATCGCTGATCGTGACTTTTTACATGGAATCGATCGGAGGCGCGTGGAAGCTGTTGCTCGTCACGGGAGCCGGAACGGGCACAGTGCTCTTGTTGCGCTGGTTCTGGTGGCGAATCAATGCATGGTCTGAAGTGTCCGCGATGATCTGCGCAGCGGTAGTTTCCATTTTCCTGCAAGTGGTTTTGAAGTGGGACAGCGATCGTCCAGTCGACTTCGCATACCTAATGATCGTTACAGTTGGAATAACGAGTATTGTCTGGATCGTGGTGACCATGCTCACGCAACCTGAGCCAATCGATAAACTCGTCGCCTTCTATCGACGCGTCCGTCCGGAAGGACCGGGGTGGAACGGCATCGCTGCACGGGCGGAACTCTCTGAAGCGCACGCTGAAGGCCGTCTGTCACTGCAAATTTTTAATTGGCTACTCGGCTGCGCGCTGATCTATGGATCTTTATTCGGCATCGGGAAGCTGATCTTCAAGGAATGGGGCACGGGGTTGCTATTCCTGGCTATAGCGATTGTGGCAGGAGTGCTTATCTCAAGAAACCTTTCGCGAGGAGAGATGACCGCCGAAACGCTCCGACTTGAACATGCCGAAGAATCAGTCTAGTGACAGTTTGGTCTTTGCCGTAGATCTGGGAGGCACGCACCTACGAGTAGCTCTCGTCGATGACACCGGAAGAATACTCACGCACTTGAAACAGGAAACTCCGAAAGGAGATTCCGCGGGTTGCATCGTTAACGCGCTCGCGAACGCCGCGGAGCAGTGGAGTGATGAGAAGCAACGCGTAGTTGCCGCTTCGATAATGGTGCCGGGCGCTGTCGACAGCGACAAGGCTGTCGTACTGCAAGCACCAAACCTTCCTTCCTTAGTCAACTTCGGATTAAAAGCAGCATTGGAACAGCGACTCGGCTGGCCCGTCTTTCTCGAGAACGACGCGAATGCCGCTGCAGTTGGAGAGATGTGGCTCGGCGCTGCGCGTGGTTGTCGTGACGTGATGAGCGTCACGCTCGGTACCGGCGTCGGCGGCGGTGTGATTCTCGACGGCAAATTGTGGCGCGGCTCGCATGGATCCGCGGGTGAGATTGGACACACGACTGTCGATCCGTTTAGTGGAGTGAAGTGTAAGTGTGGCAACACTGGTTGCCTGGAGATGTTTGCTTCGGCCTCGGCGATTGTGCGCATGACGCGCGAGAATTTGTCGTTGTTTCCGAAAACGAGTTTGACGAGTGATGAGTTGACTGCGGAGCGAGTTTACAAAGCAGGACTCGAGGGTGATGAACTCGCGCTCGCCATATTTAAACGTTTCGGGATGTATCTCGGCATTGGTTTGGCGAACATCATCAACTTGATCGATCCCGAGATCATCGTAATCACGGGTGGCGCCGCGAATGGTTGGGACCTGTTTGCGACTGAGATGTACCGGCAGGTTGAGGAACGCGCCTTTCGCACGACTGCGCAGCAGGTCAGGATTGCGCGCGCGGAGTGTGGCGATAACGCGGGCTTGCTTGGTGCCGCTCGGCTAGCGCAGACTGGTTTGACATGACTGCCCTGGTAATTCACGGCCATTTCTATCAACCCCCACGCGAAAACCCATGGACAGGCGAAGTCGAAACGGAGCCGAGTGCTGCGCCTTTTCATGATTGGAACGAGCGCATCCACGCCGAGTGCTACGCGCCAAACGTCGAGAACTACACGCTGATCAATTTTAACTTTGGTCCAACTTTGCTTTCATGGCTCGCGGAGCATCACGCCGGCACTTATCAAGAGATTTTAAATGCAGACAAAGTTAGCGCCGAGGCGCGTGGTGGTCATGGCAACGGCATCGCGCAGGCGTACGGTCACGCGATCCTGCCGCTCTGCAATGAACGCGACCGAGTGACGCAGGTTGTTTGGGGACTCGCGGACTTTCGTTTTCGTTTCGGTCGCGATGCGGAGGCGCTATGGTTGCCGGAAACCGCCGCTAACGGCGAGGTGCTCTCGTTGCTAATCGACCAAGGGATGCGTTACGTCATCCTCGCTCCGAATCAGGCGAAGAGTTCCGACGTCGATACATCAAAGCCTTACTTGTTTCGTCACGTTGATGGATCGGGACGTTCGCTGGCAGTGTTTTTCTACAATGGACCACTTGCGCGCGCGATTGCGTTCGAGGGCGCATTGTCCTCGAGTCGCGGATTGGTTGAGCGGTTTGTGACTGCGGCGAAACTCGGAGATCTTGTAAACGTTGCGACTGACGGTGAGACTTACGGGCATCACTTTAAGTTTGGCGATCTCGGTTTGGCCCATGCGTTGAGGGTTGAAGCCAAGGCCGCCGGTTTTTGGATCACGAACTACGCGCAGTATCTCGATCATCATCCGCCGGAGTTGACGGTTGAGATTGATAATGGGCCGGAGGGTGAAGGGAGTTCGTGGAGTTGCGTGCATGGGGTTGCGCGTTGGGCGAGAGACTGTGGGTGTCACACTGGTGGTGAGCCGGGTTGGAATCAGAAGTGGCGCCAGCCGTTGCGCGCCGCGTTTGAGTTTTTGCGTGATGATGCGGCGGCTAAGTTTCAAAGCTATGGGAGTGAGTTGCTGCGCGATCCGTGGGCGGCGCGGAATGACTATGTATCGGTCTTGCTCGATCCGCGTGAGCACGATGAATTCTTGTTGCGACATGCCGTTCACGGGTTGAGTACACCGGAAGACGTGCTGGTGTGGGTGCTGCTGGAAATGCAACGTGACGCTCTCCTGATGTTCACGAGTTGTGGTTGGTTCTTCTCGGATCTTGCAGGGATCGAGACGATTCAAGTAATGCGTTACGCGGCGCGCGTGATTGATTTGATGAATGAATTAGATCTGAACCCGCCTCGAAAAGCGTTTCTCGAGATCTTGTCCGAAGCCCGGAGTAACCGCCCCGAAAAAGGCAACGGCGCGGAGATCTTTATGAGTTACATTGAACAGAACAATCGTGAATAGAACAAGAATGAGCAGAACAAGTCAGGAAGAGGGGCTTGCCCCCGCTCTGCGAATCTTCTATCAGCGGGGGCAAGCCCCTCTTCCTGACTTGTTCTATTCACTATCTCAATAGTTTCTTTATGTCTGCTTTCGGCGATATCGATTTACATCTCTTCGGCGAAGGACGCCATGAAGAGATCTACAAAAAATTAGGCGCGCACGTTACCACACTCGGCCGCAGGAAAGGGGTCGCTTTTGCCGTTTGGGCGCCGCAA
>Ga0070694_100000939_pt1 | contig 16478 bp, 17 predicted proteins | sample KBSK1251metaG_FD_65470 | JGI IMG/M metagenome (GOLD analysis project Ga0070694, IMG submission 65470) | Corn, switchgrass and miscanthus rhizosphere microbial communities from Kellogg Biological Station, Michigan, USA - KBS K1-25-1 metaG | ecosystem: Host-associated > Plants > Roots >... | reverse complement strand
CCCTTGACTTCATCAGGTTGCTGTTTCACTTTGTTGCCTACGCACTCGGTTTCGCAGCGTCGGTGCGCTGGCTCATCCGTCAGGTACGAAGCCGTCAACCCTCTTTTGTGGTTCGCTAACCAGGTGGAGCCCGATTTATGTGGAATAGAACCAGAGCGAAAAGTAGTTACCTGCTGATCATGCTTGCACTCGTGTTTTCTGCGAGTGCCGTTTCAGCGCAAAACAAGACGGACAGCGCGGCCAATCGCGCCTGGGCGAGTTTCTGGCGTGAATTCACCGCCGCCGTTAACAAGAAGGATCGCGCAGCGGTAAGAAAAATGATGGCGGACAACTTCGCGGACGATTCCGGCGGCTTGAACGCCACCGAGTGGCTGCGGTTTATCGACGAGAACGAGCGCAAAGGATCATGGCGCGATTTGCAGAAATCGTTTGCGCGCGGCACCATCGTTAACAAAGAGTGGCCCAGCAAGGGCGTGCCCAGCCGAATCACCAGGGACAAGTTCTACTACTTCGAGTTTCGCAAAGATGGCAAGTGGTATTTTGCCGGTGTGGTGGGGGATTAGTTCCGAGAAAGACTGTTCGGAGTTCCGCCGTCAGCGGCCGCGTAAACGCGGAACTCCAAACTTTTCGCTATGGCCAAATCGAAATTAAGACGTCGACTGATTCTGATTGGGGCAGTGTTTCTATTGCTGTATTCCGCCGGATATGTCGCCTGCCGGTTGAATAAGTCGATTGTGCATTCCGCGGCCAGTGTCGACGGCAAATGCACAGCTCATAACGTGGATGCCGGCGATTTCAAAATGATAAATACGCCTTCGCTCGTGGCAACGTTCTACACTCCATTAAGGTACGTTGAGATGGGCGTCTGGAAAATTGTCAAACCAACAGGCTCGTCTTGTTAGTCGATGTCCGGTCGATCATCCCCAACGTCGAGGCCTCTCTGGACTTGTCCCAGGTGCCGGCGGCAGTTCATCAATCGCAATATGCCACACTCCTGCGGACGGTTCTCCGTGGAGAAGTTTCTCGCCGGCAAGACTGCCCGCGCAGTCGCGCTGTACGAGCGCTTCAGCGCGCTGGTACATGATTGCGGTCAGGTGAAATTAGCGCCTGCGAAGACGCGCATCGGGTTCCAGGCCAGGATGATCTTTGCTTCGGTGAACAAATTGAATGAGCGCGGTTTAGAGGCCCATGTCGTGCTCACGCGAAGATTGAGCAATCGACGGTTCAAGCGAATCGAAACGATGTCGCCAAAATGTTACGTGCACCACTTCCAGGTCGAAGCCCTGGGTGATTTGGACGAGGAAGTGGCGGGGTGGCTGTGCGAGGCCTATCAGACGGGAACGCAGGAGCATCTGTACCGAAAATCGGAGTTTTAGAAAGTCGGCACGCCGGCGGCGTGCGTACCTTGGTGTGTCAGATGAAACAAAGTGAATTCAACCTTGATGAGGCGGTCGCAATTCTCGAACGAACACCGGCAACTCTCAGGGCCATGCTCGCAGGACTGCCGGAAACCTGGACCCAGGCAACCGAAGGTGAAGGCACCTGGTCGCCTTACGATGTCATCGGCCATCTAATTCATGGCGAGCACACGGATTGGATTCCAAGGGCGCAACACATTCTCGCCGGCGATCCGCGACCGTTCGTTCCATTCAATCGAACAGCGCAGTTTAGTGAGAGTCGAAGGCAGACTTTGCCCGAGTTGCTCGAGGCCTTTGCTCACTTGCGAAAAGAAAATGTGGCGACGCTTAGAGGGATGAATCTAACTGATTCGGACTTTGATCGGAGAGGCCTCCATCCCGAGTTGGGCGAAGTAACGCTGCGGCAATTGCTGGCGACGTGGGTCGTGCACGATTTGGACCATGTCGGGCAAATAGCGCGAACCATGGCGAAAGCCTATGCGAATGCGACGGGGCCGTGGGTTGAATACCTGTCGATTTTGCGGGACCGGGTGAAAGAATGACATCGGTCGTTACCTCGATCCTATATCCTGAGAGTCCGCGAAGCTGACGTGAGCGTAAAGCCTTCGGCGCGAGCCCCAGGATCGCGTCGAGAAAAAAATGATCAAAGCCTGCGAAGGAGTCTGTCGGAAAATTCATCTCTGTGGTTCTCTGTGCGATCTCCGTGCCTTCTTAGAAGAATGTTTTCATCAGCAATTTCACCACAGAGACACAGAGTTCCACAGAGTTTGCACAGAGAAATGCTTTTTCCGACAGACTCCGAAGCGGGCGGCAGCCACTTGAACTTAACGTTAAGCGCGACGGCTATCGCCGGCTTCGGAGTCTGTCGGGAAATCCCGTAGGGATGCAATGTTTATAGAAAGCTCAATCCAAATCGATCTCGGGAGCCCATTTATGGGCGAAAGATGATTAGTTGCGCTCCTCAAGGAGCTACCAAGTCTCATTGGGGTCTGGTTTTCTATAAACATTTCACCGCTACGCGGTTTTTCCGACAGACTCCTTCGCGGGCTCGACTGACATTCTGGTTCTTAAACCTGGGGCTAACGCCTCAGGCTTTACGCTGACATTTGTATGTGATTTCGCCGGCCGGAGGTAAGGCCAGTCTGATTACCAGCGAATGGGTGCTGGATCCGAAGTGGTCGCCGTGAGTTTCAAGACTCTGGCTTAACTCGTATCATTTATCGCGATACCAGGTCGCCTCGCCTTGAGAATTTTCCCCGGCTTCCAGGTCCTTGCGCGAATCGTACAAAGTCATTTTCATCTCGTCTGATTTGTCACCCTCGGCCATCGAGATGTGCAGAAACTTAGTCAGATAGTTCAGCTCTCCCTTGGTCGTAATTTCGAGATTGAATTGCTTCCCGTCCGTCACCCGCGTGATGTCGCGGTAACTAACGGCCTTGTCGCGGCCAAACTTGATTGTGCTTTCGGCGATGACCAGGACATCGCCCCGGCCGTTGGACCATGAACCAACGTAAGGATCTTTCCACTTCATCCCTGCATCAGCCGTGAGACCGGCAAGCAAAAAGACTGCGAGCAGAAGTGATATGTATCTGGTTTTCACAGAGATGCACCTCATCTTTTGTGGCACAGACTTTAGTCTGTGAATTTCTTTTGGGGTGATGCCACTGGGAAGAATCACAGACTGAAGTCTGTGCCACTTCCGTTATTACACTAAAGTGGCTTTCAGTAAAGTCCGAGGCGCTTGGCGGCGGCCTCTTCGAATTTCTCACTATCAACCTGTTCGATCGAAGTTTTCTTTAAGGAAATTTTGCTGCTTGATTTGACGTCCCGGTTGCCTTTGCTCCGGAAGACGGTGCGCACGCCCGTCAGGTAGTTGGTGCTTTCCGAAATAACCTGAGCGGTCGCTCGATCCGCATCAGCATAATCAAATCCGATGAGAACGAATTGGCGGCTGCCCGCGTCGTAACGAAACCGGTAGTAAGTGTTGGTAAGATTGCGAGAACCGTGATCCTGATCGACCACAATTACGCCCTTTTCGATTTTGACGTTCGCCGGTGATTCTGAAACGCCGTAGAAAGAACCGCCGCACCGGGTACATTGCAACAGCCTGTCGGCCACTGCGGCGCGGGTAAATTTTCCGCCCTGCGGCTGAAGAACGATCACCAGCGCACGTTGTCTTTCGTTGGCGACATCGTCGCTGTCTTTGGCCGGTTTGTCCTCAACCAGTTTCACGGCATAGTCAGGAACAGAATCGCCATTAAGATCGCCGGTCACCTGCTCTTCGATTTTCCAACCGGCCGGCACGAAATTCTGAATGCTTTCGGCCTCTGCCGGAATGCGAGATTTTTCGATCCGGTTTGGTTCCTGGCCAAAACAAAAAGGCGGCAGCAGCAGAAGCGCCACCACCGCCCGCTTAATCAAGCGAATCGGTTTCATTTTCTCTATTAGCAAAACGAACATCTACGAAACACTAAACGTTTCCGACTTCTTGTCTTTCTCGGCGCCCGAGTCGTCCATCAGGATCACTTCTATCTTGTATTTTCCTTTTGGCCAACCATCGGGTGGCGGGGTGAACGTGTAAGTGGCCGTACCACTTCCTTCAAGTTCAAGGGTCTTTTCCAGCCCGGGAATGGGGCCTTGTTTTTGACCTTCGACGTCTTCAAAGGCGAGAAGGCCTTTTACTTTGACCTTTCCGGGAGCGTTCGAAACGGTTCCGACTGCGTAAACCGTGTCATTCGCACCAAAGCTGCTGGTCTCGGACGAAGCAGTCTTGTCCTTACTGATTTTCACGCTGCTGAGCTTGGCGGTCGAAACATTGCACGCCAGGACGACAGCCATTAACAATCCGGTGGCTATTAAAAAATTGAGTCTGCTTTTTGGCATTCCCTGTACCTTTCTTTCTTGAGAGTGTTTCCAGTTTTAGGGCACCGTCAGGTGGAATTTATACCAGCCGGATTTCCCAAAGAACCGTTGGCCTTCGTTGTCATACAACGACAGGTAAAACTTCAGATCGTATTCGTCGCCGCTTTCCATGTTCAATGCGTCATATGGCACGAATAATTGTAAATCCTTATAAACCGCCGGGTCGTAAGCCGGTTTGAAATAAACCGAACCTGAGACATTACCTTCCTTGGTCCGATACTTCGCGTCACCGGACTTCAGCGGCGTGTTGTCGGAATCATCGTAGTAGAAGTAGGCGATCAGACGGCACGACACATCGTAACCGTACTTCACGGTAAAGTTGGCGTGGACGCGCATTCCCTTCACACCACCGACCACGACATTGTGCACGACCCGCGCGCCCTGGTAGGTGGCTTCGGGATCGTCAGGGAAAATAAGGGGGTTATTTAGAAAACGGGGGGCCTTCGTCGCTTCGTAAGGCGTCGAGGCAGCTGCGCGCCGAACCACAAAAGTGGGGCTCAACATCACCGTACACAACAGTGACAGAGTGAGCGACGCGCGAAATCGCAGGCGAGTATTCATTGTTCTTCTCCTTAGTATTATTTTTGGCTGTCTGACGGAGGCGCGTTAGACAACCTTATTGGCTTAAACCGCAGGACTGAATGGGCGAGGATAGGGGAGTTACGCTTTGGAGTCAACTGGTAAATCTGCTGAGTAGTTCCAGTTTGCCGACGTGGCACGGTCACCCCGCTCGTCAATCACGTACAAGATGCGCGTGCCACATTCAAACTGCACCACCATCAATTGCCGCGCGAGACGGCAATCGGACCGATCTCGATTAGTCGATGGAGGGGATCGAAGCGCAGACGGAACGGCCTGAGCGCCGTCAATCCCAGAAGGACCGGTGCATCGGCCTCCGCCCCCGAAACCAGGTCGGTTGGGATTCTTCTGAGCGTGAGCGAACCGATCGAGATTGTTGACGTTGAGACTCTGCGAGTGGAAATCGTTCCGCCCCCAACGTCCCGTGCGCCCGTCGCAACCGAACGGGAAGCAGCGTTCGGATCGCGTATCGCCAGCCCCAGACTTGAGCCGGTATCAATCAGCGCATGATCCCCGTTGTCAAGCATCACGAATGGACGCCGGCCGTTTGCTTCACGTAACCAGGCGACCACAGCTCCCTCGAGGGGCGGCCGATTCATTTCCACAGCCTCGGAGCGAGGATCAAAGGCAATAAACTCGCGCCGGGGAATATCGATTGTGTATCCGAGCGGCGCCAGGGCCTCAGTCGGATCCAGAACTCCATCGAGATCCGCCGGTAAGCCGGAAGTGATCAAGACCACGCCCTTGTTCGGAAAGTAATTCTCGATGTCTCCAACAGCGAGGTTTTCCAGAGAAGCGTGATAAGCGGTTGTTCTCGTGCCCGACAGCCCCGAAATCGAAGCAGGCCGATCGTTCGCGCGCGTCACACGAGACTCGGCCGCGATCCGCGAAGAAATGAGTGTTGCTCCCGCCCCGGTGTCAATGGCGAAATTAAAGGGACCTGTCCCGTTGACCCAGGTGCGAACCAAAAGGCCACGCCCCGCTACCTCGCGAAAAGACACTGCGTGCGGGATCGGGTTTGATGTGCTCGATTTGATATTGGATTGGCGCCGTTGTTGAGAAGGGGCAGCTTGCGCTGAAGCTGCCCTTCCCCCAATCGACGCAACCAGGATAATCGCCGAGAGAAATCTCGTCGCTTTGTTCACGAGATCCTCTTTAGTAGTTGCGGTTGCGCTTGCGAAGTTTGTAGGTGTACAAAGCCGAGCTGCCAAGACCGACCAGCGAGCCAATGCCTGCGCCCTTCTTGCCGCCAATCAGTGCACCGATTCCTGCGCCCGCGCCGGTACCAATCGCCAGCGTTAGCTTGTCACGGTGCTTCTGCCAAAAGCTGCGGCCCTTCGGCGCCGTACCATAGTCGTAATAGACGCGACGCGAATTAGAAGACCGCCCGGGCGCCCGGTAGCTAGTCCGTGTGGTTGCGGTGCGCGAATAATTCGCACTCCCGTTGCCGCAAGCCGCATAGCCGGCGTCAAATCCTTCGCGATACGCTGTCTGTTCAGCAGCAGTGCTGAACTGCGGACCATTCTCAGCGGCCAGCTGTTCTGGTGTCTTCGCGTTGTAGCTCACCGGCTGCGTCCGGTCGCTGTTCGCCGTAGTGTTGTAGCTGGTATCGGCAGCACTCGTGGTCGTGGCGGTTCGCGTAGCCAGCGCCCCGATTCCCGCGCCCACCAGCGCACCAATCAAAGTCAAAGCCAATAGCATCTTCTTGGTAACAAGCATCTCGAAATCTCCTCCTGTTTTCTTTTGGTTGCGTCGGGATATTGCTTCCACTTAGCAAACGGCAAGATGCGTGCCTCAGGCGACAGAAATCTATTTATTTGCGGAGATCTCTGCCTGAGACCGTGGAAATCGCGTTAGGGATGGAAGAACCGCAATCGAATTACAAGACGCGGAATCAGCCGGAAGTTTGACGTTCGGGGAGCATTAAAACACCGGATGTACCAAATGGGATCGTTGTTCAACCCATATGATCAGCGGGCTAGTATGTTGCTAGTCCTCTTTCTGCAAGACGCCGGCGCCGCGTGGGTGCTGACGGTCTTTCAACATGCATTTTTGGAAAGGATGATTCGGAGCGACAGCAGTCAATTCCCAGGCGCTGGTTTGCCAATTGTCTGAGGCGCGCGCTTTTGGCATCCATCCCGGCAGAGGCATCATTAGGTACTGTGATAAAACCTGGGTGTAAGGTTCATACAAAGCGCGCAAATCGTTCAGAGTCTGGACGTCGCCGGCTTCATTGCTCAGGGCCACGCCCTGAGAAGATAGTTGCGAACGCAATCGCGCCAATTCCTCGTCCGTTAATCTGAGGCCATCATGTTCCAGTGGTGAAGTATTAAAGACTTGCGAAATGTCGACGAGCGCATGACGAGCCATCTTGAACGTCAGTTGCGCCTGCCATTTCGAGAGGCCATCAATACCGACCATCACCAGGCTGCATACGTCCAGGACCGTACTCAAAGCCGCCAGCCATGATTGGTTGTCGTGCTGCGAACGGAAAAAGCAGAGCACCGGATAGGACAGATGGCTCTCCATTAGATCCGCTGCCCACATTTCCCAATCACGCAGCCATTCATCCAGACTCGCCATGCTCTGCGCCTCCTGATGCCGCCGCAGAAGCTCGCTGGCGGTGGGCGGTGTGCCCGCTCGAGCATCGAGCATGGAGATGTTTACCTCGCGACGAGAGAAAGCCTGATAGAGCACCGGCAGGTATCCAATTACCAGCGCCAACATGCCGAACCCGATGCTGGCTTCCAGGACCGTCATCGCCCGCGCTGCCGGGCTGACAGGCGCAATATCGCCGAGGCCAAGAGTGAAAAAAGTTGTGCCGCTGTAATAGAGATCAGTAAAGAAACCGGCTCGCGTGCCGATAGCCCCCACCCGCGATCCAATTCCCCAGTGGACCATCGCAAATCCGAAAACGACGGTGACCGCCCAGACCACCAGGAGAGCGAGCAAGGATAGAGGACCAAAAATACTGAGAAAGATCTCGCGGCGCTTATGCTTCTTCTCGATCGTATGCCCAACTAATCGCCAGGGTTTCCAGGTGGCGCGATAGAAGAGCCGGGTTAGACGAAAGCGGCGCGTCACCCGCCGCGGCAGGACAATCGTTTCAAATACGTCCCAAAGGCCAATCGCAATCAGCAGCACACCAAGGATTCCGACCAGCAGGTTCAAGATCATTATAATGTCACCAAAAAAAGAAAGACCGGGCAGACGATTCTACGCCGCTCCGGTCTTTCAAACGAAGTGTTAGCAGTGACTAAGCGCCGCGCTGTCCCGAAGCCGGGTTCGCGCGCAGGAGCTCCAAAGCCTTTTTCATCTGCACATCTTCCGGCTGAGGCTTCGGCGTCACAGGTTCAGAAGCCGTGCCCGGCTTTGTTTGATTGGGCTTCTCTTCATCGTTGTTGTCGTTCAAGTCGTCAACGCCCGCATTGTCGGTATTCTCGGGCCGTTTGACTTCGACTGTGGGCGAAACGCCTGAGTGGGTGCGATCTTCGCCGAGGAAGGGCTTGCCACTGCCGGAGGCCCACTTCACCGTCGTCAGCAAAAGGCCGTCACCGTCGCGCAAGGTGAACAGTTCCTGCTCAGCACCGGCGCCAAAGCTCTTTTCCCCAACCACCTCACCGCGTTTGTTCTCGGCAAAAGCGGAAGCAATTACTTCGGCGGCTCCGGCTGTCCCGGTATCAATTAGCACCACCGCCGGGCCGTTGAAGATTGTGTTCTTCGGATCGGCGTCAAACGACTTCAGAACTTTGTTTTCCCGGCCAATCGTTTTGCCGATTGCGCCTTCGCGAATAAAAAGATTCGCGACGTTTACGCCTTCCTGTATTTCACCGCCCGCCACGCTGCGGAGATCGATGATAATCTTTTGGGCGCCTTGCTTGGTCAAATCCTGTAGGCGCGCCCTGGCGTCGGCCGCCTCGCCCTTGTCGAGGCTGTTAATCCTGAGGACTCCGACCCGTCCTGCTTCCATCCTGGATTCCACTACCGGAGCACGAAAAGCGCCGCGCTTGACCGTGGTGGTCATGGCCCTTACGCCGGCGCGCAGAATGCGCAGTTTTACTTCAGTTCCCGCCGCTCCGTTGAGTAACTGCCGCGCGTCGTAGAGCGAAATGTCGCGGGTGGCTTTGCCGTCGATGTATTCGATGATGTCACCGGCGCGTACGCCTGATTGATCCGCGGGCGAACCCTTGATCGGCGCGACTACATAAAGGAACGAGGCCGCCATCGAAAGCTCAGCGCCAATTCCCACCAGACTGCTCTTGTCGCCGCCGCGATAATCCTTAACCTGTTCCGGCGTCAAGTAAGTCGAATAAGGATCGAGGCCGTACGCCAGTCCTCGCAGAGCGCCGGCACGAACTTTTTCCATGTTCGGCTCGTCGACGTAATCGTTCTGAATGTGCTGGAGCACGCTTTCGAATATCCGTCGCTGAGAATCCGGATCGTTCGCCGGCTGTTGCGCGCGGGTGGCGAGCCAGGCGCCCGCGATCGAGTACATTGCCAGCGACGCCGACATAACAATCATCAGAAACTTGCTTTTAAATGACATCAGTTAATCCTCAAAAACCAACCTGTACCCTTAAACGGTTCGTGTGAAGACTTAGACCTTCAGCGAAACGCTTGTATCATAAACGCTGCCCTAAGCAGGCGCAAGGACTAGTTGCTCGAATGTGCCACGCGCATCCTGCGCGTGATTCACGGGCGAGACGCCCGTGGCACTTGCGCGAAATTTGCGTCGAGCCAGCCGGGAATCCACGAATTTGGATCTGAATTCATTGCGACGGTTCAGTGTTACTGATAACCCGCCGGAAACGAACGGCCGTCTGCTCGCGCTCGACCTCGGCGCGAAGCGCGTCGGTGTGGCGGTGTCCGACGAGTTACAAATCGCTGTAACGCCTCTCCCCTTTATTGAACGGCGCAGTTGGAAAGAGCTGCTGCGACGTGTGGCTGCAATCATCGAGGGCTATGATGCACGGGGACTGGTGATCGGTTTGCCCCTGGGGCTTGATGGTAATGACGGCGATGCTGCGCAAGAGGCCCGGCGGCTGGCTGAGAACTTTCGCCGGTCGCTTAACGTTCCTGTTTACTTGCAGGACGAGCGGCTGACGACTTTTGCCGCTGAGGAAAAGCTGAAATCGGAAGGCGTCCGGCCGGGAGAGATTGAAAATAGAATTGACAGTGAATCAGCAGCCCTGATTCTGCGTGATTTCATTGAGCAGAAGTCAGTACCCCCAGCGTGAGAATGTCCGACAAACTTCAGTTTGTCGCCTGATGCTTCGACAAGCTAAAGCTTGTCGGACATCATAGTTACTTAGGAGAGCGTGAAAAGAAAACCCAGAATCCGAACGATCCTTCTTATAGTCGCCGCCGTATTACTGTTGGGGCTCGGTGTCTCTTCACTTTACCTTTATCGCGAACTGCACACCCCAAACGCACACGCGAAGGCCAACGACTACATTGAAATTCCGCGACGCTCGACGCCTGAGGCAATCGCCAACAAACTCCTGAGCGAGGGTGTCATCAGTCGCACCTGGCCGTTGCTTTTCTATATCAAGATCACCGGCAGTGCGAAGCTCATCAAGGCAGGCGAGTATCGCTTCCCTTCTCCGATCACCCCGCTGGGCGTTTTGAGGAAGCTGGAAGAAGGCGAGCAGCGACTCAGCCGTTTCACAGTGATCGAAGGGTGGACTCGCTGGGACATCGCGGACTCGTTAGCGCGCGTGCCAGAGTTGAAGTTGAGCGACAGCGGCGACGCCTTCAAGTTGATGGACGACACCAGCGCGATTCACGATCTGGATCCTTCGGCGACGAATTTGGAAGGCTATCTTTTCCCGGCGACCTACAGTTATCCGCCCGACACTAAAGGATCGGCGGTAGTGGCGGGCATGGTGAAGCGATTCCGCCAGGAATGGACCCCGGAACGCGAACAGCGCGCGCGACTCCTCGGTATGTCGCCCCGGCAGATTGTGATCATTGCTTCGCTAATCGAAACTGAAGCGAAATTGAAAGAAGATCGGCCGCTGGTAGCCTCGGTAATCTACAACCGCCTGAAGAACAACATGTCGCTCGGGATCGATTCGACGATCGTTTATGCGTCGAAACTGGCCGGTAAGTGGCGCAACGACGGCAAGGTTTACTTGAGTGACGTCAACCGCCGTTCGCCTTACAACACGCGAATCTTTTCCGGATTGCCGCCGGGGCCGGTGGGAAATCCCGGCGCGAGTTCAATCGACGCGGCACTGAACCCCTCGACAACCGATTATCTTTATTACGTTCGCGATCCGGCGCGAAACGACGGCGGGCATAATTTCTATGCGAAGTCAGCTGACTTTGAAAAAGGGGTGCGGGCTTTAAGAGAGTGGGAACGACAGCAGGGACGTTGATTCATTTCAGAATCGTGACACCTCATTCATGAGGTCAGTCGGGCGCCAAAGACTTCCGTTTCCGGCGCCGTTAGTACCAACTTAAGCCGAGTAGGTTTCTTCCACCCTGGAAGCGTCCGGTTATGTCTTCGGATATCGCCGTGAAGTACGGACACCATCAGTCCTCACGCCAAATCAAACGACGGCGTTTCGCCTGGCCCGGGATCCTTGGCCTGGGTTTCGTAATCGCCGCTGCTGCGATAGTTCATGCCGAGCGTTTGCCCGTGCATGTCTATACGACCGCCGATGGCCTGGGCAGCAGCGCAGTGAATTGGCTGATGCGCGATTCGCGAGGCTTTCTCTGGTTCGCCACACGCGACGGCCTGAGTCGGTTCGACGGCCAGAAGTTCACAACTTATCGCATCGGCCCTGACAGGTCCCCAAGCGTCGATCAGATCATCGAGCGTCGCCGTGGTGAGTATCTGGTCCTTTCACAGTCCGGCACCGTGTTTCGCTTCGATTCGCAAACCGCCGTTTCCACGGAAGCGAGCGCCGCCGCTGACTACAACGTCACCCTGCACGCCGATCGGTTGGGTGAAGATGTTCCCGGTCAACTGTTCGAAGATCACGAGGGCCGATTGTGGGCGATGGGAACCGCCGGCCTCTTTTTACTCGAAGAGTCAGCGGGACACTTAACGGCCCGCCCGGTTGAGTTACGGATGAGCGGAAAGGCCGAGCCCGTGACCAACGTCACGCGGGTCATCGAAGGCCGCGATGGCAGCTTGTGGCTGACCACCAGTCTGGGCTTAGTGCGACGCGCCGGCGACGGACGCTTGATGCTGTACCGCGCGCCGCCGGCCTTGCCGATCGCCAATTTTCTGACCAGCTTATGCGAAGACTCGAGTGGCCATATTTGGATCGGCACGCGACGGGGCGCGTACGTCTTGCAACCCATTCCCCTGGACGATGCCGCGGCATTCGTCCCTCATTCACTCACATCGGCGAAGGCCAACGTGCATCCGGTCTCTTTGCCCACCGCTCCCGGCGAACTCTTTGAGTTCACAAAGATCGAGGGCTTTGACGGTGAACTCATTCAGGCGATCTATCAAACAAGCGACAAACGGATCTGGCTGGCCGGAAAGAACGCGGTGAACGTATTCAACGGCCGCGAGTTCATTAGTTTTAATTCCGAGAACGGGCTTGGGCCGAAGTTAGGAATGATGGTCGAGGACGTCGATGGCAATCTTTGGCTGGCGAGCCTGAACGGTGCAGTCAAACTCGTTCCCGGCGGATTGGCGACCTACGGGAAAGGCGATGGACTGGGCGATCAAACTATCAGATCGATCTACCAGACGCAGACCGGTGAACTGTTTGTAGTAAACGGCGACTGGCAGGTGAGCAGGCTGACCGGACGCAAGTTTGTGACGACGCGGCCACGACTGGCCGACGCGGGCACGCCGGTTTGGACTTCCAACGTTGCGTTCCTCGACAGCACCGGAGCGTGGTGGTTCTTGACCGAGCGGCAGCTCCTTCGCTTCGACCGCGGCCGAGAGATCGAGAGTCTGGCCAATCGTCAACCGTCGGCGGTCTATAGCAGCGGCGCTCCTTTTCATGACGGCGCGTTCTATGTGCTCTTTGAAGATAGGCGCGGCCAGGTGTGGATCAGTACTCGCTCCAGCGCTTACGCCCAGAGAGGCCTGGCGGTTTGGGACCGCGTATCAAACTCCTTTCACACCTTTGGCCCGACGGACGGCTTTCCCGAGGGACGCGCGCCTTCCTCCTTTTGCGAAGACCGGGCCGGCAACCTCTGGCTTGGTTTTTATCAAGGTGACTTAGCGCGTTACGCGAATGGCAGATTCACTCTCCTGACCAGTAAGGATGGGCTCCCGGAAGGCCTCGTCACCGCCCTCCATTTGGACCGATTGGGCCGGCTTTGGATTGCGTCGAATGGGGGCGGTGTAAGTCGCGTCGATGATCCATCCGCAGCCCAGCCCACGTTTGTTAGTTACTCTGTGGCAAACGGACTATCCAGCAACAATGTGCGACAGATTACGGAAGATGATGCGGGCCGCATCTATGCCGGCACCGTCCGCGGGATTGATCGCATTTCGCCCGACACCGGGCGCATCAGGCATTACACGATGGCCGATGGTCTGGCAGACGACTTCATCACCGCTGCTTTCCGCGCTCGTGATGGCGCCCTTTGGTTCGGGACACAGAACGGCTTGTCGCGCCTGACGCCGGATGCTGATCAGCCCGCCCACCCGCCGCCGATTATGATCGGCGACTTGCGCGTCGCGGGCGTAAAGCAACCGCTCTCTGCCCTGGGCCAAACGGAAGTTGCCCAGATGCAACTTAACTACACGCAAACAAATCTACAGATCGACTTCTTCAGCCTGAGTTTTGCCTCGGGCGAACGCATACGGTATCAGCATAAGCTTGAAGGTCCGGACAGAGATTGGAGCGCGCCGGCCGGCGAGCGCACGGTGACCTACGCCAACCTCGCGCCCGGGAGCTATCGTTTTCTGGTGCGCGCAGTCAACGCCGACGGCGTGATTAGCCGCGAGCCGGCAATCGTCGCATTCCGGATCGCTCCGCCGTTCTGGTTGCGCTGGTGGTTTGTCCTGGCCACGTTACTTCTATTCGGGGCGATCGTCTATTTGATCGCCCGGGCAAGTTTTCGGCGGAAGCTGGAACTGGAGCGGGTTCGCACGCGCATCGCAACTGACCTGCATGACGACATTGGTGCTTCGTTGACGCGCATCGCGATGCTTAGCGAAGTTACTCGCCGGCAGGAAGGCGGGCTGCCGGCAGCTTCGGCCCAACGCCTCACTCAGATCGCCGACAACGCACGCACGGTGGTTGATGCGATGTCCGATATTGTTTGGGCCATTGATCCCAGCCGGGAGGATTTCCAGGGCGTCATCGACCGCGTGCGTTCATTTGCCGGAGACACGCTTGGCGCGATCGGGATCCGCTGGCAAATGACCGTCGCTCCCGGCCTCGAAGAACGCCGGCTCACGCCTGAGCAACGCCGCGCCCTCTATCTAATCTTCAAAGAAGCCATTAGCAACATCGCACGCCACGCCGATTGTAAGTCAGCATCGTTCCGGATCACTCTCGATCGCACCACCCTCGTTGCGCTGATCGAGGATGATGGCCGCGGCATACACTCCGGGACGACCGCCAACGAACGCGGCGGGCATGGTCTGTCAAATATGAAAATGCGCGCTCTGGAGATCGGTGGGCAGCTCGAGATTGGGCCTCGAGCGGGTGGCGGTATGCAGTTGAAATTGACGATGCCGCTGCGCGGAGATGGCATGAATATGTTTTTACGCACCCGGCGTAAATAAATTAAGATGCGAGCGTTGGAATAGCGCCGGCAGAAATGAACGACAACAATCTAATCCGCGTCTCGATCATCGAGGACGATGAAGTTACCCGCGAATGCCTGCGGCTGCTGGTGGGCGGCACGCCCGGCTACGCTTGCGTGGGCACATACGAGTCAGTTGAGAGGCCTTTGCAGACAGGATTTGAAGTTGTTCCCGACGTGTTGCTTCTCGACGTTCACCTGCCGGGCATGCTCGGATCGGAAGCGGTCCGGCTGTTTCATGATAAATATCCGCGGATACATATTCTGATGCTCACTGTCTATGCCGATCAGGCCAAGATTTTCGAGTCAATCTGCAATGGCGCGTGCGGCTACCTCCTGAAAAAGACTACGCCCGCGCGTTTGATCGAAGCCATTCGCGAGGCCCACGACGGCGGCGCGCCCATGACACCGGAAATCGCCCGCAAGGTGGTCACCCTATTTCAGCAGACTGCCCGGCCGGAACAACTGGACGAGGACCTGACTCCACACGAGCTGCGTCTCTTGAGACTGCTCGCCGAAGGCTGTAGCTACCAGGATGCTGCCGATCAATTTCGGGTCAGCATCAACACCCTGCGCAACCACATCCGCAGCATCTACGACAAGCTCCACGTCCATTCGAAATCCGAGGCAGTCAGTAAAGCGCTTCGCTACCGGCTAATTTCTTAGTCTTCATATCCCGATCGAGTATTCCAAAACAGCATATTCATGTCTGCCGGAGATCTCTGCGCCCCGGTATTGTCATGTCTGAACAAGCGGATGGTGGCGTTGCCTGGGCAACGCCAGGCACGAACTGATCGCCTGACACTCACACCCCGCCAAACGATCAACCAGCAAGAAAGGAAAGTACCATGAGATCTATTTTCAGATTTGCGCAACATGGCGTGATCCTCGGCATGTTGCTCCTCGCTTTCGGCCATGGTCATACGGCCCAGGCACAGCTCGATCCCGGGATGAAGATCAATAACAAGTACCTATTCAGCACCATCGGCGTCGCGCGCGGCCAGTTGGCCCGGCTGAGCGTTTTCTATCACAACGTTTTCCCGCCGGGACCCTGTATGCCGGGTGGAACTTGTACACCAACGGGTTCATTCGCGATGTCGCTGAATTTTTCCGACTGCGAAGGCAACATCGTTGGGCGGACTTCAGTCACACTGATTCCGGACAAGGGTTGGGGTTTGGTCTTCGCGCCCACGAGTTTCATGACGGATGGCCGCGCTTGCGCGCGCGCGAGTGTCACTGTCGAGCCGGACGCGAACGGATTTCTCCCGGACCTCGTCCCTTCGGTCGAAGTTCTGGACGCCAGCACGGGACAATCGGCTCTGCTTAACCCCGGCGCGATGGCCGGCTTTAATCCCATACCACCGATCGATTTCAATTTCGGTCTCTTCAATGTCATCAAGGGGCAGACGGCACGGATCAGCGCCGCGTTCGTCGACATACCTGACGGCTTTCCGCCGGGGCCGTGTCGCGTCACGCTGAGCTTCTATGGCGGCGACGGACAACTGATTAGCCAAAGCATTCAGACGGTTGATCTCGGCAAGACTGCGCAGTTCGACTTTCCGACGACCGGCTTCCCCGATGGAGCCCGAGCCCGCATTCGCGCCTCAGTAACGGTTGAGCCGTCTGAGCGCGGATTAATCCCTTGCATAATGCCGGCGGTAGAAGTTTTCAACAATGACACCGGCAAGGGCACTTTGTATTACCCCGGCGTGATGATGGAAAGTTATTGACTTCGGTGATTCAAAGAACTGGGTCAGGCTTGCGATTGCGGCGGGTTACGAGTCGACACGAAGGTCATGAATCGCAAAACCGCAGGCCTGACCCCAT